>Ga0325405_1007797_pt1 | contig 10741 bp, 8 predicted proteins | sample PopdelMetagenome_21_FD_205663 | JGI IMG/M metagenome (GOLD analysis project Ga0325405, IMG submission 205663) | Populus deltoides microbial communities from Bellville, Georgia, United States - Xylem-Control-R2 | ecosystem: Host-associated > Plants > Phyllosphere > Stem > Wood/Secondary xylem...
GATCGAATATGCCAGAAGAGGCAAATTAATTAATGGACCCCCACAGATCCCAACTATGGATTTGACATGAAATAATTTGAATCAACTGCAGGGAATAATCTGCAATTGCAATGAAACCAATTTCAGTCATCACATAAGACTTTTTTAGAGCCTTGAAGCTTAAAGAGTAGTGACCATAATTATTTCATCTGTCCAGGCAGAGTGTCAGGAAAAATAAAATTCATGTTCAACTAATTACACAAAAGACTAGAGAATGCATGATATCACAAGCCTTAGAGAGGGGTCATTTGCCCCCAAGTGAAAGACAATCTACCGACATCCTTCAACGGTCTCGTCACGTGATCCTGTTCTCAAGAAACCTGAAAATGAACACCGATCATTTGTCGGTTGTCAGCGGCAGTGGCATTACTATTCCTCGTTTAATAGGATCGTGCGTGTACTTAGCGTCTAAAGAATTAAGTATTCCTCTGCTAAGCTGGAAATTAACAGTAAACCATTTTGGTTATTGATCTGTGACAGTCCAAGTGAATGGAGCTCGGGGACGACAGTAGCAACAACGAGAAATTGCTATGGCGAGACAACACCAATGAATGGAATGACATACCCTGGAGCATACCCTGATCAAATGAGGGTAGTGGATACTGTGATCAGAGACATGCATAATCCTGCATATTTGTTGGACATCACAATGCTCTCAGAGTTGAGAAAAGATGGGCACCCATCAATTTATAGTGGCGATCTGAGCCCTCAGCAGAGGGCGGATCCATCGGGATCCGCGGATTGTAGCCATTGGTGCCTTCCTGGACTGCCTGATACTTGGAACCAATTGTTCTACGCTGCCTTGTTCTTTTAAGTCTAGTTTATTGTTATTTGTTAACTACCAATTCTAATTATATACGCGTTCGGAGAGATGCATAATTTGCAATCCTCATGTCTTCTATTGTTTTGTATGATCTTTAGACTAAGATATACATATGTTCCAATTAGCCCACCTTGTAAATTAGTGATGATGTATACCACGAAGAGAGATGATTCCTTGTTGGGTGACTGGGATAAAACTTGCTACTTTATTTTGCTAATTAACTTGATCCCTTCATGGACTCGGATTGGTTATTCCTGAAGTGAAAAACTGCAAGAATGATAGTGGTCATTTAAGCCCAGCTCATGTGGGATCTGGAGCCCTTGTTCTATAGCATGTTTGGTATATGTTACCATGGGATTGAAGGGGACTTGTCGTCATTTCTGTTAGGCATGTTATCTTGCCGGGTCAAATATACCAGCTGCCTGGTTTAAGTGATGGCCTCGGGTAATTTCTAGATAACTGCTCTCTATACTTTGTTTTCCTTTATCATAATTTTGTCCAGCTCGTTATGATCCGATTGCTGACCGCCATAGACTGGCAGCAGGAGAGAAAAATCGGAACCCTGTTGCCTATTCTCCACAGAAGCAAAATATGTATAATTTGCATATGCCTTTGTTGTCCATTGACAGTAGCGTGGTCCCTTTAGTTTCAGAGAACATGTCACCGATGCTTTCAAGGCCCAAAACTCTAAATATTATTCAACATTGCAAAAAAGAAAAATGTCCTTTGTGGTTTGTTCATGTCCTTTACTTAAAAGCTTCACTGCCTGCATCGGATCTCATCTGCGATTTTCCCTGTGATGAAAAGTAATATAGGAAAAGGGCGTCTGCTAAATATTGTATGTACCATGGCAGCGACAAATGTAGACATCCATTGTCCCTCTTTTCCGATGATTAAAATTGGATATTGGATTTTTTATACTATAACTGAGAAGTTTGAGGAGGAGAAGAAAAATACTCATCTATGAAGCGAAGAAACCATAGGAAAGGACTATAGCTGAGAAGTTTGAGGAGGAGAAGAAAAATACTCATCTATGAAGCGAAGAAACCATAGGAAAGGTTGCATTACAGCTTTAAACAGTAGGAAGGGTTGCCTTGCAGCTTTAAACAGCTACAGGGCATTGATAACATACATGAATTACCTTGTACAAAAACCACAAAGTAATGACAACACACGACTTCAAAGGACCACGGATCATTATTTGTAACATCTACATATGACCTATAAGATTTTTACATATACAAGGCAACACAAGTTTACATAATACCAAGGCTATAGATATCAAATTCACCAATACTTAGTCCTCCAGCAGGCGCTACATGTGGATCGCAACTCCCGAAGCACTAACTTCCAACATTCGAGGAAGAGTGTCAATAATTTTTGGTGGCACCACTCCTGCATTGGCAAGAGCTGCCTGCTGATCATAATCAGAGAGATGTACACCCAATGCAGCCCGTCCAGAAGGATCCAGATTATTGGACCAGGCAGCATCCCATTCAACAGCTTTAGCTGTGCTGCAAGCTACACTGGCTCCTCCAGGAACAGACAGCCTGGCTGAGTTCTGCAAATGAAGAGCAATAATAATAATCAAATTAGTGTTGACACCATTAGCATAACTCATCCTTTACTAGAACTGACTGTGGTAGGTTTGACCGGATTACCTGTGGGAAGAACCTCTCAAAAATCATTCTGTAGTAATAGGCTTCTTTGGTGGTAGGGGTATTATGTGGAAAGATGTGCTCAGCATTTTGCATCATCTTGTCAGTCACCTGAAAATATTAATTCTGCAGTATGAGCTTCCAAATAGAAATATGCTATAAACGAAACAAAAGGATACAAAACAAAAACTCATATAGGTACATGTTGGGCAGCATGAGCTTTGAGACCATCGATCCAGCTATAGCCAACACCATCGCTAAATTGCTCTTTCTGCCTGTAAAGAATATGCTGCAGAAAATCAAATGGTACATGTTAATCTAAAGCAATTATTGTGCTTGTGGAGTTAGAAGGAAGACAATTAGCATATATGGACCTTAGGCAGATAAGGATGCTCCTCGTCGTCAAAGGCTTTCCTAAGGACCCATTTCTCAATATGGCCTTGTCCAGGTTTGATCTGGAATTGATGAATAGAGAGAGAACCACTTAACAAGCTTTAAAATCGTGAATATCTATACTTAAAAATTCATACATAGAAAGAAACAACGTATAAAAATTCAACGAAAGGTTTTTTTACCATCTTCCATTCAGGATCAATAGCCATTGCAACATTAATAAAATCCTTGTCCAAGAAGGGGACACGGGCTTCTAAACCCCAAGCAGATGTTGCCTTGTTAGCTCTCAAGCAATCATATTGATGAAGGGCCTTTATCTACATACATGCAACAGAATACAATTATCAGAACGCTCCCTTGTTATGTCTCTACGTTTCAACAGAAAAGAGTGGTGTATGCATATAGTTAGTTACCTTGCGACATGTTTCGCGGTGTAACTCTTCTTTGTTAGGTGCCTTGTGAAAGTACAAATACCCACCAAAAATCTCATCAGAACCTTCACCAGAAATAACCATCTTCACTCCTAGTGCCTTGATCTTACGAGCCATTAGGAACATAGGGGTACTTGCTCTGATGGTTGTAACATCATATGTTTCTATATGGTATATGACATCCTCAATGGCATCTATACCATCCTGTAACAAGCCAAAGATGTTAGTTTACACTTTTGGGTAGTCATAGAATGATAGCACGAAATTGAGCTTAAAAACTTTGCTTGATTTTTATACCTGAACCGTGAAGTAAAATTCATGGTGGACGGTTCCCAGATAATCTGCAACTTCTCTTGCAGCCTTCAAATCTGGTGAATTCTGCTCAGCACGAGGGACAAAATCAAGGACTCTATCAAACTCTTTAAAACCTGTATACTGAATTTCTTACGACAAAAATTTGCAATCACCTCTAGGCCAACACAGAAGGAATGGAGTTGTGCCCCCCATTGTCTGGCAGCCTTTGTACCTGCCAAATGGCGAGCAGTAACAGCAGCAACCAGTGATGAATCTAGGCCTCCAGATAAAAGAACTCCAAAAGGCACATCAGTCATTAGCCTTTTAATCACAGCCTGCGTATATCATTCTTAACATATGAGCTAAACGCCATAAGAATTTCCTGTTTGTTAATTTTTAACATCAAGAACAACAACTTACAGTGAGCCCAATTACATATTTGTCTTTACCTTTTCAAATGCACGTCTCAGAACAAGTGGATCATATGGGGTTGAGGGAATGGCCTCGCAGAACCAAGGAGGATTGTACCAACGACGTAATCCACCCGATTTACTCGAGTACAAATGACCAGGAGGAAAGCACTCAAAATGTTCACAGTCGTCATTCAGACCTTTCAGTTCAGATGAAATCCACACGGACCCTGAATAATAAAAAGAAAAGGTAAAATCATCAAACAAAATCCAACTCATTAGACATAAATAAATTTGAAAAACCAGGATCAGACAAGCTGTTACCATCAAGTCCCCAGCCAATATAGAGGGGGGTGATCCCAATGGCATCACGAGCAACAATGAAACTGTTGTCACGAGTATCCAGCAGAACAAATGAAAACATTCCATCCAACATGTCCACAAAATTTTCGCCATATTCCTCGTACTACATTCGAAAAATTTCAAGAACATGGTTACTCGTAAGAACCAAGAACTGCAAACTACTTCCATTCTACATCAGTATATATATATATATACATATATTAGTCCTTTGGATTCAATATCACTGGGAATTCATGTGATCTAATTATCATAATTTGTTAGCACAACCCACCAGATGGGCGATAACATCACAGTCACTGCCTGTTCGGAACTTGTGATTTGGCAAACGCTTCCTTAGTTCTTCATGGTTGTAAATTTCTCCGTTCACCTATTTTCAACACCAATGACTCGTTAAAGTTAGTGAAAACTCATAATTTTAATTGTAATTTGCAACCAAAATAATTTCCTGTTTTGCAAATTTTAACGTAACAGAAACTAAAGTGTTGGTCTGAAGCCAGAAAATGAAAAACTGCAAAATAACCAACCGTGACAACGATGGCTTGGTCCTCATTAAAGAGTGGCTGGTCACCAGAAGCAGGATCGATAATAGCCAGCCTTTGATGAGACAAGTAAAAGTCACCGCACTGATAGAGCCCACTCCAATCTGGACCACGGTGCTTCAACCTGTTACAATTATAATTAGACAACATTATTCATCCAATTGCAATTTTGATACTCACAAATTTGTCGATTATAATAGTATTATTGGACCCATCAGTCCCCTATCATCATCAAATTTACGAAACAATAACCTTCTATCCTTCGTCTTGATTAAACGGATCATGTCCATGAATCCTAAATACTTTTATAAGGTTTCTGATCGTTTTTAATATTTTTCATCTTAAATCTGGTCCCACGGCCATATCTCCAAATACTGTTAATTCCTTTTCGTTAATTGTCTGCGCTAGGAAATATACCAGCGGAGGAAAAACATTTTCGTACTTTTACTGTTACGCTAGCCAGGTAGCACCAGTGCTATGAAATAAACATTGAAAACTTCAAATTTATATATATATATATCAAGAATAAAATATGGGTGGAAATGGTAGCGAAAACATAAAGGCTAGATAAATGAGAGGGAGAGAGGGAGTTGCCTTCGAGAGAGCTCTAGCACCCGAACCCTCTTGGCCTGAGAGTCGTCAGAACAACCCAAGACAGCAAGTATCCCACACATCGTCGTTTCTTAAAAAAAAAACGATATAGCAGATAAAAGAAGATTTTGCTAGATATGTATATCTTAAAATTAAACAAAGACAGAAAAATGGATGGATAAACTATAGAGATGAAATTGGGCAGTAATGAAAGAAGAAAATCTGGTAATAAAAAGGAAAGCGAGGTGGCAGGAGAAGGAGATGGACTGTAATAGGAAACACCAACACGTAGAGCAAGAGCTTGGTTTTGTTATTGTTGAATGAGTAAGTTCCCTTCTCTAAGCACACGTATTTATAGTGCCACAACGGCGTCGGTTTTTTCATTTTTTTTTAAATTTTAGTTAAGTGATTGCTGTTTACCGGAGAAAGCTGGAAACTCAGACGGAAAAGAAACATCGGCTCGTTTTCTTACACGTGGTGAAATATTATTGGATGGTGTCGATGATATTTTATATGAGGTAACCAGTTTTTGCGGATTAAACGGTGAGGTTTATCCATTACGGAAACGAGAAGGTTTTATTGGGAGTGCTGGGTCAGCAAAACTCAAATTCTATTGGGGCGTTCATTGACGTGGGTTTGATTGGTCAGTTGTGCCGTCATTGTTGTCCAGTGTATTAGGAAATTGTTTCGGTAGTCAAAGAAGTTTGGTTTCTTTTTCAAATTAATATTTTATTAAATGCCCATGAAGTGTAAGCAATCTATTTTAAATAAATAAATAGGTGTAGAGAAAATATAGATGAAATAAAATTTATGATCCGCTATAAGAATATTCATCTAGAATTATTCATTTGTATAAACCTATTTTTTAATGAATTATGTGAATTTATTAATAAAATACTACCCACTAAACACTATAATTTATTTTATTAGATTAATGGTGAGAATTACATTCTTAAAATCATTTGTAGAGATATTGACATAGATAAAAGCAAAAGATTGTATAATTTATTGTGATTCAAGACATGCAAAAACCACTAACGTTGAATAATTCTTAAAATATTTAATTTATTATTTTTGTACATGTTTTCTTATCATGGATCTCTAACACAGTATCTTAGTACGGGTCGTCCCAATATAAATTTTAAACATAATATTTTTATACAAGTCATCTCATTATGAATCTCACTATCAAGATTGTTAACAACACCCATTGATACCTCTCCCACAAATAGCTATTCAAAAGCACGTGCAAGCTAACCATCAATTATCATTGAGTTCTTGTACATATCATTTGTGTCCTTCAACTAAAACTACCATGAATCATTAGGTTCTGTACTAACCGGTGAGACGATAGTGAAAATAACATAGTTTTTGTTATAAATCAAAACTCTCGAATACTATAAATATTATAATTATAAAAAGACTCTAAATATACTTTATTTTATTCTTTTACATTTATAGTTTTCTACATACCACCACAACCTTTGCATATAGAAAAAAAAAACTAGAAAACTCCATTAATAATAATAATAATAAATAAATAAGAAAATCATTTCATTCAATAGAAAAAAAAAAAACTAGAAAGGCATACTAATAAAAATAGAAAAAAATAACTAAAAAAATTGTATTAAATATTTAGTTTTGAATGATATATAAATAACCCAATAATATTCTTATTGTTGACATATCATAACTACTTATTTTTCCATCTGGCAATTTAATTAATCACCTCGTAATTATGCTAGTTACTAATATATATTACTGTGCCATGATCACAGCTCAAAAAGTACACTCTACCTTTCAGGAGAAATAAATTCCGTTCACTTCGTAACGGGTAAGTGATTGTGAAATGTTAAACATATTCATTGAATAGTTGGTGAGAAAATATATATCTTATCTTCTCACAAATTTTCTAATTGTTCCATAATTATGTAGTTATGAACAAATTAATAAGTGATTGTGAAATGTTAAACACATGCATTGCATTTAAAAATGATTTTTTTTATTATCACTTGAATAGTTTCTTTTCTTATTTAACTTTTTTTACTGAAAATTAATTTACTTAATTGTACGTAACTATCATAATTACAGAGAAATTATCTAAATTACGCACAGATAAGATAATTTTTTATAGTTTATCCAATGAACATATTTAATAGTTTATAATCACTTTCTTGTTGCAAAGTGAATGGTAAAACAACATTCTTTTTTATTCGAAATTACAAAACGATATTAGTAATCATCATTATGAGATAATTAGTTATATTACTGGGCAGTAAAGTATTTTACCGTGATACAATAAATAAAAATATTTATTATTTTGTAAATTAGAAATTATAAATATAATATCTTAGATACCATAAAAAGCCCCAGCACTAATAACTACCTTGTGATGATTTTTTTTTTCCCTGGGCACCAAAATCAACATTAGTGGGTAATATTTAATGAGTATTTTGAATTGTAGTAGATATTATTTTTTAAAGTGTTATTTATTTGAAAATATATTAAAAATTTTATTATTTTTTAAAATTTATTTTTAATATTAATGTATCAAAACAAAAAAAAATAAACTTAAATTTTTTTAAAAATACAATTAAACCACAATTCCAGATTTTTTTTTAAATAAAAGACATAAGTCCTAAACTTCATTATTTTATTGAAATAATTATGAATATTTACATGAAGCACAAAACATGGCGTCTCGTGACAAAATAAAAGTTGGCTCTATTAATGTCCATTGTTTGTTTAAGAATATGATTGTGGTTGCTTTTCAAATAATTTTTCATGTTAAAATGCATCAAAATAATATTTTTTTATTTTTAAAAAATTATTTTTAATATCAGCACATCAAAATGATTTGAAAACACTAAAAACATATTAATTTGAAGTAAATAAATAAATAAATAAAATTTTAAATTTTTTCAAAAATACTTTTGAAACATAAAAACAACAAACCCTTAAAAGCATAATTATTTTTAACTGTTTCGTCTAAATTATTTCATTACTCAGGGGTACTATTGGGTTTAAATAAAAAACATATTTGAATTAAAAAATTTCTCGGTTTTTATCTGTTTTTTAATTATTTCTAAAAATTGAACCAAATTTAGTTTAGTTTTTTTTTTTGTTCGGTTTTTGAAGGTTTTCGTTTTGATCTTAACCAAAAACTGAATAGAATGTATATGTGTGTGTGTGTGTTAGTGTGCATGTGGTTTTAAATACCTATGTATATAATCTAACATTAAGAAACTATAAAACAACCATTCTATTAGTTCGAGCCTTTATTTATTTTTTAATTTTCTTGGATCGTTTGCTAAATAAATTATATGTTTATGATTAATTAGTTATATTATTTGTCTTTTATGTTTGATGCTATTTTGTAATCGATTGTATTTTTGAAATGATATTATTTTTTAATTGATTTTGATGGAATGAAAAACTATAACCCATTTTTTGTATTTAAAATTTTTTATTTTTAACCAAAAAATGAATAAAATACTAAAATTTTAAGTTAAAAAAAACCAAATAATTTTTTGCTTTGAATTCGGTTTTGATTTTTCAATGAATTGAGTCAATCAAATTTATTAGAAGTCCAGATTGGATATGAGAAATCTCACCATAAAGTTGCTAGAGATTTTTTATTTTTGTGTTTTAAAAAGTAGTTTTAAATTATTATTTTATAATTTTAAATCATTTTAATATATTATTATCAAAAATAATTTTTTAAAAATATTTTAAAATAAAATTTGTTAAGAAAACAATCTCTACCATAACTTTTTTTTTATTATGTTAATCCAAGGTTGTTAGTTTTTAAATGTGGTGAAGGTTGGTTGGTTTATCCCGTTTCTAATTTTAAAAAAAACAAGTATTTTCTTTATGCGGAAAAAAGTCAGAAAAAGTCATAATATCGTAAGTCGTAACGAGTCAAACAATCCACGTGTTATCTACTAGGACGACGAGGCCCCCACGTTATCTATAGAGATTACTTGCGTGCAAGTTTATTTTTATAGCGGTGGTTTATAGAGTGTGAATTTTACATCTCACGTGTGGATGGAGCATCTTGATTGGTGGGTTAGTGTCTTGGCAGGTTACTGGTTCCTTTCTTCGGAAAAGTCTTCGGCCCAGTCTTGTAGCTTTAGGCTTTTACCAGACACGGCCCCGTGGCTCCACATTTTTATTTGTGTAATTTGCATAAAAACAAATGTTCGGGTACAATAAGTTGTTTTTTTTTAAAAAAAAACAATTCAGTTATAATTTGGATTGAGTTTAATAGGTTGATTTTATTTAATCAGACAACAATAAAAAAAAAATTCATAGTGATAGCAAACAAAAAAAATGTTTTTTTTTAAACCACGATAACCTAAAAAAAACTAAATGAAAATACAAAAAGGCCCTCAACTTTATTCTATGTCTTGTCCGTGCTTCCGAGATGCTAGGACTCGTTTGTGAGTCAAGGTGAGCTCAACTTTATAACTTTAGAATTTAGTTTTCCAGACACTCTTCAAATTTCAAAACTCTCTCGCGTATAAAGCCACGTCTACATAAAAAAATGCAACTGGCTACTGATTGCTCCCTTCAATTTTTTCAGTCTCTCTTATCAATTCTCTCTCTCAACCTCCATGAGAGCCAAAACCTGCGGATTTCCGCTTGCTAAATTTCTTCCCCCAGTCTTGATTTCATAGGTAAAAATTAATCCATGAGCTTTTCCTTCATCGACTCAGAAGACAAGGTTAAAGGATAGTTTCTGAAAGATAACCATTAAATTAACTTATCCAAGAAAATCCACTGCTAATTAGAGATAATCAATCATTAATTCATGAACTGAGAACCAGAGCTTTGAAACCAAATCAACACCGGTGTATATCAAAGGAATTATAGTGGGAAAAAAATTAAAACAAAGAAAAAAATAATAACGTGTCATTTTTATTAACAGAATTTATTCCGTTGGTAAAATCCATTAGTAAATTCGTTGGTAAACTGTGAACATTGTTCATAATATCAATTATAAAGGGAATCACAGACAGAATTTTCCGTCGATATTTTCCAGAGAGCTCCAGAACTGTTCACTTTCCAATTGCATTGTTAATTGTTGTTCTTTACGGACAAAATCACCGACGGATTGAAAAGTCATCGGTGTTATTTGGCGGTTTTATGAAAAAATTCAATTAATTTAAAATTTTCATTTAAATATTACCAAAGAAAT
>Ga0325405_1007798_pt1 | contig 10737 bp, 6 predicted proteins | sample PopdelMetagenome_21_FD_205663 | JGI IMG/M metagenome (GOLD analysis project Ga0325405, IMG submission 205663) | Populus deltoides microbial communities from Bellville, Georgia, United States - Xylem-Control-R2 | ecosystem: Host-associated > Plants > Phyllosphere > Stem > Wood/Secondary xylem...
TTTTAACCAATAAAATCTTATTTTGAAATTTTAAAATTTTATTTTAAAATTAAAAATAATTATTTTATGTTTTTGCAAACTTTTCAACATAAATTTCTCAAGATTCTCAATTTTCTTCAATTTTTGTTGTTCTCTTATGCCTATTTTAGTAAGATAAAGACTTTGATATTATGTTAATAAATGTTTTGATCTAAGGGACAGATCACCATTTGATGGTGATCGAGGCACACACATTATCCTTTTTCTTTTTTCTTTTTTTTTTAAGAGAGGCAAACTCAGGGTAAAATAGGGTATGTCAATAAAAGCAAGCCTTTTCTTTTATTTTATTTTTTCCCCCTGGTTTTCTTGGTCAGTTCTAAGACCAACAAAAACATTGCAATAAGATTTAAACATAACATCAACTTCTATTTATTTGTAACAGAAAATTATTTGTTATTTAAAAAATTAGAAACAAGATAAAAAAAAAAATACCTAAGCAAACATAATTACTTATTACAACATTTCGGTTTTGCTATTAGATTTGAATTTAATTGATTATTTTCATTATTTTAATCAACTTTAATAATACATCATTGATCAACCGTTCGAATTTTATATAATCAACGGGTTATTATTATTATTATTATTTTATTCAATCTAATAATATATCATTGATCAACGATATAAATTTCAGATTATAAATTTAATGAGTTGATATGTGTATGAATAAAACATTCAAACTATAATTTTAGAAAATAAAAAGGGATTATTTTGCTATATTAAAAAAAACTGGCTCACAGCAAAACACGTCTCGAATCAAATTCTAGTTCAGCAAATTATTGAATTGACTTGTTAAATAGAGTTTTATAACTATATTTAACACTAGTCTTGAATAGTGAGGGGAGAAATTATAGATTGAAAGCAGTTTTTACTAATGAACAGGCATATCACAGGACATAGATTACGATTCAAATAAAAATAAGAACAGACTAGAAATTAAAAGACTGGATCAAACCTTCATCAAATAACTACTAATTAACAAGGTCGCTTGCGTTCTTAACACACAAAGTGATTTCTTTCTGTTTTTTTAGTCTTTTGACCTGACCTCCATGCTTCAACTACATGGAAAATAGCCATGACAACCACACCATGGAAAAGATAGCAGATCAAAGTGAAAGCAATGTACCAAGAGACTTAGCGTAATGGCAAAGGGTTTGAGATCTGCATAGCAGGTCTCGAGTTCGAGTCAGGACGTGCATCTCTTGTAAAAACCTGGGACAGTCGGGGTTTTACTCTCTCATCTGGGCCCACAAAGTGCGCTTTCCGAGGAGATGAGGTTTCCTCGAATCCAAAAAAAAAAATATATACCACATAAGCTAGCACAGACCTCAGAATTAACCACAAGTAGATGGCATGCCAATTTCGATATCTAGGGTTGTTGGGTTGTGAAGTTGTAATCCTTGGCATCCAAGCAATCCAAGCAATCACTCGCCTTCCAAGTTTGGAGTGTTCCTTCCATTTCACTCTTCTTATGTCTATGCTGAGATCTAATCTAAGTGAAGTCAACCTTCTTCTTCATATTCGAAGGATATAATTTATTGCCATGCATTGGAAAGATGGGCCTAGTTTTATTTTATTTTAAATTGTTCCCATATATTATCAAGTCACAAAGCAAAGATATAATTAGATTATTGATTTGCATCGTGATACAGTTGAATCAATTTTTTTTAATAAAAAAATTTATTCAAGCGTTATTAACATGTTTTCTAATAAAAAAAATTTTAATCATAAACTCAAAATATAATGTATATTGGACAACATTTTTTTACAAAATTGATATGATAATATATTAGATGGAATTGTTTTTTAAAAAAATATTGAGAATACAACATATTAGATTGGCTCGGGATAACTTATCAAATTTATAACTCGGGTCATAAGATCGTGATAACCCTATAAAAAATCAAAATAAATTATGAAGGTCAATTCCTAATCAATCAAATGTTAAAAGGCAAAATTAAAAAATAAAATATTAAATTAAAAAAAGAAAAAAATACCCAAGTAAACTCAGGTTAACCTACCAAACTTACAACTTGAGTCATGAGATGAGATAACCCCATAAAAAATAAATCAAAAAAATTACAAAAATCAATTTCCAACTAAACCTATATTGAAGTATAAAATTGAAAAAAAAATCAATTAAAAAAAACAAAAACTAAGTCAACATCAACTAACTTGTTAAACTCGCCACCTAAGTCATAAGATTGGAATAAATTCATAAAAAGAAAATAAAAAAAATATGAAGCTCCATTTCTAACGGATCTAATATTCAAGATTGAAATTGAGAAAAATAAATAATGAGACTATAATAACTCCACTGAAAACAAATTAAATTTTTTTTTATGAAACTTAATTCTCAAGCAATATAATATTAAAAGATAGAATTAAAAACATAACTAAATAGATCTAAAATTAAATGTTGAAATCGAGAAGAAGAAAAACTAGATTCGTGAGATTAATATATAACCCAACAGAAAATAAATAAATAGAAAATTATAAAACACAATTCCTAAAACAATTAAATATTACATGATAAAATTAAAAAGAAAAAAACTAAATACAAAAAAGAACAAGAAGATTGGATTGTTGAAAGGTTAAATTGAAGAAAAAAAGATAAACAGAAAAAGCAAAAAAAATATGCAAAACACTATTCTAATTAATAATGTTTTGTAGATGTGACTATAGTAATTAGTCATACTTCCTAGTGTTTTGTTAATAAAAAGAGGTGGAATGAGGAATTCATAAATGAGGGTTGAAATAAAATAAATAAATTATCATGATTAATTTCAAAATAAGGGATGCATTAGGATTTTTAGAAAAGTTATTTATTTTCTTAATTTTTTTCTATTTAGTTTATAAAAGTAAGTATTATGCTTAATAATTTTATTTTTTCTTAGTTATTTTAAAACTTTTATTGTTTTTCCTTTATTTTTGAGTTTTATAGTTTTTTGAGGTTAGTTTTTGGATTTTATATAAGAAGTTGTAAGTCCCTTGGAGAGGTAAACTATTTAAAACCAAATATTCAGTAATAAGATTGAAAGTTAGGGTTTCTTTGTGATCCTTTCTTTTGAGAATTATATGTTTTTTTGTGCTTATTGTATTTTTTGTATTGTTTCGTTCCGTGTCAATTGGTATTAGAGTCTAGTGATACCAATAATTATTTTTTTGTTTGTGCTGGATTAACATGGATGGAAGAGATATTAGAACAAGATATGCTTTTATATATATATATATATATATATATATATATAAGGGGATGAGGAGGTTCCTCTTGAAAAAAGAAATATTCAAAAACCAGTGATAGGTAACATATTGAAAAATTGAAAGGAGGTGTTTAGGATATGGTGATAGAAAACATATAGAGACAGATTGCAAAATCAACTCGTTTATTGGAGGAGGTGAAGAGCCTGAAAGATCGTGAAGAGAGTCATTGTTGATCTATGTCTAATTTTGAGAATCATTTTAGAGGCTTGAACAGAGAAAACAACTTATTAATCTGAATGAGAATAATTCGTAGTTCTCTTGTGAATTGAAATCAAACATCAAAATTTGATGAGAATGTTAAAGGTGATGTTGAAGGATGTGCATCAAATTTGTTCGAGGAGGACTTTAGAATTGATGAGATAAAAGATGATGTTATTGTATTTTGATAAAAGTTGTGAGACATGTTTTCAAATCTTCTTCTAATGCTAAAAGTGGGCCCATTATTAGGGGAGCTAAGCATATTGATATGATGTTTTTAGCAAAAAATCAAGCACGTAAATATTGGAAACTCTTGATTAAACATTCACAAGATCGAGACAAAACACAAATTAAACTTGAGGAGGAGTTTTTTTCAATCTAGAAAGACTGATATAGAATGATTTTTTTAAAATTTTTTTCTTGGTTTTTTTTTTAATTTTTTCATGTTTAGTTGATAATATTAAATATTATGATTAATGATTTTATTTTTTGTAATATGTTTATGATTTTTATTTCTTTTTCTTTATTTCCAGGTTTTCTATTTTGTTTAGATTATTTTTTGAGTTTATTTAAAGAATTGTAAATCTTTTAGAGGGGTAGACTATTCAAAAAAAAAAAAAATTCAATAATAAGATTGTTAATTAGGATTTATGTGTAATCCATTGTTTTGAAATTTTGTGTTTTTGTATTTATTATCTTTTTTTTATATTATTTCTGTATTAGTCAATAAGTTAAAGTTATAAACACTAAAATAAAATAAAAATAATTTTTGGGGGATGCTAAATACCAAATTATTTTGAAAAATAAAGGTTGTTCGGTATCATTCATGTTTTCAAAAACCAAAATTTAAAACTTTTTTTCCTTTGTTTTTTTTTAAATAAAATTTCTATAATTTTGACGAAGCTTGCTGGTTTTGCATTTAAAAAAAAATTAATTAATTTTTTGTTTGAAGATAGAACAAAAAACAAAAACAGTAATATTAAAATAATAGTTGATTATTGTTTTGAAACAGAAAAAATAAAAATAAAAATAAAAATAAAAATAAAAGAGACATGTTATTTTATACCTCATGTTTTAATAATGTATAAATTTATTCTAAAAATGATTTGTTTTATGTACTTGTTTTTATTTCTCTAATAAAATATGTTTTTATCTTTTTATATTTATTTATTCTATTCTAGGATATTAACAAGATGAAACTCAAATAAAATCAAACAACATCAATTTAAGAGTTAAAGCTGAAAATTCTCAAAACTTCTAGGATTGCGCATGGACTTCCAAAGCAAAACCTCGTTTATCGTGGTCATAATTTTTTTTTTCATGAACGCATTTAAAAATAAAAATATATATTTTTTAATTACTCTCCTAATCTCTTTCTCGTTATTTGAGGAAGGCCTCATTTTTTACACGAACCATTTTAGATTTGTTGGAGCCACAACCCATAAAGTCTCCATCTTTATAAATCTCTCTCCTCTCTCTCTCACCCCATAACTATCGAACTCTCTCTTCTCTTTTTGTGAGTTACAGTGATTGAAAATGGAGAAGAAACTAGTGCCTTGTTTGGTTTCATTTGTTTTGATATTGTGCAGCGTGTCCCATGTTAGATCAGATGCATCTGATCATCGTTACAAAGTTGGAGATGATGTCCCTCTCTATGTTAACAAGGTTGGACCTTTTCACAATCCCAGGTAATCCAATTCTCGATCTTTCTTGCCGTTTTTGATTAGGTTAAGGTTATTGGTTTTGTGGGGTGTCTTCAAGTTTGGGACTTTTGATGATTTGGGAAGTTGGGGTATGTGGGATATGGATTAGAAATGGAATTGTGAGTTGGGTTTTGGAGAATTTGATTTTAGCATTAATGTGTCAGATTCTGTAGAATCCATTTTTTTTTGGTTTTATGGATTGGTTTCTTCAATTGTTGTGGATCTGAGCTTATGGGAAGTGGATCTTATGATTTGGTTTCCTAAAAAGGAAGATCAAAGATTGGAACTTGGAGTTTAACATGAAAATGCTGTTGATGTCACTTAGTTGCTAATTAAGTTGGAAATTTAGCATAGCTTAATGGTTGTACAAGCAGTTGATCTAGTGGATCCCTGGGGAGATAGTTTAGGAAATGCTTAATGGGATTTTGGAATGCAAGCTTTTTGATAGAAACATTTGCAAGTAGAGTCCGTTAGTTAAAGCCCAGAATAATGTCCAGTGACTAGGTTTTGATTTCTGTTTCTGGTTGTTTCTTGTGAGCTGGAAAAGTTTAAGTATTGGGTTTTCCTTTGTTATTGCTGAACTTGGATCTCAGTTTTAGATCTTTAAGCAGTCGCTGGAACTCTTTTTCTGCAATCGTACATGAAATTATGCCGGAACTTAATTGATATCTACTGTGGTCATCTCTAGACTTTTGGTTTTCATTTTGAGACTTCAACTGTGAAAACTTTCGTTAGTATTTTTTTTTATTCATAATTGTTTCATATTGTTTCTTTCTTGTTCATTCTGTCAGTGAAACATACCGCTACTTTGATCTGCCTTTCTGCTCATCAGGTCTGCATCAATTCACATTACTCCTACTATACAGCTTTGTTTTATTGTGGAAGTTTACTGACGATGCTTATTACAGGTCCTACAAAGGACAAGAAAGAAGCCCTTGGTGAAGTGTTGAATGGGGATCGTTTAGTCACTGCCCCATACAAACTTGACTTTTTAAATGACAAAGATTCTGAAGTTGCATGCAAAAACACGCTGACAAAGGAACAAGTTGCTCAGTTCCGAGAAGCAGTTTCCAAGGACTACTACTTCCAAATGTATTATGATGACTTGCCCATTTGGGGTTTCTTAGGGAAAGTTGACAAGGAACGCAAGAATGACCCTAGTGAATACAAATATTACTTGTTTAAGCATCTTCACTTTACCATCTTTTACAATAAGGATCGTGTCATTGAGATCTCTGCACAATCTGATCTGAACAATGTTGTGGACCTTACTGAAGATAAAGAAGTCAATGTGGAGTTCATGTATTCAGTTAAATGGAAGGAAACAGATATAACATTTGAGAAAAGGATGGACAAGTATTCACAATCTTCTTCACTTCCTCATCACTTGGAAATTCATTGGTTCTCAATTATTAACTCATGTGTGACAGTTCTCCTCTTGACTGGTTTTCTTGCCACAATTCTCATGCGAGTCCTGAAGAATGATTTTGTCAAGTGAGAAGAACATTTCAATGAATATGTTATTAAAACATGTCTGCTATGTTGTTTAAACTGTCATTTTCTTATTTTTTGATCTTCCCATTTGTAATAGATATGCTCATGATGAGGAGTCAGCTGAAGACCAAGAAGAGACTGGGTGGAAGTACATCCATGGTGATGTATTTAGATATCCGAAGTATAAGTCTTTGCTTGCAGCAGCAGTTGGCTCTGGCACCCAGCTGTTTACCCTGTAAGTTCAACTTCAAAGCTGTGCTTTTGTTGGTTTTGTCTCAAATCCATTTTTTAAAGTTATTCTGTTGCTTAGCAGTCTGCTAACTTTGCTTACATATGTGCATTGGCAGCACAATTTTCATTTTCGTGCTTGCTCTAGTTGGTGTCTTTTATCCTTATAATCGTGGAGCTCTATTTACTGCACTGGTTGTCATATATGCTCTGACAGCTGGGATTGCAGGCTACACTGCAGCCTCTTTCTTTTGCCAACTGGAAGGAACAAATTGGGTAACTTGTTAAGAATTCCTTTTTCATTGCCTTTTGCACTTATCATTGTCATTGTTTGGTGTGTTCTAGACAATTGTTGTTACTGTGTGTCTAAGGATATTGTAGTTGGTATCAAATTTGGTAAATGGATATATAGGAATTCTCAGTGTTTCTTTGGAATGTGCTTTGCTTTAAGATAAATGCTTGGTGAAAATTGACTTTTGTCAGAATCAATTTGGTTTTGCTATAAACACTTGGTGGAAATTGGCTGAAACATGGAAATGGGGGTCAAAACCACCTCGTGTTTGGATAATGTTTTCCTCTCTTATAATAGCTGAACTAATTGGGATGCGAAAGAGAAGCTTTTCGAGAGAAAGCAGTGAAAGAAAACAATGTGCTTGAAAGTTGGTGTTCTGCTTCCTGAAGGCTTGCACTACACTTGAAAAGCTAACCTGAGAAGACAATAAATTAGAGCTCAACTGTTCACAGTTTCTTCTAATAAATTTACATACATTGAAACTAAGTAATTGTAGAATTGGATACGAGTGCAATTGACTATTTTGTGCTGGTTGTGGCTTTCTGAAAATTAGCATGGTTTGCATTCATTAGTATTATGATAGTGACGTTAATTGATCATTATTAGAATGATATAATCACTTTTCAGCAGCATTGTTTGAATCCATGATGTCTTATGCTCTATCATTGCTGAACTTCTAGCTACTCTAGAAACTACCATTCAACTCTGAGACATGCTAGGCTAAGAAGTTCAGAAATTCTGGTGTTGCAGGTCAGGAACTTGTTATTAACTGGAGCCCTATTTTGTGGACCCCTGTTTCTCACTTTCTGCTTTCTTAATACCGTTGCAATCACGTATAGTGCCACTGCAGCATTGCCATTTGGAACAATAGTGGTGATATTTCTTATTTGGGCTTTGGTAACAACTCCATTGCTGGTACTGGGTGGGATTGCAGGGAAGAATAGCAAGGCTGAGTTTCAGGCTCCCGTCCGCACCACTAAATATCCCAGAGAGATTCCTCAGTTGCCTTGGTATCGGAAAACACTTCCTCAGATGGCCATGGCAGGATTCTTGCCTTTCAGTGCAATATACATTGAACTTTACTACATATTTGCCAGTGTTTGGGGTCACAGGATCTACACCATATACAGCATCTTGTTCATTGTTTTCATCATTCTCTTGATTGTCACTGCTTTTATAACAGTGGCGTTGACATATTTCCAACTTGCTGCTGAAGACCATGAGTGGTGGTGGAGGTATGTTTTACTTTTTGATAGATATAATTTCATGTGTAAAATGCTAATATCTCTGAGCTTATTGTTTCAATTTTGCATCATTATCAGCACAAATAAAATGTCTGGGAAGTTTTGCTCACAAATAACATTCTTTAGTTTTGTTTTTTCGTTTCCAACTTTTTGTGCAATGGTAGCAGATTGTGTTTTTTCATTCTATGTTTTCACTCTTGAGATGTTATTTAAATTACTCGAAATATTCAAGTCACAAAGTAATTTTTTCATCATTGGGTTCCTGTTATGAATTTTCCTGATGTAACAGTCTCCTAGCTTGCTTTTTTTTTCATCCATTGCATGAATTTTCCTTGTGTTTTCTGAAGTGTCTTGTTTTAAAAGGATATCTGGTTGCCTGATTCATAATTCTACACACTCACCCCTCTGAATTTGGTGTTGGTCAGGTCGTTCCTTTGTGGTGGATCAACTGGATTGTTCATTTATGGCTATTGCTTGTATTACTACTATGCAAGATCAGATATGTCAGGCTTCATGCAAACCTCCTTTTTCTTTGGCTACATGGCCTGTGTTTGCTATGGTTTCTTCCTCATGCTTGGCAGTATTGGGTTCCGTGCCTCCTTGTTTTTTGTCCGCCACATTTACCGTTCAATCAAGTGCGAATAGCAAGCCATATCATCTTCAGTATGTTCAATGGGTACGCACACGCTCCTGTCGTTTCTGTTAACTAGCTTAACTGTTGAGATCTACACGGTTGTATCCATGAAAGTAATCGTATCTCTCATGTTACAGGTGAAGCAGCAGTTGGCTGGGAAATCTGCTCCTGGATTGATGGAGTTCAATGTCACAACTTTTGAGAATGCTGGCACATCACATGTAGGACTTTTAAGATCTTTTATAGGAAGGGAATCAAGGGATTGTGTAGGACTTTAGAATGCAGTTAATGATTTGTAAGCACAAGCTGTCTGTTTGGAGTCAATTGTAAGCTACCGCCGTTATTTAACAGAAAACAAGTGCCCCATTGTCGGCAATGGCGAGTCTCAGACAATTACAGCTATGGTGCCGATACATAATGGTAACGGCCGTTATTGTAAAAATAACTGGTCAATAACGGACTACTCACTCATATGATTGTTGTCTTCGCATTTTGGGTTCAAGTTTCACACTTCACCTCTTCTGATAGTTATAATATAGTGCTTAATGCTTATATGACATTTAACTAATGAATCCTTATTATCTTACATGTAAAAACGTTAAGGAATTTATATCCTCAAGGAAAATTGCGATGACCCTACAACCAACAACAGCGAAAGCTACCGAAATTTGGTAGCCAAACGTGCTTAGTACTCTCAGTAACGACGGTTTTTGCATGGTCAAGGCATTATTTAAAATTGCTAGAGATACAATCTCTTGAATAGAAAGGTATTCCCTTGCAAAGATTCATGGAATTTACATCCTCAAAGAGGAAAATTGTGCTGGGTCAGAAACCACTGACAAAAGAAAACATATTCGAAATATGACCAAGAATGTTCTCTTGCGTATTTAATATAACAAGTTAAATTGGAAATTATCTGAGTTTTTCTGAAACAATTGTACACATGAAACTTAAAAGATAGATTGGGGCTAATGTGCACGCAGCCTTACAGCTCAACAACACGCACTCAAGTGCTTCCATGAATATCTTCTGCGGAAATCTGGAACTATGACTAGAGAAAGGGGGGGGAAGTTTATAATGGCGAACATTTTCTTGATTCAAACAGAAATTTGGCCTGGCTGAAGACCTCATTGATACAGCTGATGTGACAGCCACTGAAGCTACTGTTTGAAGATTGAACTACCTACCTCCAAGTGGAACCACCGAGTCTAAAAACCTCTTCACCATCATTATCCCTCCGAGGAACCCTTTCCAGGCCAGCATCCCCTTTCTGATCACTAAGATCACCATAAAGATCTTTGAGCTTAGCCAGATTGCTAGGCGCAGATGTCTTATCCTTGTTTCCATCCCTTTGAGGAGTTGGATGGCGATCAAATGGTGATGCGCCAGCTTGCGAGCTTCGGCTCCTGCTCCTGCTTCGACTGCGGCTTCTATAAGAACTACTTTCTCTATAATGCCTACTTCTGTCACGGCTGCTCTGTTCAGAATCCCTTCTGCTTTCCCTATCAGTGTACCTGGAACTTCTATCATAATCATACCTTCTGTATCTATCCCTTTCCCGATCCCTGTCTCTGTCCCGACTCTGATCCCAATCCCTTTCACGATCCCGGTCCCTTTCTCTCTCCTGATCCCTATCCCGAA
>Ga0325405_1007800_pt1 | contig 10735 bp, 4 predicted proteins | sample PopdelMetagenome_21_FD_205663 | JGI IMG/M metagenome (GOLD analysis project Ga0325405, IMG submission 205663) | Populus deltoides microbial communities from Bellville, Georgia, United States - Xylem-Control-R2 | ecosystem: Host-associated > Plants > Phyllosphere > Stem > Wood/Secondary xylem...
TTCCCTTGACTGGCCTCTCTTATGGTGCTTTGTATAATTCCCTGGGAGACAAAGCAATCATGGCTAAATTGTCAATGAGGCTCTTCGATCTGTCTAAGTAGCTTGATTATAATTCTGATGCTGTACGTGAAGAATATTATTCAATTAGGAACTGGGGTATTCGGCTTGCCTCGAGGGTGCCCAGTATTTTGCATGGGGCCTTTTGTCAATCTGAGCTTAAATGCGCTCCTGTCGCTGATCGAAGCACAGGAGACCTAACTCCATGTATATGAAACTTAATTACAACCTCTTTCAAGATTGCCAACTACCTAAAATCATTAACGCATGAAAAAACCTCATACCGTCTCGAGAATATTTTTCTTTCCCGACAGGATGTTTAATGGGATTTGTACTCTATCGTAAGAGATTTATTTCTATGGATGAATATGTTTTAAAAGTATTTTTTATTTAAAAATATATTAAATTAATATCTTTTTAGATGTTTTTGGAGACTTTTTCAATACTAAAATCTTCACCGTAATTCTCACAAATCTTGAATAAGGTTTTAACATCCTTGACATGAAGCTTTGGGGGCAAAATCAAAATGAATTTTTGTATTAGAGAGAGACATCAAAACATAAAAGTGGAAATGAAAATTTAGTGGGTTTGTGATGAACTGTGTGACCTCAATAAAGTTAAAGCATAAATAAGCAAATTAAAGAGAGGAGGTGTTTTATTGGGCAAAATTGACATCTTTCATGCTTTTGACATGGAGCGATGACCTAACTTTTTAACTTATATCGGTAGTTCTTTCTTCACTTCCAATATAAGAAAAGAGCTAGGCAATAGACATCCAGCTCCCATCACTAAAGTAAAAGGAAAGGGAGAAAAGACATCAATGATAGGAATCTCATCTGATCTTCCTATGATTCTTTTTTGTAACTTATATTATAGTATGTCTGTTCTTACAACTTGCATTAATTGTTTCATTTTAACTCCTGCCGGAGCATTTTTATCTTGATAATGACCACCCCTTCTAAGCACCAGGATCTGATCAAGGCCTAGGCAACTAGGCTCGCCAATTGAATCATGCAAGGTGAAATAGCATCTTCCCTGTCAGAAAGTTCCAAAAGGAATAGACCCAATATTATAGAAGGGTCAAATAAAACAAAAATCGGATGCGACTACGAAGTATACAGCATTAAACCTTACCGTATAGCATTATGAACGTCCCACTGGTTTTAATTGAGAGACATTGGGTTACTAAAATTATCAATATCACCTTAATAATTGTTGAAGTGGCATAAAGTCGGGATATGCTTTACCACGAATTGCTGGTGGTGACATGGAATGTGGACCCTTTAAGATAGAACAACACAGAAGAACTGCAAGGTTTATGCCTGAAAGTAAAGCCACATTGTTAGCAAGTTGGTCCGGAAAGGCCAGTTCTGTGCCAAAATTAAGGCGCCACACATGGGTACTGGATCTTCATGGGTTAGTTCTGAGCTAAGGCACTAAGGTTACTTTGGCAAGTCTCCCTGCTGGGGTCAAAAACTTTTTAAAAGTGTTCTTTCTGTTGGTTAAGCGATTTCATTATTGAAAGATCCCGATTGATGAAGCTATATTTGATATTACAAGGGGAAATTAAGTTGCTTGATCATCTTCACTGCAAATTGAAAAAACTGATTAACTAGTGAAAGCTATGGCGAAGCAGAGAGTCCTTTAAAGGGTGTGTGTGATTAGATTCCAACCTTGGTTCAAACTCAAGTGCTCGGCATGTCTCGGAAAGGTTAAAGAATTCCTACTTGTACTTACTTCTGAAAAGCACAGCGACTAGACCAAAGAAAAATTAGCACATCAATCACCTTTGGTTGGCACAGCTTGGCACGCCATTTTAGTCTTTCCATCAGGTATGGAGGTTGACTGAGCTTTTGCCTCCACGAATGCTTTCCCCATTTCTACTTGAGCTTTTGCCTCCACTATGTTTTCCCCGTTTCTACTTGTTATTTTTTCTCCTCAAGTTGATCCCTGAAATTATCCATCATTTTTCAATTGGTCTCCAAACTAAAACTGTCTTCAATTTAACTCCCTACCAGTTAGAACTTCTCAATTGAATCCTCGTGTGAATGCATATTTCTCAATTTTCAACATGCATGGATGCGTCTATATATTAATTTTTAATATTTTCCATCCAAACTGCATATATATATTTAGAAATTTTGTTTGGAAACTACTATATATATGGGACATCAATAGATAATTTGGAAGACTGGTTAATTTGAGGTTTTTTCTTCAGTAATGGGTACGACTGCCTTGAATGCTTGATAAATTGCTGAGATCAACAGTCTTCTGCAGTCCACATTACTCCACGGCTTTCCTTTTTGATAGATGAAGCCTCTCGCGGTGTATAGGAAACAACGAAACAAATCCAAGTTCCCATCACAAAAGAAAAGAAAAAAAAGTGTTTGCCAATTAACAATAGCCCCACGAGCCTAATCCTGATGACCCATGACAATGGCTCTGAGCTAGACCACCATGTTATACGTGGCTAGAATCTTGTGGTGCCAAACGAATATTCTCGTTTCCATGAATACCTTGCTCACAGCTCATTTTAGATGTCACCCCTTACAGATCCCGACTTTATGGAATAAATATTTCAGCAGAAAACTGAGAATTTCATCACAACCCCCACAAAAATCCTCCGGTGATTCTGTTCTTGCTCTATCATTATCATCAGTGCTACTTCTTATCTTATCCTCTGTCTTTTATCCTCTGCCTCTCTTTTTTTTTAATTATTTTTTTTCGTTTTTTGTATCGCACTCTCACAAAATATCTAGAAGCCTCTATCTTTTCCTAGCTCTGCTGCTGTTGGTTCTAGACTTCAATGATACACATCATATATTCATTCAAGTGGTGGTCATGGCTCAAAATCAACAGCGAGTTTCGTGGTTTAAAAGCCAAAAAAAAAGGGCAGCCTGAGATGCCAAAATTCCATGCATTCTACGTGCGTAAAATAACGCGCTGCTTTTGCTTTTAGTTTTCCTCCATTTTGATTCAAAGAACGCTGCTGCGGTTGGGGGCAGGAGATATATAGCATGCCAAATTTTAATGATGGTCGGTCTGGTAGGGTCAGCCGTCAGACCAGTGAGAATTTATTTTTTGTATCCATGAAGCAATGATTTTCCTTTGCCAGCCTTTACTTTTCCTACTTCTTTTACTTTCTGATCATTTGTTCATCGTTTCGACTTGAGTTGAAACAATATCTTTAGCCCACAGGCTGCTTTAGCTGAGCCCTTAGAGTGCATGGTAAAAGCACCCGTCAGTCTTCACCTTTATCCTCTTTAAGGCTTTCAAAACTTCAAAAATAACATCATCTTAAAAGCAGATCGTGTTCCTTTCCTCCCTAATTGTGTTTTTGGCTTCCCTACCAGCTTTTGTAGTTGTAGATTGAAAAAATAAATTTAAAATAAGGAATTATAAATTGCAATTTTTTTAAACTCAGTTTTTTATCATAATTAAAAATTAATGAAAAAAAAAAACAGATTCAAATAATAAAAATCAAATAGTTTTTAAAGTTACAATCTGCTTAGAAGTATGATCTCCATCTAAACCGCATCAATATACTAAACATATCATTAAAACAATTTCTTGTGCATGGAGCAACAGTGTTAAGGCGGCCATCGCAAGATTAGGGGAAGATATTAGAGCTGGGGCGCAGCACCACACCATATATAGCTATGACTAGCTACAGTTCATCAGTCTCAGATTTGCATTAGGTAAATGCTCTTGTCCTGATCGAGATTTATCATCTTGTGGGGAGTCTCCCTTCTCGCTCTCCACTTTCGTATCAACGAGAGAAAGCTGTCGCATCACCTATATTAATTCCTCATAAAATTAACCTTGGCCTTGAAGGCAACTTCGATTCATTAATGGTATGAAGACCAGAAGCAGCAAAATTTAATTGATACAAATTCTATTTATTTCCTTCATTGCTTGTATACGTGCGAATATATATATATATATATAAATTACGTTTTTGTCAGAAAAGCTCTTGGTCAGCATAATTTAAATTAATTAGGATGATATATTCTCCATACATGGATGTATCATAATCAAACTAGCTAGCCAAGCATCTAGCTAGGGTGCTAATAATTTTTATAAGGAAGAGAGATGCGAGCATGCGAAGTTAAATTAAATGCGAAGTGCTCCAGACAACTAACTAAAAGCAAGAAGATGATATTTTTTGTCTTCTGTAATTGTAAACAAGGAAATATTAATTGGTCTCTCTAATAACTGATACACCAACCAACAAGGCCCCGACCAAAGCCAGATTCTATAATGCTACTTTAAAGTTTTTTTTCCTTAAAAAAGTTGCTCAAATTAATGTTTCAATTAAATTTTTTTACAGAACATGAACAAGAGGAAAAGGGAATCTATAATTAATTTATTTTTAAATTTACTTTTAAACTCTAACCCTGGTGTGAAAGGAACCTACATCGATCGATCAGTATATTAAAAACTTGAAATACAATTTATCAAAGAAAAGATAATGACTTTTCCAAATTCTTTCAGGTTGGTTAGTTTATTGAAGATCATGATTTGATTCCAATTTGTACCCTCCTGTGCTTACCAAGAAAGTTAAATTTCAATATTTTAATTAAGAATCACATTCCAAGCGTGTGAAAACTAGTTTTCTGGTTCCGTCTAGCTGCTGAAAGTGTCTAAAAGCATATGAACAGTTGAGTGGAAGACAAGAAGAAAATAATTCAACGATGACTCAAGATTCATGCATTTTCCATTAATTGTACATGCAATCTGTCAATCAAAGTAACGGAGAACCCTAAAAGCTTTGCCGAAGCTAGTCCAAAACTGGCTGCTCGATGTCGAAAATCATGTCTAATTGTCTGCTGTTAAATTACTTGTATGCATACACGGTAGTAGAAAGGCTTTAGAAGCTGACAAAAGACTCCAGCCATCTTGAACCACTATACATAAAAGCTTTGTTTTTCAGTGGGAGCCAAGAAGCTTCTCATGGTGCCAGCCAAATCTCTCTCGATTATCTACCATTCTTAATTAATGGGGTATCAAAACGAGATCTCTTTGGGAATTCAAATATTGTCACAGTATGTCTCGACACAGAATAGGTCAAACACTACGTACGCGTTCCTTTTCTTTTCCATTCAATTGGTGGTACCCCTTCTGCGCCACTCGAATCTAAACTCAGTTAGTCCTCACTGATTTTATTACCCAGTTCTCTTTGATCTCTTAGGGCTCTGCTCTCAATATTCTAATAGTACCAAAAAAATAAATTATATTGCCTAGCTTGTGTGAAAATCTCCTTTGAAATATTCTAGTTAACCATTATGTCAAATAACAATCTAAACATATAAATTTAAACAATCTAAACATAAAAATTTAAACGATTAGATAAGATCTTAGAATATTTTTATTATTTTTAAACATATTGTTTTAAGCGAAAGTTCTTGTATAGAAATTAATGAGATTTAAACTCATGAATATTTAATTAATAAACCTTTAATTAAAATATTAAAGAAACATTTTAACTCAAAACTTTAAGTTGTTAAGTGAGAAATTAAGATATTATTTATATTATTGATTTTTAATATATTTCTTTACCTTATCCAGTAATTAATGATTAACAAGAAGAAAAAAAATCTAATATATAAATCACGAACAAACATATAAAATAAATGACCATGGATGGGATTGAAACAGATGCCATTGTTTCTATTTGTGATTTATTCGTTGGAAAGTTTTGTTATATCTAGCATGCATCGCTCTTACCTTGTATATACAAATGCATACACACACAGATAAGGTAACTTCTGTGTACCATATGAGCATTTTGATTAATTCAGACTTTCATCACCTAATTCATTCAGAAATTGTCATAGTATGTTTCTACTACAAGATTTAAAGAACCATACAGTAGACTTGCAAGTATACTGCAGAAGGTCACATAGCACAGGCACACATGCACAGCAAACTAGCACAGGCACACAGGCACAAAGGCACAGCAAACTTATACGAGTCTAGTATGTTAGATATTTACATAAACTATCAGCATGGTGGTACAATAACCAATATATATATATATATGATCTCTCTAGCACGCGTGAACTGATCAACAGATGCATGATTGTTTAGTTACTGTACTGATCAGCAGCACTTCAGATGAAGTTCTTCTCGTTTAAGTGGTCGACAAAGGTGGCCCCTCACAAAAAAATGTTTGGTGGTTAGTTGAAACTTGAAAGGTGCCCAGCTGGATAATCTGACACATTGCAAAACCAGTGCAGCTGCCAAGCAGATGAACAGTGCTGGCGATGCCCCTGAAAGGCATTATAATGAAACTTGGTTTTATATTTGTATGTTTTAGGCGTTCCTGAAAGCACACTTATTAAGCCCAGCCTGACCCGGGACCTGCCACCCTGTCCCCGTTCCTGGCCCGAGCATGGTGTTTAAGAGAAGTCAATTCGGAATTAATTAACTCGAATCAATTTTCTGATTAACCCATCAAACTTTTGAACCAACCCTTGAGCCGAGTAACTAATTAACGGGTAGCACCAGGTTTCATTACTATGCTTGAAAATACAAATCATAGGCAGCCAAGCCTTAATTTTCTCCAATGTACTGAATTTATCTACCCGGATCAATAGAGCACCAATTTGCTCTCAAAACTTGAAAACAGAAGATCAACCAATTTATCGCGCTCTACATGACGAAGGCGTTCTATAGCATGTGTTTGTGCCATTTACAAAAGATCGTCATAGCCCAATGGCAGTAGGAGTACAGGGGCTTAACTTCTCCGAAAGATCAAGCCTGAAAACTTGAACCTTTGAGGCCTCGACCCAGTGGAGAGGAAGAAAAGGTCCGATTCCTACCAGCCCGGTTCACAACAAAAGGCCAAAAAATAGGCTCAGGCCTTGCGACTTATATTGTCCAACTAACAAAAGTCAAGGGCCTGAAACAAGGTTCAAGCAACCTCCTGCTATAATCACATTTTCGAGCACTCCTCTTCTTCGGCAGTATTTTTTTTCTGGTTCAGTGATGATAAAAATGGAACTCAGACTGGATACCTCACCTGGAAGAGAGCACCAACTAATGGGCTTATAGTTCTAGCCAAATGACCCAGAAAAAAGGTACAAAAAGGAAATACGCAGACAGGAGAAATATAGGTTAAGAGGTGCTATAACTTACCACCTTATTACCAGTACATGTTTGCTCATTTCATGGATAAAAATCAAGGTATAACTAGAAGCTCACTGCCTGGCACCCATTAGGGAGATTTTTTCCTCATGAAACTAGGTCATAATTATAGTCTCGGCACACATCTTCAGTCACTACATTTACAAAGGAAGTTTTCCCAGAAACGTACATAAACACACCTATATACAAACCGAAAGGGCCACCTAATTTTCAGAGCTCAAGCTCATAAACACACTCTTAAAACAAAAATTAGTCATATCATGCACAGCCAGCGTAGCTGGTTGGTGCGTGCTTCTTTAAGCTTATTGAAACAAGAAGAGAAATACAGCATGAACAAAAGAACTAGTAACACCAACCAAAACTTCCTTGGTTTAAGCAAAATAGCAACCCTCTTAGGCCAGCAGAATTAACAGACGAGATTAGGAGCACACACCTCACCATTGGCCGCTGCAGCCTCAGGATGGTAAAGAAGCATCTCCTTCCACATCATCTCTCGTATCATTTCTTCCCCCAATTCCTCATCTATGTCAAGATCAATTGGGACCTGAGCTGGAGGGTTGCAGCTGGGATCATATAGTGGAGACATGTAAGGGTGTTCCAGTGCTCCAGTGACAGTGATCCTCTTTGATGGGTCAAAAATAAGCATTTTTTGTAGCAGATCAATTGCCAAAGGATGTGCATTAGGATAAAGGTGGGAAAAGGGAGTCCCAGGTGAATAAGGAAGTGACTTGATATATTTCTTTGCCTTCATGTTATCAATAAATTCAAGATCCTCCTCACTCTGACTTCCGAGGATGTTGATGATAAGTTTAAGCTGATTGAGACATTCTGTGCCAGGGAAGATAGGCTTCCGACCTAGAAGCTCTGCAAAGATGCATCCTACAGACCAGACATCAATTGATGTCCCATAATTATCACAGCATAGAAGGAGCTCTGGAGCTCGATACCAACGAGTGACAACATACTCAGTCATGAACTGGTTGTTGCCATTGCTAGTGCGTGCCAGCCCAAAATCACAGATTTTTAGGTCACAGTTCGCATTGATGAGAAGGTTTCCAGGCTTCAAGTCACGATGGAGAATATTTGCTGAGTGAAGATATTTCAGACCACGAAGCAACTGCATGAAGAAGTAAGAATCGTAAGGACTCTTAGACCTAGAAAACATATCATTTGGATGCCACAAAATGTGTCACCATGCAATGGAAATGGAAAGCCTAAAGAACAGGAAAATATTTAAATGGTGAAAAAATAATAATACAAAAGGATGGCGATCCAAGTCAAAAGTAGAAAAAATTTCAAAGGCGAAACGTGATGTGAAATGGTATTGTTCAAATATTCCACATTTTTACAGCATGAAACCAAGTTCCCAGGACTCTATTGCCAGATATCTCGCTGCAGGAACAGGACTAACTACACAAGCAGTTTATCATAATACCACGAGAAAAATGAAACGATTTTGTGGGACCTCCTAAGTTCATGAATGTTGGAACCTAAGCACTAAAAACGTAAGCCTCCTGAAAAGAATGCTCAATGTAGAAGATTAAAGTACTGTCCAAGAAAATCTGAAGATTGGTATCCTAAAAATTTAAATTGGCGCTATGAAGATCTTTCAAATCTTCGTTCAAGTGAAATGGAAGATCAGATAAACTGATTCCAATCTCAAACCAGCAACTTGCATTAAGAAATACTTAAGGGTAACAAAAAAAAAGAGCATGTAGAACATCTACTCAGGAAATGTTAAGAATTATGCTAGCACAACTCTATATCAGTATCATACCCCAGTTGCGACAAGTGAACCATACATCTAAACACTGAGTTAATCATTACCTCATAAGCTAAATCATAAACTAGACAGGACAATTATGATGTTGACAGGAATGCTATTAGTACAAGAACAACACACATCAAAGCATACTAACACATTTCCCAGTTGTAACATGCAAAGCTTACATCTGACCGGGGATAATTGCTACTAGCCAAAGCCAAGTAATAATAGATTGAGAGGCCATAAAAGAAAAATCTGGAAACTCCACATTTGCTGCAGCTCTTAAATAATTGCATGAAAGTTTTACCCAAATCCAAGCAAGCTCAAGCAATTTACAAAACATTTCAATATCTGGTTACCGCAAAAACTACCAATAATAAAGACTGTCTTGCACAGATTAACCCCTTTCTTTCAAACTCTCTACCAAAACAAGTCTAAAAGAAGAACGTGCTCCACTACTGGACAGCACGTATATACCTGAAATAGGAAATATTGGCAGTGATCATTAGAAAGTGCTTGAGAAGACTTGATAATTTGATGCAGATCCGTATCCATGAGTTCATAAACCAGATAAACATCATTAAAGCTTCTTCTCTGGTTAGGCATCATCACATCTTTCAAAGCAATCACATTTTCATGTCGAAGATGCCGAAGAAGCTTCAGTTCCCTTAAAGTTCTCAGCGCATCAACACGGTTTTCGAAAGCATTGTGTATCTTTTTAATCGCAACTTTCTCATTAGTTTCTCTATTCACAGAAGAGCACACAATACCATAAGCCCCTCGACCTATAGGCTTGATCGGCACATATTTCGTGTCAATCTCAAACAAAGTTTGCCACATGGAATAGTAATGCTTCCCCTGAATCCGAACCCCATTTGGAGGCTCAACTGGAGCTGCCATTCCCTGCAACATTCATTCAATTCAAACAGAGTCGCTTAGAAAAACCAAAAACATTCTCAACTACTTACATTCCTTCAAATGCCAATAATGGCCCATTATATTTTAATCCAACTTGTGAGTATTTAGGCTGTCTTCATAAAAAATCAAGGCCACTTGGCATAGCCACAATATCACGTAAAGATCGATTACAAAGCTAAGCATTCAACGCACCAAAAATTAACTCAACTTTTTATCATTTCGGTCCAAAAGCACCTGCAAAGAAAGATGGGTTTCTAACTTTCTAACTAGAAACGTAAACGCAATGTAGCCATTAAATTCTAACTAGCAATTATTCAAAAGTTACAAAAAGGGAACATTTCCAAAAATGAAAAAAAGAACTGACCTTTTTTCGTTTTATGTGATTTCCTTATCCAAAAAAACAAACTTTCTTCACAATTCGCTAAGCCACATCAGAGCTCATGTTAAAATCTTAAAGCTAGAATTCCCTCTCAAGAACATGCAAAACAGCAATCAATTCCTGCCAGAAACCAAAGCCATTTTCTTTCGAAATTGACCCTCAAAACATCACAAAAAATCCTCCCATTTCGACAACTTCCAGCTCCATCACCAGTCAATTTTGCGCCATAATCTGCAAGGATGTGGATCCTTGCAAGGTTGGCTCAAGCTTTGAGTGTTGGATCTCGGGTAGGCGTGAGTGATTTTGCAACAACGATGATAAAAATTTTTGCGGGGCATCAAGATTTGTTATCTTGTAGAGATCATAATCAGACAGGCTTAGTAAAGAGAAAGGAAAAGACAATAATTGTAAGAGATTTTATAATGTGAAAAATGTCAGGCTATTAGGATGTCTTTTTTTTTTTTTTT
>Ga0325405_1007801_pt1 | contig 10733 bp, 10 predicted proteins | sample PopdelMetagenome_21_FD_205663 | JGI IMG/M metagenome (GOLD analysis project Ga0325405, IMG submission 205663) | Populus deltoides microbial communities from Bellville, Georgia, United States - Xylem-Control-R2 | ecosystem: Host-associated > Plants > Phyllosphere > Stem > Wood/Secondary xylem...
ATGAATGTGATTTAAGGATGCAAATATACTGATTTGTGACATTGATGCCTTAGGTGGTGCGGCCAGGATCAAACCATCGTTAGGACAAGGACAAACCATATGTGTAACAGGTAGGTGGTTCTGACCTTTTTCTCGTATGATGTTTATGTTTTGAAATGATTTACTTATGATGATGTATTATTAAATTCTTGTTAAATGATGAAACGATGATGAAGAGTTTGATTGAATTCTAGATGATTGTCGAAATGACTATGAAATGTCGATCGAATTCTTGATGAATGTTGAAACAATGATAAAAATGTTAATGTTCTAAAATGACTTGTTTGAGGTGGATATATTATCGTGTTGCGATGAATATTTAACCGACTATGAGATGTTGATTGGACTATTATGAATTTGGGCTGCTGACGAATGGCTGTATGAGTATTACGAAGGACCTACTGTTGTATTTTATTGAGTGTAAAGGTGAAAAATAGTTGTATGAGTATTATGAAGAATTTACGGTTGTATTTTATGGAATGTAATTGTAACGAATGGTTGTCTGAGTATTACGAGGGCTCTAATATTGTATTTTATTGAATATAATTGTGATGAATTTTTGTATGAGTATTATGAGGGCTCTACTATTGTATGAGTATTATGATGGATCTATTGTTGTATTGTATTGAACATTAACCATCATGAATGGTTGGATGAAAAATATGAAAGGTCTATTGTTGTGTTATATTGAATGTTAAACTGTTATGGAATATTTGTTGGTGTATTACAAAGAACATAATATCTTGTTATAGTGATTACATAAACAGCCTCTGGAATGTTTGATGGGTTAATGATTAGCTTCGGCTAATGGCATCCTAAGTGGATGACCAGGACTGAGAGATGATTAGTTTCAGCTAATGACATCCTAAATGAATGACCGAGACTGAATTGATAAATGATTAGCTTCAGCTAATGGCATTCTAAGTGGATAACCGGGATGGATAAATTATTAGCTTCGGCTAATGGCATCCTAAGTTGATGATCGGGATGGATAAATGATTAGCTTTGACTAATGACATCCTAAGTGGATGACTGAGATTGATAAATTATTAGTTTTGGTTAATGGAATCCTAAGTGGATGACCTTGATGAACAAATTATTAGCTTTGACTAATGACATCCTAAGAAGACTGCTGAATTTGGGAGTTATGAGTTAGTTTCAAGAGTTGATACATTCATGGGTACTATGTTCTGTATATACCAAGTATATGAAAGAACTACGATTGTTATATTTTAAATAGCGAATACGTTAGTTCGGTTAACGGTATTCAAGCTGGATGACTGGGTCTGAGTATTGTATTTAGCCTCGGTAATTAACAAATTATTAAGGGTGGTATTTACATAAGTAAAAAGAAATGAAAGAATTATGCTCTTTTGATCCATGAGTGAAATGTAACGTTAATATTGCTTTATTATGTTTTTTTTTAATTTGCCTATAATGCTTGAAATTACCTTGTGTTGTAACATATTATACCAACATGGTGCGTAAGGAAATCTATTTTATGGCTCACTCATTTGAAAAGAATTATATGTTCGCATGTTATGGGTAATATGAATTCTGTATGAACAGACATGTAAATCACTGAATTAGTCATCTGACCCCTTTTGTAAAGACTTGTAATGACAAAATGAAATGGAACACAGATGTGGATGTGCGATCATGTAGATATGATGTGTATGAATATACATATGTGGTATTCTTCTTATGAGGATGTCATGTTGTGAAATTACATGAGGTCAGGATAACGTAAGTACTAGTTGTGTAACTTGCTGTTCGGTACTCTCCTATAAACTCGTGATGATAACGAGATGTGAATTTATGAGTATGTCAATATAATATATTGTAAACCTATTAGTATGAAAATAAAATATTATGGGCATGTGTATTGAGAATGTGTTTTATGGGAATGTTGATCTATGTTATCCTATGTGGATTGTGCCTTGTTAATGAATGAAATGCAATTATAAATTTGCAGAATGATATGGTGAAAAACATCCAGAACCGGACAAAAAAAAATTTACATCGATTTTGACTCTGAAAAAGTCGGGTCATTATAAGATTTGAAAGACTTTCCTTGTTATTTTCTTTCCTTTCTCCTACAGGATTTCCTTACTTTAAAGAAAGGTTGTAGAAGACTTTTAAAAGAGAATGTTTTGAAAGCGTTAATTCGACCAAACAAAGGAAGAAGATTAAGCATTCAAGGTAGCATGTTCCGAGCATGGAAAGAGGTCTAAAAAGGACGGCAAGCACACATTATTCCTACACAAGTCAGACCCAATTACATAAGGAAATTAATAAGCTAGGGATGGTTTTGGGGCTGATTGTTTCCTTGTATTATTTTGAATATTTTACTTAGTTTTTATGTTGTTTCAAGTGTTATTTGAACCATAATATTTTAGTTTAGGTTTTTAAGTTCAGTTGGGTTTATTTTGGCTCAAATTAAGTGTTTTAGGCATTAGACTTTTGTTAGCTGAAAGCCCAATGGTTTGCAGTCCAATATGGTTTTATTATGGTTAATTATCTTAGGACTATATAATGTTTTTCTTGTTGTGAATTTTAGAAGCCTTCATATTAATAATATTATTATATTCTGTTGAAAGCAAACATGTTCTTTGTTGTGACAAAGAAGAAAACTTGACTTATCAATGTATAACTGACATTATAGTGTCAATTCACAAATTTCAATACCTCTGATTATTAGTTACAGGTTAACTTTAGGTCAAGGTTCTTAAACTTAATTTTTTATTTTTTTTATAAAACATCATTTTTATTGGGGATTGCTTGACCATTTGAGCAAGAGATTTGCATCAATTGTTTTCTTACTTCATTAATTCAAACTCTCTTAATTTTTAAACTATTTTGCTTATATTTTTTTTTATGATCATTCATCTTTTAATTTTTTTTTTATAAATTTCATAATATTTTGAAAACATTATTATAATTTGTGTGTAGTTTTTTTCCTTGTATATTTTATATTAATGAATTCTATTTTAATGGTGCTCTTATAAAAACAAAAATCATTTGTTATTAGTAATAAAAATTAATCTCTAATATAAAATAAATGAAAGCCTGTAAAATAAAATAGACAGCTGATGTATAATATTTATGTTTGCATCTATCTTTTGCTTTTACTAAAAAGATTAACTTTCTATTTTATTATTTAATTAGAGTTAACACTTCTTTTTAGATTTATCATTTCATTCTTTTTTTAATTTATTTTATTAAGTATAAATAACATTGTTTTATTTTTCAATTAAAAAAATTCATGATACACGAAAACATATCAATACCATATATAATTTTTTCTTTTTTGTTAAAAATTAACTTGAAACTTTACCTACAACACAAATGGTATAACACTATGGACAAAAAAGAATAAATTTTAGAACTTCATTTTTTTTATTCTAGTAGTTTTTTTTATGATTATATAGGAAACTAATGTGTATAAGTGAAAAAGAAACAACATAAATATTCAATAAGAACAAAATACATATATTTTATTATTGCTATTATTGTCAATTTTTATATTATCTAAATAACCCAGCTTTTCATAACAAATAAGGGAAATGAAGTTTTGACTAATGAAATACATTTGTTTCTCATTTAATTTAAGTTATTTTATTTTTGAAGGATATTTATTTTTAATTTTATAAGTTTTTATTAATAATAAAATCATTGATCCGTCAAAGTAAAAAACATTAATAACAAAAAGGAATTTTGATAAGAGAAATCTATTTTTCTTCAAAACTTAGACTATTGAAGGTTTTTTATGAATATTTATGATGGATCATAAATATTCAACAAAATTATTAAAATTATTTAAAATAAAAATTTTTATTTTTACAGAATTAAATAAAAATAAGTTAAAAAAATCGTCCTACAGCACATGGACATAAGCTAATTTCAAAATTTATAATAATGTGCGGAAGGTTAATTCCACAGGAATGGGCAAGCTTTGAACTGTACACGAGTTGAGAACATGCTATAAGACCCACAGGCGGCGCGTCCCCTCTCTCTTTCTCGTGATGGTGATCACGTGGGAGGTTCATCGCCCGTCTAAAAGGAAAAAGCGATGCAAAAAATCTGCTCCATAGAGGCATGTGCTCACCCTACGTAAGTGATTTGTCGTTTATGGATTATTTTGAAATTGCAGCAGGCAAGGCAAAGTGATTACATGATGATGTGCCATTCTCACGGGTTTTGCTGGCATGGATGAGTATGGTTGAACTGTTGAAACGTGGTTCCACATTTAAGGGGACAAGTCTCTTAATCCACCGTGGCAGCAAAGATTCTGGGAGTTTTTTTCTTCTGTTATTTTTTTTAAAATATTCCTTTTAGATATGCACTCAATTTCATGAGCAACCATTTCAATTTTTTTTTTTTGAGCACATTGATGTCATTGATGGTAAAGGATCACAGGGTGGCTAGTAGATATCACATGCTAATATACTACAGCTAAAGATTCGAGATGTCCTTTCCCAGGTATTGTTGTGATTGTCTTCGGCTTGCATATAATGTACTTCGGCCTTCAGGTTGGGTTAATCGCCTCCTCAACTCCTATACCAACATAATTCTTATTTATGATATTCTGCTGCCCCTTTAAAGTGGAGTTTTTTTTTTCACATTAGCACAATTGGTTAATTTGTTTTTCAAATTGGGAAAATAATTTCTGCTCTAGCGTAAAAACAGTGGTTATGTATGTAGTCCTTGCACAACTTATAAGTTATGCATTTACTGGTTGTACATATGCTACATAACTATCATAACCTCTCTCTCTCATGCATTATTAGGGTCAAGTCACTTTACTATCTGCTTCAACAACAATCAAAATCACCCTACTATCTGCTTCAACAGTCAATAATGGGGAGGAAAGAAATGGGTCTGTATGTGTTGATTTCTAGCTTCGAATTATAGCTATTATGGGACCGGTTCGAATGGGTTTGATAGGTCCCAATCAAAACTGTTAAAATATTTATCAAGATATATGCTCTCTTAGGGTGAGAACAAACCACAGATTTTGGATAAACAATTTTTTCCTTTTTAATTCTGAACCACTCTTTAAATAAGTCGTAGCTTAACAAACTACCTAAAAGCAAGGAAACTAACAAGAAACAAATAACAACAGAAGCAAACTATGCTAGAATCTAACATAACAACTTATTAGAAATAATCAGAAAATCTCCTAAAGACTTAGTTTCTTGTAGTCCACATCTCCCATAGGTTGATTCGTGCTCTATCACTAGTCACTCTTCGCCACAATACTTGGGATTCTTCCTGCCACGTCTGGTGGACCTTCGTAGTGGTCTATCAATTCTTTCCCCATCAAGCGGATTCTTGTCCTCAAGGTCCACAGTGGGAAACTGTTGTTGCAGCATCTGAGCATTTTCCCAGGTGGCCTTTTCCGTAGGTAAGCAACGCCATTGGACCAGATGCTCCATAATAAACCTTTTGCCCTGTTTGAACCAACGTGTATCAAGGATTCTTGTTGGCTCAAGCAACACAGCTCTGTCATCTGCTACCGGTGGTAATTCTAGACTCACCTCCTTGTTATCCCCAACATATTTTTTAAGAAGCGACACATGAAACACCGGATGTATGCACGCAACCTAAGGCAACTCCAGCTTGTATGTGACTTGGCCAATTCGTTGTAGAATCGGATACGACCCAAAGAATCGACTTGCTAACTTATGATAAGCATGTTTAAAGATGGTATACTGCCGATACAGTTGTAATTTCAAGAACACCATGTCACCTACCTGAAATTCCACATCCAGTCGTTTCTGATCAGCCCCCTGTTTCATGCGATTACGGGCCACTGCTAAATTGGATTTAAGTTGTTCAAGAAGTTTGTCCCTGCTAATTAGACTTTGGTTTAACGTCGTTCACAAGTGAGTGTCCAGCTTGGTAATAGGGAATGGTTGGTGGAAGGCGACTATAAAGAGCACAAAAAGGCATCATCCCAGTGGAAATGTGATAAGTGGTATTGTACCACAACTTAGCCCACGGTAGGCACTCTGTCAATTTCTTTGGCCATTAATGAACAAAGCTTCGAAGGCAGCGATTCACCACTTTCGACTGCCCATCAGTTTGTGGGTGATATGCTGAGCTAAGCTTGAGTTTGGTGCCTGACATAGTAAAGAATTCTTGCCAGAAATTACTGATGAAAATAGGGTCACAGTCACTGACTGTTGATTAGGGCATGCGATGAAGCTTGACTGCACCTTCCATAAATTTCTCAGCTATCACCCTAGCAGTGAAGGGATGAGTTAAAGACATAAAATGGGCATACTTACTAAGCTTGTCGACGACCACTAAAATGGTATCCTTGCCATGGGACATAGGTAGGTCTTCAATGAAATCAAGTATGATGTCATTCCATACTTGGCAGGGAATGGGCAACGATTAGAGAAGAATTTCTGGTGCGAGAGCTTAGACTTCATCTTTTGGCAGATCTCACAAGTAGAGACATAGTCTTGGACATCTTTATACATGTTTGGCCAATAGAATTACCGGGCTAGCCTCTTATAGTGCGCAAGACTCCGGAGTGGCCTGCAAGCTTACTGTCATGAAATTCAGCTAGAATTTTCTTGCGAATCTCTTGAACTTAAGGCACCATTACTCTGGTTTTATAAAAAAAACCAGGTCATCATGTAGCATGTAGGACGCCCTTGACTGACCTTAGGTGGCGCGACTTAACTGGATAGTGTACTCATCACCACATGTAGCTTCCTTTATTTCTTCCCATATATGGACTTGCGACACAAATAAACTATTGATGATTGGGGTGGCTGGTTTGCGTGAAAGTGAATCTGTAGCGGTATTTTCCCGATCGGGACGGTATTGAATTTCATAGTCATAACCCAACAGTTTTGCCATCCATCATTGTTGATCAGAGGTTGTGATTTGCTGTTCTAGGAGGTATTTAAGACTCTTTTGATTAGTTCGAATGATGAACTTCCTGCCAAGTAGGTAAGGTCACCATATGCGAATGGCTTCTACTATCTCCAACATTTCCTTGGCATAAACGGACCATGATCGCTTTGAGATTCCCAATGCTCGGCTCATAAAGGCAATTGGCTTCCCTTGTTGAGCAAGGACTGCACTGATCCCATCACCTGATGTATTGGCCTCAATGATGAATGAGTCATTGAAGTTGGGCATTCCTAGAGTTGGCATGGTGGTCATGACACTTTTGAGTGCGAGGAAGACGGCTTCTGCTTCATCATTCCAGCCGAAGTAGCCCTTCTTTATTGGTGAGAGGGCGGGCGATAACACCATAATGTTTCACAAATTTCCTGTAATACCCAGTGAGTCCTAAAAATCCACGTAATTCAGAGATGTTAGTAGGACGAGGCCATGCTATCATGGCTTCTATTTTTCCCATATCTACCTTGACCCCTTGTGCTATAACAATATGCCCTAAATATTCAAGCTCATGCTGACCAAAAGCACATTTTTTTGCTTTGATAAAAAACTGATGGTGCCATAATACCTCAAAAGCTATTTTAACATGTTGCAAATGAGTTTCCTAGGTTGGGTTATAAAGTAAAATGTCATAAAAAAACAAGGATATATTTTATGAGATAGGTCGAAAGATAGAATTCATGATGGCTTGGAAGGTGGAAGGGGCATTGCACAGGCTAGAAGGCATGACCAAATACTCGTAGTGGCTATTGTGTGTTCTAAAAGCAGTTTTAATATCTGGAGAATGAACCCTTACCTGGTGGTATCCTGCATTGAGATCCAACTTGGTAAAATAGGTGGCACCATGCAACTCGTCCAACATATCTTCTATTGTCAAAATGGGGAAGCGGTCTTTAATAGTCACTATGTTGAGTGCATGATAGTTAGTACAAAATTGCCAACTACGATCTTTCTTCTTAACTAGAACTGACACGATTAAAAGATTAATGTCTTATCCCAAGTGCAGTAGTGTCAAAGTAATAAATAACCCGATAAGACCGGGGTCGAATCACAAGGAGGTCAACAACATAAAGTATAAATAATAAAATGATATTGATGTTGAAGGGAACTTTGAGATGTGATAATGATGAAAATGTTAAACAATGATAAAACAATTGTCAATGTTAAAGGATCCACTAATGGTATTTCAAATAAGTATATTATAAACTCCTTTTTATTACTCAACTGGAAACCATACACAAAGGAGGTTCCAATAAGATGATTTATCATTAATGGTTCATTATAAAGTATCAACATAATCATATTAATTATCTTATTTAAGTAACACCAATACTACAACAAATCAAGTTCCTCTAATAACAACGATGTTGGTCGAAGACTATGAATGATCAAACATTTATTGTACCAAGTGTTATACAACATAAATCTAGATTAACCATTTAACAAGCAAATTGTTAAAAGCAAATTGTTTTGGATATAAACATTGAAGTTCATATTGAATTTATATTATATTTATCCTAAGACCATTAGTGAAACCTTTTCACCATGACATAATGAACTTAACTAAACATTATGAATAAGAGAAATATGAATAAAAAAGATAAGAACATAGTTATAATAAAAAGCATAAACAAGAGATTAATAAAAACAAAACTTAAACATTACAAAAATACAAAGAGAAAAGGCAAGAATATGATCTTGATTTGAAAACTAAGATGCCTAAATACATGGCAAATACCTCCTTTTATAGGCTAAAATTCAGAATTATTGATATGATGATTAACTATTTGTTGGTGGACAACCATTGACTTGGTGGCTGATTATTGACATTGTTGGCTGGTTATTGACTTTGTTGGCTGGCCAAAACATCATTGCTAACATCATAATTGGAGCACATAGTCTCATAAAAGTTATGGGAAATTGTTTCAGCTTTCCAACAAAAAGAAGAATGAGATTATTTGGACTTCTGGAACTCAAGATATAAGCTGAATACCAAACAGTGTCTAGGCTGCATGACAGATTCAGACGTCTCTTTTATTGCTAAGATTTGAACTTGAAAACAGAAGATTCGAATCTTAGACTCTTCATGAAAGTTTTAGGCCTGTGTCTTATCTTTTCATCAAGATAAACCAGACTTAAATCCAAGGTCTATAACTTCAGTTATGATCCAATAACCAAATGGTGTTCCAGTTTGAATTGAACCAGCATCTCTTCTCTAAGCTCAGTCCTCTCTTTGTCTCTTTACTTTCAACAGTTAATCACATCAATCAATCCTTTGAATTGTGAGATATACTTGCATTTAAAATAAGCATTTACCATAAATTAAAGATATCTTATATTATCAGACTTGTTATTATAAAACATGCTTTAGTTAAGGAATTTAATGATACTTTAGTGCAATATGATAATATAAAATCTTAATGAAAATGCACTTTTAAGTACTAATCAGTAACATCGGGGATGAAAAGGGGCTAGTACTTGGCCATATGATTCCTTGGTTGAGCATCTCTTGCACCTGCTTCTCAATTTCCTCCTTTTGGAAATATGCATACCGGTATGATCGTACGTTAATTGGTTCAGTTCCTTCTTTTAAAGGAATGCAATTATCTACTTCTCTTACAAGTGGTAATTGGGTGGGTTCGGCAAAGACATCTACGCAATGTTCTAACAATTTGTGCATGGCTGGTTGTATGTCTTCTTGTGCCACATCCATTAGTGAATGCATAAAGATGGCAAATAAAGAATGACCATGATGAAATTCTTTTGACAACTCCTTAAAGGAAGCCTTTTGGATTGAACATTGGTCCAATCCTTGCAACTTTTATGGCATATTCTCCCACTGAAATTCCATAGTGAGTTGTTTCCACTTGCAAGTGATTAATCCTAGCATCTCCAACCATTGAAAGCCTAGTACTAAGTCGAGACCTGCTATGGGAAGGGCATATAGGGTGAGTGTTGCGATGTCGCGGTCACACAAATTAATTACCCTAGCTTCAAACACAACACACAAGATAGTATAGAGCAAGCAAGGGGTCGATCCCACGAGAAAGTTCAAGTCAGATTTTTATGCTAGATTATATGCAATTTTGGGGGGGTTTGGACGTTATCTAGGCTAAAGCAAAAGAAAACAGAAAACTATCAAACAAAATTTAATAAAATTAAAAAATTATCAAGAGAACAAACCTTGGTCACAAGCACACATCCACCTACAGAAATCAGAACTGATCATGGAAACGAAACATCAATTTATATTCTGAATATTTATCTCTTTTTAACATTGGTTAGTTAACGGATCCGCCGTATAACTAACCCTAACCATTAAACAACCACAGTGTCCGCACTAGTAATTTAATTTAATAGCAGCCTTAAGAACTAGATAAGTTGATTAATCAAGAAAACATAACTGTCCGCAATCTATGTTTGATTTGATTGAATGTTCTCCCTAAGATTAATAACGTAGATCCGCCACAATTATTAAACTCAGTTGCTTCACAAGTTCATATACCACAACTCTGGTTTTGATATCAAACTTAGCAATAGATTATCTATAATAATAACTTAGAGTCCACTCTAACAATTAAAATAAACAATCATAGGAAAAATAAGCATAGGAGAAAAACATATTCATCATATAAACTAAAAAAAAAAGGTAAAATAAATCTCACAGTTCTTGAAATCCGAAGGTTTCCGTGTCCTTGCAACCAAGAAAAAGTGTTTAGCCTTGCATGTTTGTTGAACAACTAATCAAAAAGAAGGAAGAATGCATAATT
>Ga0325405_1007802_pt1 | contig 10733 bp, 3 predicted proteins | sample PopdelMetagenome_21_FD_205663 | JGI IMG/M metagenome (GOLD analysis project Ga0325405, IMG submission 205663) | Populus deltoides microbial communities from Bellville, Georgia, United States - Xylem-Control-R2 | ecosystem: Host-associated > Plants > Phyllosphere > Stem > Wood/Secondary xylem...
AGACATTGATTTTTTTAATATACTGTATAATATTCAATTGGGTAAAAAGAAAAAAGAAGAGGGGGTTTGCGAAGTGAAGTGCCTCACCCGGTTTAACTTGAGACATTGGTTAAAATAATAGAAGCCATGGAAGAGCCACGCACGCTAGCTCGCTCTTTGCGACAATTAATAATCACACACGTGAATACAATACGGACGTGTGCCCACAAAGTTCCTGTCTGGTGACTAATAAGAGAGATTTTTTGGTGGTTTGGCAAAAGAGATTGTAGCTTCATTTTCCCGGGATTTGCCTTGCGAAAAAAGATGGTTTAGTCAAAAAAAGTAGTAAAAGGTTGCTCAATAAGGGCCCTTTATTTTCAACAAAGGCTGCGTTTGATGTTCCCTTTTGGACATAACTGGGACAGCCCCAACTAACCTCAAAAAAAGGTGTCACTAACCCTTACAAATGCCTCTGTACGTGTTGTGTTGGAGTGGTGGCCGCCCATACCTTTTGGTCCTCTCATTTTTTTACACTTTTTTTGGTTGTTAAATTTTGGGTCATTAAATTCTGCCGAATTTTTGTTAGGACAATTCAGCACTCATGACAATCAAGAACAGGTTTCGTTCTTTGCTTCTAGAAATGGAGATAAAACGCTATCATGTGGTGTATTGGGGTAATTGATTAGCTAATGCTTTCTTGGAATGGCTGGACTCAGCAATCAATTACCGTGTTTAGAATATTTTTTTAGAATTAAATGAAATTTAAAATATAAACAACGGATAAAAGTAAAAGCAGATGGGAGATTCTTTGATTTACAAATCAATTTCTCTTAAAATTAATACTGAAATTATTATTTTGAAAATACCCTCTTTCTTTTCTTCAACAAAATCTTCTATTTACTTTAAATTGTTCATCTTCAGGAGATTCGGTTTCTTGGAGTTGAGGGGTGTCTCTGCTAATGCCGTCAATGCTCTAGCTAAGCATTGTCCAAATCTGATTGACATTGGGTTCTTGGACTGTCTAAAGGTAGATGAGGTAGCATTGGGGAATGTAGCATCTGTTCTTTTCCTCTTAGCTACTGGGACATCAAAAATGAAGTGGCGCGTGGTCTCACATCTTTGGCATAAGAACTGGTGTTGGTCCAAGTGCAGTTTCTATCCAGACTATTATTATCACCTGGCTTGAAGGTTTTGTGTGCAATAAATAGTTCTCGGAGAAGACAATGCGTTCAGAGTGATTGAATACAAAGGAAAATTGTGACTTGTTCTTTTCATTCATATTTCTTTGAAGGACTAGCTTTTTTTATTTGCCGATACTATAAAGAGAGAAAAAGATGTTCTTTTAGAGTGGAAAGAAGAAAGGTAAACACATCTTTTGCAATATAAAGTGTAAATAAATAACTTTTTAGTTTGTTTGTTGAATATAAGCTAAGGAAAAAATAGTTAAAATTATTGATTTAATTTAATTTAATTTAATTTAATAGGTATTTTAAATAATATAATTGAATATAATTAAGTAATTTAGTATTTTATTTCAAATATAAAAATTATAATAAGTTAACAATGAAATTCAAATTACATGAATTACACGTTATAAAAGTTTGCATGACAACTAATTTAGCTAGTTCGACAATAAAGCATGTGTTATTAAAGTGTTAGAGTGTATGCGTTTGTTCTACCTTATAAAGAATATTTTTAATTCAAAAGGCTATCTTCTTATGAATAATTTATAATAAGAATGATTTAGGAGTATGTTTGATAAATAATAATTTAAATCAATTTTGTCTACCTTATGAACAATAATTTTTAGTTATATATATTTATGAGTTTTCTTTAAATAAAATATTGAAAAACACCTAATTAATTCAATTTACAAAAATTATACCAAATAGATTTTTAATACATTAGATAAGTCTTTGGAGCTTAATTTTACAAGCGCAGCTGGAATTGATTCACCAATAATTAAGATTACTTTAAAAATTTAGTAGATCTTAATTTCCCTTTTCAATATATACCATTACAAACATATAGCCACTCGTGTTCAAATCTAACTTAAAACTTCTTTAATTTGAATATCTATATCCATATATTCTATAATTTATTTGATAAAATTGCGAAGGGTTCATCCAACCTTCATTTAACACTTGCCAAGTAACAGTGTTCTTTATAGTTAACCTGTAAAATATGTGACCTAGGTCATGAGATCACAATAACTCATAGAAAAAAAATTGAAACAAATTATGAAGTACAATCTCCAATCAACTCAATGTTGAAAGGAAAAAAAAGAGAATAATTATTTTAAAAAGGATAAAAATATGGCTCGAGTCAACCCGGGATAAAGCTTTCAAACTCGTGACCCGAGTCATGAGAACGAGAAGGCCCTATAGAAAGCAAATTGAAAAAAAAATTATAAAGCCCAATTTCAAATTAATCTAGTATTGAATGAAAAAATTAAAAAGAAATCTAATTTAAAAAAAATGACTCAAGTCAATTAAGATTAATCTGCCAAACCCCAACCCTAGTTATAAGATTAAGATAATCCCATAAAAAAACTAAAAAAATATATAAAGCTCAATTTCCAACAAACTAAATGTTTGAGTTTAAAATTGAAACCAAAAAGGTAAATTTTAAAAAGGACAAAAGGAAAGTGGCCCAAATCCACAATGGGTATCCGTGGGTCAGGTATTACAATATTCATACCCGAACTCGATCTTAAATTTTTTACCTACCCCCGACCTAAATTAGATCGGGTATAAACAAAACCTAACTCGATTGAGTTTCGAATATCCATCAGGTATTCATAGTCCATCTATTAGGTATCCATTAGATATCCATACCCAAACTCGAACCTAAAACCAAAACCATAACGCGATGTGCACTTGATAAATCTTACATAACAGTAAGTGGACCCATACTTTCATAAAATGATTCAAACATAGTAATTTGAAAATCATTTAATTTTGCATCGATCATATATATTAACAACAGAAATATACAATAGACATTCAGACATTAATATTCTAACTAAGAGGGTGCCACCTTAAACTTTCCACGATGTTAGAATATCAAAATCATCTTTTCTTTGCAAAATATCATCATCTAAATAATGATCAAATTCAGTCCTAGCATGTGAACTTTTTGTTTTGCATCACACAGCTATCAAATTCAGCCTAATCATAACTTGAATCCACAAAGCTAACACTCAAATATGGAGTCATATATAATTGAATTTTACATCTCTTTTGTCTTTAAGCATAAATATCCACCAAATCATAACAAAGATGATGAATCTTATCCTTGTGCTTCACATGCTCACTCCCATATACTCCCAAACATGGATAGACTTTAACAACAACTGGATCTAAATAATCTAGACTCAAATAGTTAGACAAGAGTTATAGACTAATCTAAAGAATCAAAACTTCTATGTGTAAATTGTTTTGGATTCCAACACATCAAGCATTGATGTAATGGATTCTATGGAATGTAATGCGAAGAATTATAAAAATTTGAATCATGGTCACATAGACTCCCATAGTGAGCATGCTATAGAGGACATTCAACATGCTTTAAAATCTCATGTGATATTGAACAAAGGCTGCAAACATCCACACCATATGAAGTTGAGAAGTGGCAAACATATCATTAAATTTTTCAATAACACATATAGCATCCAAAACACAATAAATGAGATAGAGAACAAGTCTAGAGGAATTTAAGGCTTTTGGAAAAAACAAATGATAGACAATAAAGGTAGTGGATATAAAAGATGAGGTTGGAAACATGTTATATGAGTGAGCAATTTTAGCAAATGAAAATGGTACAAACATAGAGGAATCTACAGAAGCCATCAAGAGTTAGGTGCAACAAAAGGAAAAGGAAAAAAGAGCAAATCCATAACAACCCTACTCACTAGTTGTTGGATTATTTCCATTACTTAATGAAGGTGTTATCATGAAATGTATATGGACTTGGCTTGATTTATAAGTGCAAACCTATGCTAAAAGTTATCTATGACAATAATAATGACTATTGTTTTCTTCTTGAAATAAAATTGTGTACATCTTTAGACAATTTGGTTTCATAACTAGTAGTGGAACCCCAAAATATGAATAGTTAAACAAAAAAAAAGTAGAGAACATAGGAAAAAAATATCATGTCGTTCTAAGATTTTAGCATAAAAATATAACTAGGCAGAATTGAACACAAAAAAACCAACCTTAGGTGCAGACTTGTTGATGGTGTTGTTGACTTGCTACCGACAGGTTTGTTACTAGCTAGATATTGGAGGAGACTAAAATAGTGCAAGAGGGATAGAGAAAGAGAAGGGAAGAGTGAACTGTGTGATGACTGATAAGAGGGAAATGTGAACTCTTACTTTGAGTCTATGTGATAGCGAGGATTCGGCTGGAAAGGTAATGGAGAAACCCTAGTTTTTCTTCAAATATATAGGTGGGTACAACTGTAATGTTTTTAAACTTTAAGGTCACATGTCCATACTTTGGGTCGGATTCAGGCAAGGTTTCGAGTCGGGTAGAGCAATATCGATACCCTACTCAAACCTAAATTTTTCACTTCAGGTATTACTCGAACCTGAACAAGAAAATAATTAATATCCATTTGGGTAAATTCAAGTCGATATTCATCGGGTTTGAGTGAAATTGCCATCTCTGCCAGCTAATCTTTTAAACTCGCAATCTAGATCATGAGACTGAAATAACCCTATAAAAAAACAAATAATACAAGAAATTGCAAATCTCAATCCACAATCAATTGAATAGTGAAAGATGAAATTGAAAAAAAATATTCAATTTATAAAAAAAAGACAAAATAATAATAAAAAAGAATTAAATTTGACATAAAAACAATTAACAAGCCCCTTTGCTATTTTAGATAGGGCCTGGAATGGAAACTGAGAACATGAAGAGAAAAAATAAAAGGAAAGAAAGAAAAGGTCGTTGGAGGCAACTCCAAACAGCACAATGCGTCGCCCCATAAGAAAACCTTTCCAAGATGATCCCAACGATACCAAGAAAAGCCACTTTCAAAGTAGAAATGAAGCCACACACACCACCATATTATGGCCGCCTCTCTTACATTCTCTTTTCGTTCATTTTATTCCTTGGTTTGGCCCAAAAAAAGTTGGATTTTTGTACCATTTTAAAATTTGATCCCTAAATCTTCAATTGTTTTAAATCAATTAAAGTGAATTTTAGCTAGCTAAATCAAATATGAACCCAATGCAAAAAACAATTCTCGATATCGTGATAAATACATAGAAAGTAAATCAAAACAAATCACAAAGTCTAGTTTCAAGAAAACACAAATTAGAAAGAGTAATTTGAAAGGAAAAACTATCCGATGATTACACTCACCAGCCACTTTCCCCTCATCTTTCACTCTAGTCCTTGATTTGGCCAAAAAAAATTGAATTTTTATACCATTTTCAATTACAGTCCCTAAATTTTTAATTATTTTAATTCAATAAAATTGGATTTTATCTTGTTAAATCTAGCATCAACTTAATACAAAATAATTCTCCCGATACCACAATAAACACATAAAAACTAAATCAAAACAAACCATAAAATTTAATTTTAGGAAAACGTAAGGTAGAAAGATGAATTTGAAAGGAAAAGAATTCAGTGATCGAAAAAAAAAAGTAGAAAAAAATATTACTATCAAAATCCATAGTGAATTTATTTACAATGTACAGTAAATTCAATCACCAAACAACTATCTTTTTTTAGTTGTTTCTATAGTAATAATAATTAGAAAAAATCATGCATCTCTAACTGATGTTTTCAGCAATTAATGAAGCCAAAATTAACTATTAAACCAATACCAAGATCACCACGGACTTATAACCCATTGATCCGGAAGTACCAAGTAATATACGTCCAAATTTGTGTAACATTACGAGGATAACTTAGATAAAAGTGATGGATTTAGGATATTAAGGAAGGAGATTTTTCAAAAATATTCCCCAGTTTTAATTTTGCATCAAATAATTTTCTGTATCAATTTAAAACTTGAACTTTTAGAAATTCTTATTCAATAACTTACATATATTTTTAAGACTTTCTATCTATATTTCTATCCAAATTGTACTTTTTTAAGAGATAATGTCATTTTGTGGGCAACTTAATTAATGCTCTATATAAAATAATTATAATAAAAATATTTAATTGAACAATTATAATAATATAAGGGTAAACTTGATATAAAAAATAGTTTGGGTGTAAAATCAATACTACTCCACCAGTTTGGTGATAAACCTGACGTATGCCCTAATTAAAATTAGCTACGCTGTCTGTGTAGAGCTCTTATCGATCATATAAGTCGACAAGGAATCCCGTTCCTATCTGTTAAAGCAGGGCTTCCAAGTTGATCTTAATTAGTAGGGCTGAGTCACATGGTATACCTAGGTTAGACCTAATCCAACCAAAATCTCACCTAATAAACAAAACAAAAAATATTATACTTTCATTCCTTAAAAAGAATCAAGTCGTTTAGTTTTGAAGACTTCAAGGTCACTAATCGTCAAGATTAGTAAATTAAATTACATTATAAAAGAATATATAGGTTAATTGTCTATAGAATCAAACTAATTAGCTAACGATGAAGGTGTCGGTTTCTTGACTCTCTGTTCTTCTGATCAAATCCCCAATAACGTCTCCAAGAATCCAAAGACTACTCTTGAGTCGTGTTGTGTAATAAACTGGCGGTTCAGACAAGAAAACTTTGTACGCTGGAGATGATACTGATCAGAAAATCTACATTTCCCGTCGACCAAAAAAGAACTCTTGGCACGAGGTAGTTCAAGCGTGATTTTCCATGATCAAGCAGTGTCATGATTATTTTTTAAGAAAATCTTAACATAAACACTGTCCCAATCTCAATAATGCTGGCCAGATATTCCATATAGATTAATAACATAGAAGGAGGTACACGCTGCTGCTGGTGTATATATTTAACTATGTTGCATCACAGTGTAGTCACTATCATGGTAGTTACTTGAAATTTGGTATCAAAATGAGGATTCGATGTCCCCATAGCTAGGAAAATATATATTTGATTGACATGTATAGACACCCATCATATCTTAAAAATTGAGGTAAATAAATTGTATCAATTGATTAATGGACCCCATGATTGTGTTTGTATATCGAAGTAAGAGAACCTAATTTCATCAGTGTGGGGTTCGAATTTAAAAGGCTTTGTCGACATTGTAAGTTTTTTTCCTTCCTATCAGTCTCGAATTCCTTTGATTTTGACACGTTCATGAACCTTCTCTTACCAGTTTATTATGTTATGTGCACTAGCTTTGTTTTTTTCTTTTTCTTTTTGAATAGGATCAGATTTGATGTAAATGAATTAGAAAGATTTACGAAACCCTAAAACATGTGGCATGGGGACACGAAGAAACACTCTTTTTTTTTAAACAGAATTGCAAAAACCAGTTAAAAAGATTGCAATAAATCTACATAATCAAGGGAGCACATTCCATGTAAATTATGAGAGAAAACGACAATAGATTTAGCTTTTTCCATATACTGGTAGTATAAGAGAGAGAGAGAGAGAGTGCGTATTTTATGAATAAGAGAAAAAAAGAAGGATAATTAATTAATTAATAATGTTTTGTGGTAACCTTATACGCATTAATCAATAATTTGCAGATCAAGGATTAATTTTTTTTTTAATTAAACATATTTACAGCTTAATTTTCAAAGGATCCATGCCATCTAGGGAGTACCAAACCCAATACGCTACACCGCTCTTGCTCTGTTCACAGACTTTGTTTTTCACTCCAAAATTATTTTCTCTCTTCTGGCAATTTTCCACTTCTAAAACGGTGGTTGGAAGTGAAATTCTTGCTAATCGTATATTAATTTGGTCGGCAAATAGTTCCCCTGTTTCTAAAAGGAAAATGCGCATGGCTGTATGGCTGTGTGGCTGATTGATTGATTGACACAGAGAGAGAGAGAGAGAGAGAGAGAGAGAGAGAGAGAGAGAGAGAGAGAGAGAGAGAGAGAGCAACAACCCACCTCCATGATTGAGACCCGGAAGCTTACTCAAGATTTGTCCAGTCAATGAGCCACTCTGAGGCATACTTATAGGAGTGGCCTAGCTAGCTAGTGGGTTGGTTAATTTAACTGTACAAAGTGACAGAAAAAAACTTTAGAGCAATTTGTGGTTTAATTCAAGTCACTCAAGTGTCGATAACGCAGGCAATTGTTCATATACACATGCAACAAAATTAAAGGCCCACTATCAGCCGAAACATTGAAAATAAAAGGTTAGACAAGAGAACATAATTGGACGGAACACCTAAGATTGTGACTTGTAAGAACATAGCTACTGTCAATGCATGGTTGATTGTAGGATACAAGAATCCAAATGAATATCTAAGGAAGACTGCTAGTTGCTTTCTTGTAATGATCCCCTTTTCTTTTTTTCTTTTTTGACAATCTGTTTGCCTCTCTCTCTCTCTCTCTCTCTCTCTCTCTCTCTCTCTCTCTAAACATAGTTTGTTAAATCACAAGGGATTTGTAATGTTAATTCCTCATTTCTAAGTAGTCTTCGTTGCCAAAACCTACGCATAAATTGTGTATAACAGAAAGTTACACTGGCTAGCTAGTTGCAAGTGACGAGGATACTTTAATCATTTTGGCTGGTACTGTCTATGGCGTCCTTCATCTTGAATTAATGAACACCTAACCTTTGTAAAATAAAAATAAAAATAACCTTTGTATCCAAATTATAATGTAGAACACGTGGTTTCTATAGATATATCCAACTGGTTAACAGTTCCTTGAGACATAGAGCATCAACAATATATGAAGGATATTGAAACAATGTTTTTTGTCTCAATTAGTGGTGATGTTGTTTTCATATTTAGAGGATAGTAAATTTGAATATTGTAGTTTTTTGTGGAAAATTGTCTTGGCAGACAACATTTCTTTTAAAAAGGGAATAGTCAATTAATGCCGTCAACTGTACAGTACTTGTATTCAATTTTTTTTTGGGGCTAATTTTTCAACAAAGGCTGCTTTTTTTTGTTCATATTTATTTTTGTATTTTCAGAGTATTTTAAAAAAAATTGAAGTTTTTTTAATTTTTTATTTTAAATTAATATTTTTTGATGTTTTTAAATTATTTTGATGTGCTGATATCAAAATTAATTTTTAAAAATAAAAAATATATATTATTTTAATACATTTCTCAATAAAAAATACTTTAAAAATCAATTATAACTATTTTTTTTTTGTAAAGACGTGACTCGTCGACGGCCTAGCTAGCTAATCCTCGATAATCAACATCCTTTGAGAAATTCTAAGTTGTGATTTTGTACAAATTCACGTTTTGTCATCATAAATCTAGTACATACTATACATTTCAAATATATACAGTACCTCAATTAGTTATTTCAAAGAGTACATGCTATATATTTTATTGATCGTGTAACTTATTAGACATTCATGTAAAGAAAATGAACCGTTATTTAATTAAAAGTAACCATGCAAGGATAAAATCTTGAAAATATAATAATAAAGGGACTAAACTGTTAATGAGGATCTATTTACAAAATAGAAATATTGAGACTAAAATAAAATTTTAAGACCTGTAGGACTAAAATGAAAATTAGTGAAAAAGATACATTACATTATTAGAAAATCTACAACCAAACAAAAGAATACAATGGATCATTCATTTATCTTAGGTTACATTCTCTTTGTGTTAGTTATATTTATTCATTTTCTTGACTTTTCAAGTCAAAATTCTAGGGACAGCACCTAGAAAAAATTATTAAATTTCTATAAATGCATTAAGAAGTTCAAACGTTAGGACCAACATTTAGAAAAATATATTAAATTCTTCTTAATGCATTAAGTTAATATGGGGGTGCATTCTTAAAATTGTTTGGAAAGAAATTAATTTTAATTAATTTACAAATTTATTTGAGAATATCCTTACCTTCAACTAAAATAAAATCATATTACATTACAAAGGTTATTTTGTACCATGCAATGTTCATGGTAGTTTACAAAGGCATTCCCATATCTTTTTATTCATTTTGGCTAGAGTTCAATATTTCAAGTTCTTTAGATTTTGTGTTATTAATTATTAATGATTCATTTTCTTAAATTAAATGAGAAACTTACCTTTTATCGCAAAGGCAGACTAATCTCACAAATTATTTAGCCTTATGCTTCCAAAACTACTATTTTTCTCATCAACAAGATGCCTACACCAATTCTTCAATACCATTCTCCTTTTTCAAACAACAATCCAATTATGCATTTTTAAAGGTTTACGAGTGCTTATACGTTTTGTCTATGAATACATATAACAAACATAAGCTTTTATCTTCATGCTACCATGTCTGTCTTTCTTGGTTATAACCAGGGTCATCAAGGATATCGTTGACTGGTTTTCTACTCATTGTGTCTATGTCATTTATTTTTGGACATTCAATAAGTCTTCCTTTTCTTATGCCAACTTCACTTTATCGGTTTTCTTTTTGTCATTACAACCCTTGCTTTATTGTCATCTTACTTCCAATTCTTCATGGATTAGCATTCCTCTATATACCCTATTACTTCATTTTTCAATGTCATTCTCTCGATTATCTCCTTCCACATAATCTTTCAATTATGGAACTCCTCAAGTTGCTCCATCTTTGATCTCCTTTCTAGCCTCTCTATTTGGTTTCCATTCTCGAACTCTAATGTAGTCTCGTATTGTTTTTC
>Ga0325405_1007805_pt1 | contig 10732 bp, 8 predicted proteins | sample PopdelMetagenome_21_FD_205663 | JGI IMG/M metagenome (GOLD analysis project Ga0325405, IMG submission 205663) | Populus deltoides microbial communities from Bellville, Georgia, United States - Xylem-Control-R2 | ecosystem: Host-associated > Plants > Phyllosphere > Stem > Wood/Secondary xylem...
ATGACTAGATTTAAAAATGGTTTAAATAGAGATATTGCTAATGTGGTTGAATTGCAACGTTATTTAGCATTTGAAGATATGGTGCTTATGGCTATAAAGATGGAAAAGTAATTGAAAAGAAAGGGTAGTGCATGACTAGATAATTATTTGGGATCCTCTCAGAGTTGGAAGTTGAATTTTAAGAAAGAGAGTAATGCACAAACAATGCCAATAACAGTACCTAAAATTACTGAACCCTAATATGTTAGAAAGCAGGTTGCGGTAATAGAAGAAAATTGAAGAAATAATATTTAGTAGAAGCATAAACAAGCGATTAAGTGTATGGAAAAGTAGAGTCAACTAGTGATGAATATGAATGTGAAAACATAATAGCATTTGAAGATGCTAGTGATGTTGAATATACTATTAATGGTGAATCCTTTGTTATAAAGAGATCTTTGAATGTTTATGTTAGTGAATGAGATGTTGAGCAATAAAGGGAGAATATCTTTCATAAAAAAGTAAGGTATGTATTATGATTATTAATAATAATAGTTGTACTAATATTACTAACACAACTTTGGTTAGAAAGTTGAAATTGACTACTACTTAGCATGTTACACCCTATAAGCTCCAATGGTTGAATAAATATGAAAAAGTTAGGATGATTAAATAGGATTTAATCTCATTCTCAGTAGGGGAGATATAAGGATGATGTTTTGTGTGATGTTGTTTTTATACTTGCTACACACCTATTGTTTAGGAGACCTTGACAATTTGATAGAAAAGCCAAACATGATGGTTTTAAAAATAAATATACACTGAAAAAGAATGGAAAAACATACATGTTTACACTATTATCACTTAAACAAGTGGATGAAGATTAGTTGAAATTGAAGAAAACACAAGTTGAATAAGCCTTGTTACAAAATAATGGTAAGGATGTGAGCCTAAGTGAAAATAAAGTGAGTCGTGAGTGTGAAACACCAATGAGTAAATTTTTGGACATTGGAAACAAGTTTGAAGGCTTATGCCAAAGTAAAAAAAATAAAAGGCCAAATATGGAGAGAAAATGAGTAGGGAGAAGAAAAAAAATGTGAGAAAAGAAGAGTATGTAGGAAAAGTGAGGAAACACCTTGATTTTCATGTAAAACAAAATAATCTTACTCAGTTTTATTTTTCTGATATACCTATGATTTTACTCTTGTATAAGGAGGCATATTTTAACACTAACGAACTTGATTCATGTGTTCTTAGTGTTTGTGTTTCTTTGTTATAGGAATTTTAAGATGTATTTCCCTATAAAATTCTTAGTAGATTACCACATATAAAAAGAATAAATATCAGATTGACCTAGTACAAGATTTGACTATTTCTAATAGACCAGCCCATAGAAGTAATCTAGAGGAAACAAATAAGCTCAGAGACAAGTATAGAAGTTAATGTCGAAGGGGTACATTCGAGAGAGCATGAGTCCATGTGTGTTCCTATACTTTTAGTACCTAAAAAATAGTATTTAGAGAATGTGTGTTGATTGTAGAGCAATCAATAACATAACAATAAAATGTGTGTGTGTGTGTGTATCTTATCCCTAAATTAGATAATATGCTTGATGAATTGCATGGATCTTATTTGTTTTTTGAAATTGATCTTAAAAGCGGATGTCATCAGATTAGAATGAAATAAGGTGATGAATGGAAAACTGCTTTTGAAACTAAAGATGATTTGTATGAGTGGTTAGTCATGCAATTTGGACTTACTAATGCGTCTAGTATTTTTTATAAGATTGATGAACTATATATTATATGCATTCATTAATAGGTTGATAGTTGTTCATTTTGATGATATATTGATTTACAGTAAAGGATTTGATGAGCATATAGATCGTTGAAGACAAATATTTCATGTGCTTATAAGAGAAAGTTTGTATGTTGATCTAAAGAAGTGATTTTTTGCATGAAAAGAATTGTTTTTTCTTGGATATATCGTTAGTGCAAAAGGTATTGAGATAAATGACGCTAAGGTTAAGGCTATAAAATAATGGCATACATCTAAGAGAGTAAGTGAGGTAATAAGTTTTTATGGATTGGCTAGAATATATAGAAGATTTGTGAAAGATTTTAGTATAATAGTTGCTCCATTAACTAAAATTGTAAAGAAGATAATAGGTGTTAAATAGGAAATTGAACAAGAGAAAACTTTTAATTTGTTAAAAAATAAGCTTATTTCAGCCCCATTACTTGCTTTGCCTATCTTTACAAAAAATTTTGAGATTAAATGTGATGCTTCTGGTATAGGTATTGAAGCTATTTTAATCCAGAATAAAAGGCCCTTGACATATTTTAGTGAAAAGCTTAATAGTGCAACTCAAACTAACCAAAGATTGGTGATTAGTATGAATCACAATTCTAAACTATCCAATATATGATAAAGAGTTGTATGTATTAGTGAGGACTTTAGAGACTTGACAACATTACCTTTGGCCTAAAAAGTTTATGATTCATACCAATCACCAATCTTTAAGACATTTGAAAAGTCAAGGTAAGTTGAATCATAGACATGCCAAGTGGGTGAAATTTATTGAGATATTTCCATATATGATGAAACACAAGTAAGGTATGGAAAATATAGTTACAAATGCATTATTGTGAAAGTATGTTCTTTTTTATACTTTAGATACTAGACTTTTAGGATTTGAGTATGTGAAAGAATTATATCCTGATGATACTAATTCAGTGAAATTTATTTCCAATATGAACTTGTAACAACTAATGGATTCTTTAAGCATGATGGATTTTTATTTAAAGATAAAAGATTATATATGCTTAATTGTTCAATGTGTGAATTGTTTCTATGGAAAAACTTATGATGATGGATTAATGGGATACTTTAGGATTACTAAGACCTTAAAAGTCTTTCATGAATATTTTTGTTGGCCTAACATGAACAAAGATGTGTAAAGAATTTGTGATAGGTTCATAACATTTAAACAAACAAAGTTTAAAGTGATGCCTTATGAGTTATATACACTTTTACATGTTCCTAATGACCTTGAATTGATATTTTTATGGATTTTATTTTAGGTTAACCTAGGTCAAGAAAAAGAAAGAGACTCCATATTTGTTATTGCATATAGATTTTCTAATATAGAACATTTCATATCTTGTCAGAAAACTAATGATGCAACGAATATAACAGATCTATTCTTTAGGGAGGTAGTTTGGTTATATGATATTCCAAGAAGCATTGTGTCTAACCGAGATGTTAAGTTTTTGAGCTACTTTTAGAAGGTTTTATGCGGTAAGTTAGGAACTAAACTTTTATTTTCTACTACTTGTCATCAACAAACAAATGGTCAAGCTGAAGTAGTAAACATGACTTTAACTCAATTATTAAGAGCTATCATTCATAAGAATCTTAAAAATTAAAAATTGAGAAAATTATTTGTCAATTATTGAATTGACATATAATTATAGTGTGTATTATTTTACTGATTATTCACCATTTAAGATTGTTTATAGTTTTAATTCTTTAACACCATTAGGTTTGATTCCTTTTCATGTTAATGAAAGATTTAGTCTTGATGGTAATAAAAAAAAACATAGATGGTGAAAGACTTACATGAAAAGATAAGACAATAGATAGAGAAAAAGAATGGGCAATATGCATTAAAGGCTAATAGAGGATACAAATTAGTAAGGTCTGAACCAAGAAATTCAGTTTAGATGTATATAAGGAAGAAAAGGTTTGCTGAACAAAAGAGATAAAAAATGATGTTTCGAGGAGATGGTCTTTTTCAGACATAGAAAGGATTAATTACAATGCCTACAATATAAACCTATCAAGTAAGTATGATGTTAGTGCTATATTCAATGTTGATGATCTATCTTTATTTGATGTAGGTGATGATTTAAGAATGAATCCTTTCAAAGAAAGAAGGAATGATGCGATCCAAACAACACCAAAAGATCCGTCAAATGTTTTAGTTGGTCCAGTGACAAGACTTAGGGTTAAGTGTCTCAAAGAGGCTTTCAATAGACTTCTTCAAGACACACAAGTTAAGATGGACTTCAATAAGATATTAAATAATGAAATATAAGCCTTGATGAATTTAATTCATGTTCAAGAAGGGCTTATAGGTGGGCATTCAGACATGATAAAAAGATTGGAATAAGAAGATTCAAATCTACTACTTTTCACCTTTCTCTACTGTTTTGGTAATGACTAGAGCCATACAAGGAATTTTAATACGAATCTAGTTTTATTAGAAAATAGACATCCATTTATTTCCAGTGATATATGTTACGCCTTCTAATTCTGAATTTAGGATTTGATTTTACCAACAAATTACAAAAATAATTTTAGTCTTATTTAATTTAACTAGACTATTGTTTTATTTATATTATAGTTATTATTAGGCCTTTTAGATATATTAAGGTCTTTATTTAAATTTGGGTTCATTGGATTATTATTATTTATTCATTTGATCAATATCCATTAGGGATATCTTATTAGCCTATGATTCTTTCTAGTATAAATACTTTTTTTATAGAGACTTTTTGAGAGAAAGCTATTTTTAATAAAGAAATCGACATTTTTACTACCTTTTGAGTGGTTAATTGATTCTCATACTAAGTTCTTGATTGGACTTACAAACTCTTCAAAGGATTAATCAATTTCGTTGTGATTTTATACTACCCATTCACATCTCTTTATAGGGATAGGTTGAGAGTAATCATTGCATATAACTTTGCTTCTCCAAAGCAGGTTTTTGTTGGGTTAAGTTGCAAACCATTCAAATTTGATTTTAGCGTATCTGAGAAGGTATCCACATCAAATAATTAGGCAAAAAAGTTGAAGGTGAGTTGTTAAACTTAAAGACCATAAACACCCACGAAACAAATCTTTTATGGAGTATGAACACTTTGATGCTTAAATTAGTTTAATTGTACGAGGAATATAACTTTAGAGGTTGTGTGTAAAGTGCTTGTAAGAAATGAAGAAGATAACTAATACAGGTGTTGTGAAATAATGAGTATATGTGTATGTATTTAATGAATTAATTGTTTCAAATCTCTCATCCACCTAATAATTTATGAAGGGTTCTATACCTATAAAATGCATCTACTTTTATGGAGGGAGGGGTAGAAATGGCAAGACATTATTCGAACTAGTCTAGTATTAATTATGTGAGACATTATCCCTCATAGGTGGTGATGTTCTATTTGAAAAAAAAAGACACCTTAAGCTCACATAAGCCTAATATGATAACCACTATTACATGGATCCACTTGTATTAGGATGATGTATTGACCACAAAGACAAGGGCCTTCATTTGAGATTTGTATATGTAGTTTAGGATGAGAGTATTCATAGACAGAGAAAAAACCTTTAAGCCTACAAGGATGCTTGGGTAGATGAGATCTCTTAAGAGATTGTGTTAGTGTGCATGCTATATAGTCAATTAATTGGTTACACATGTCACTGATACTATTCATGTAAAACATATATTTATTATTAATAAAATTCTTCTTTTATCTTTAATATTCATTTAAATTTGATTAATGAGACTATGGTAAAGATAAAGTCCTTAGAGTAATTTTTTTTTTGCAAAACAATTATGAAGTGATTGTAATTATAAGGATTTATATTGAATCAAAGCATTATTTCTAATTGTCCTTGGTCAATGCTCTATCAAAACTGGATATTAATTAGAGTCATTGAGACTGATGTATATTATGTTATTTTATTTATGAGATGAAGCATTTATTCTTATGAGCTAATGTATGAGGGATATCTAAAACTATTATCTATGTTCTTATTGAAAATCAAAAGCAAATGAACTCAATGGCCACCTTTTAGAGTGAGAAATTATGTTGTGTCTATGTAATGATTGGACATAGATGTTCAACTGTGGCATAATTAGTTTAATTTTTTATAAAAGAAAATGTTTTGGAATATTCCATTCTTCTAGCCCATATTTTAGCTATGCCATGGGAGAATGTTTCTATGATAATAAAATGCACACATTAATAATCTATGATGATTTTAGTAAATAGGTCGTCACTTAGCAAAAAATATGTTTTATATTATGATGACTACTTAGTCATGAAGCTTATCTAGAAGAATTTTTTTATTTGAATTCATGTTTTTTTAGAAAAAAAACATTTAAATGATTGGACCAGACAAGTGCATAGAGCATGACCGCCTTACCAGTCATTGAAACACAAGCTGAAGACGTATCGAATTATATTCCTATAAATGTAATTTCCATTACTGATGGACAAATCTATATAGAAAGAAAACTGTTTCATCACGAAATTAGACTTGCTATTAAGGTTGGCTTATCTACCAATCGCATTGAGTCTACTGCTTAGTTAAAAGCTATGAAAAAAGTATACATAGTTTAAAACTAGAATTAACACAATATTTGGATAAAACCTTGATCCTGCAACTCAAGCATTACTTAATAAAGTAGCATGGCTCACAAAAGTACTAAAACAACCACAATATACACCACTACCAATTGAAAAAGAAATTTCAGTCATTTATATGAAAAGTACATTGAACTAACTCGAATAGAGGATTCCATATAGAGAGATTACTAGTGTTTATAGAAAGACTTAACTGATAGTTATGTAAGTGATATTTAAACTTGAGATCACTAAAGTTATTTTATATAGAAAATGTTATGTTTTAATCCTTAATCAATCGTAACAAATGGGTATCTATTAGATATATCATAAGCTATGCAAAGTTATTTGATTGATTAAGAGATGATTCATCATCTTAGGTGAATTAAAAAAAAATGTTCAACATGTTTTCAAATAATATTTATTTGAGATCTTTGCACAAGGTGAAATGATATTTGAAAAAGGTTCCAAATATTATTCAAAGAATCAATGACTATAGTGCTGAGAATAAATATGATTTGAAAAAAAATGTTCAACATGTTTGCAAATAATATTGATTTGACACGCTTAATGATCAAATATTTAAATCAAGATATTATTGTTGAAGAGATAATAGTTAAAAAGAAAAAATAGTTATTGAAAAATTAAGTCAAACTACATATGACTTTTCTAATATTTAAAGGATCATGACATGTTGTTAAATGCAACACTTGATATTTAAATATAAATCAATCAATTTATTGAATTGATAATAACTTATTTATTCTTTTTTTTATTTTGGAATATTATTTATATTCATGCCAATATATTAGGAACCTAATAGATCACACACATTAAGAATCAATGATAATAAATTAAACTGAGATGATTAATCAAGTGTGATTTTATTGTAAATAAGTTTTAGAAATTAAGGACTAATATGTAATCAATATTAGAGATTACAATTCTTTACCTATAAAAATCAATTAAGTACTTAATTGCATGAATTTCTAATAACTATCATGAAATAAAACATGTGATATTTTTTCAAGAGGTAAAATGATATTTTTTTTTATTAGTAAGGTTATCAATTTTTTCAAAGAAATAGAATTCGAAGCATAACAATACCTATCTTTTAAAAGGATTTAGGAGATTTGTAATCTAGTGATTTATGTGGATTTTTGTTAGAGGCATTAAATTGGATGACCTATGATTTATGACAACTCAAATTTGAAGAATTGATCAAACCTAGAAGGAAGAATTAATCTCCATGTAATCTTCGCACAAACCTTAACTAACCCTATATTGCCTAATGGGATGTATAAAATACCCAAACAAAATTTAAAATTATAATTTCAGCTACGTTTTATGTCTTTTAAGAAACATAACATATTGTACATTAGGCCAACTTGGAAATTATTCCTTCTTTTTCATGCCCAAAAACATGCTCCTATTTTAGGTATGATATGTCTAGATGGGATGGATGACGCGTCAAGTCTTGGGTTAGGCCTTCCTTTGTGCCCCATACCAAGACATGTTGGCTAAGTTCAAGCTCAAAGATGATGTGTTAAAACTTGGCCTGTCAATTGCAATCATAATTATTCATTTAAAAATATAACCAACAATATTTAATCATGGTTATAATTTAAAAAACAACCATTACAAGTAATACTTTTGAATAGACATAATTACAAACCATATAATTGATCACATATTGATTGGTTAATAAGGTCTATTTAAATTAAAAATTGCATCCCTTGTTGATTTTAATCTTGAAAAATTGACTTACAAAAACCATTCATAATGTCAATTAAAATCAACTTGGGGTAATGACTTCTAGTTAATTTATCAAAATAACTAAAAAGAGATTGAAGGATTATATACTTCATTATAGTTTGTGTCCTCATCATAGTAAAATATAGTTTTCTTATCTAATTTTAGTATTTTAGGTTGGTTTTTGTTAAAAACCCACAATAAGTAAATGCCTTGTAACTTAAACATGCAATCTATTTATATAGACGAGCTATTTTATTGTATTTTTTTGTTTCTCGTGCACTAGTACAAATTTATTCTTTAAGTTATTTGCTATGGCTTTCTTTAACACTTTAATTATTTACTATATTTTAGTACTTTTTATTTATAGTTTTATTTATTTTTTTGTTGTTTTTAACTTATCTTACATGTTTGTTGTGAAAACTATAATATCTTTATTAACCTCTCATAGCAAGCTTTTGATAAGAAAAATAAGTCTATCTTTTTACCAAAAGATTTTCAAATTATCTTGTCTTTTGTCTATAGTTTATTTTGTATATTCCTTGACGTAACTGGAAATAAAGGATAAATATGTTTGTTATAAATCAAAACCCTTAAAAACCTACAACTATGAAGAAACACTTAAAATATTTATTTTTTATCCATCGAATCTCACATACAAAAGGTTATAACAACCCTTTATATATAAAAAAAACTAGAGAACGTACTAATATTGAATAGAAAAATAATACAAAAATTCTGTTTAAATAGAAAAAAACTAGTGAAGCCTAATAATACTAAATAAAAATATAAAAATAATAAATACAAAATTACTAAACTAAAAATAAAGATATAAAAATAATTTAAAAAAATATTTATTTTTCAAAAAACTCATGCATTTTTCAAAATACTATTCCATATGCACCAGAGAGTGGGCGGCAACCGCGCCATTCAAGTGGTGCGAGTGACGCCGCTCGGTGGCCAAATTTAGCAATCCGCTGTCTCCTTAGATGCACAACTGTGCTCTCTTTCACATGGTGTGACGCGTGTAGGCTTATAATGATTGGATTGCCACCGGTGATTGATTTTTTTGTTTTTGCTTTTTGTTCTCTCTCCTGATAACTAAAATGCACAATTATCCTCTTTGTTTATTATTTTTCAATTTCAGTCCTCATTCTTTGAATTTCTTATTTATTTTGTCCATATTACTTTTATAGAATTTTTGTTTTTTTTTCAATCTTATCCTTCAATTATAATTTCTTATATGCTTTATTTTTCATTTGAGTCCTCATTCTTTTAATTTCTTATTCATTTATAGTTTAAGTCCTCCTAAATCCATTCCTATTTTTTGTTGATGTTTCAGAATCCATCATCTTTGTTTTGATTTTTGATTTTTGATCCTTTTCTTTTTTCTTTTTGTTTTATTTGTTTACAATTTAGCCCTTCAATTCTAATTATGTATATTATGTTTTTTTAATTTGATTCTTCTATGTGATTTTTTTTCTTGGCTCTTTTTTCAAAATTTTTATAGTTTTTAATTTTACCATTCAAATCAAATTTATGATTTTTTTTCATTAGTAATAATATCTTTTTTCAAATTTATTAATAATTATAATAATAGTACTGGTGGTAGTAGTAGTAATATATTAATAGTTAATAATAATTGTGATTGTGATAGCATAAACAACAACAACAACAACAACAACAACAACAATTTATAATTTTACCTTTCAAATCAAACTTATGATTTTTTTAATAGTAATAATATGATTTTTTATATTTATTAGTAATAATGATGTAGTATAGCAATAGTTAATAATAATTGTGATTGTGATAGCACTAATAATAATAATAATAATAATAATAATAATAATAAGTGTGGTTACAATAACAACAACAACAACAATAATAATAGTTATCGTGACAGTGATAATAATTATAACAATAGTATAAAAACAATAATAATAGCAATAATAATACCAACAATAATAATGATAATGATAGTGATAGTATTAATAATAATAATAATATTAGTTATAGTGATAGTGATAATAATTAGAACAATAGTATAAAAAAATAATAATAGCAATGATAATAACAATGATAATAATGATAATGATAGTATTAATAATGATAATAATAACGATGAAAATAGTAATTGGTATAATAATAATGGTGACAATTCATCATTCGATGTTCAATTTTACTGGGAATTAAGTTTCACTGCTTTTCTATGGATAATATTTTTGATTTAATATCCTGAATTATTAGTTCAAAAAATTTACATGGCTCGGTGTTCTCTTTTATTTTTTATCTTATTATTTTTTTATTTTATCGTTTAACTCATTTAAGTTTTTTTTTAAAATCTTTTAAATAAATCAATTTATATCGACTTAGCTTTTAAAAGTTTATTATCTTGCTAGAATTTATAGCATTGAAAAACCAAATAATCTGCTTTTTTATATTTTAAAAAACATGGTTCGGGAATATGCTAATGTGTGTAACTTCTTCCGTTCGGACTTTTCTCTAGTGGGATACGCAATGGCGTTTAGGATGGAGACATGACTAGGATGGCAGACCTAAATTAGCAAATCTCCTTATATTGTACA
>Ga0325405_1007807_pt1 | contig 10731 bp, 10 predicted proteins | sample PopdelMetagenome_21_FD_205663 | JGI IMG/M metagenome (GOLD analysis project Ga0325405, IMG submission 205663) | Populus deltoides microbial communities from Bellville, Georgia, United States - Xylem-Control-R2 | ecosystem: Host-associated > Plants > Phyllosphere > Stem > Wood/Secondary xylem...
TCCACCACAGCACCGCCAGCGAAGCAGCCAGACCAGCAAGACACCGCCTCCTCCATGCCAGGTAACTCTTCTTTCCACTCCACTTTTACTTCATTTTCGGTATAAGTTTCTCTTGCATGCAGAACGATATTTCGTTCTGCATGCAGGAGGATGGGAGCGGGAAGATAATTCCCCCCCTGTTTTTTATCTTTTCTGGCCCAGCCCTTATGTCTTGGCGAGGTCTGCCTTAGACCCAAAGAAGCAGAGAGAACTGTTGGGCCGAGATCGGCCCAACCCTTTTGGGCCGAGATCAGCCCAGCCCATATAATTATAATTTCATATAATATATATTATAATATTTTATATTATATATATGAAAAAAATTAAAAAGTCTGAAAAATCCTTAAAAAAAATTTGTTGATTTTTCTGCATATTTTTTTTATCAAAATTGTTTAATACTGGTTTGTATTTTTATACCGTAAAGATACAAATTTAGTATTAAAATATTCGATTTTCGTCAAAACATTGCAAAATTTTTTTTATAGAAAACAAAAAAAAAATTATTGTTTTTCATGCATGCGGCCAAGTATCTCAAAGATAAGAAAAATCATCACGTCATATTTTCATATAACAAAAAAAATCATATTGTTTTTTATACATAAAACTCAAAATATTCAAAAATATGTTTTAGCATGCACTTTGGTTTTAATAACAAGTTTGTTAGAGCCATGAGAACTAGGTCAATATTTCAAAAATTCTAAAAAAATATTTTTGTCTTCTTTTAATATCTGAAATTACGAATTTATACGTAAAACGTATTCTTGATATTAAAAATGTAGTTTTTTTTTATATATATATATATAGATGTTAGAACGATTAGGATTTTATCCAATAAGATAAGTACCTCCTTACTAAGGAGGACTTTTTTTAAACCATAGACGGACTAATAATTAGAAATAATAACACCTTCGCTTTTTATCAGACAATCAAACAATGCAGCTTACCTTAGATAAGACGTATTTGGGGTGCTAATACCTTTCCTTTACGCAATCAGTCTCCGTACCCAATTTCTGAGATCAGTTAGGGTTTCTAATGATCAAAATATTAGGTGGCGACTCCCATTTTATTTTCCACCGATAAAAGACAAGAATTTCTTGTCTCCCCATATTTGCCAGATAGATACATTAGATTGAAGTGGAAAAATCACTGACAGACGCCGCGCGGGTGAGTGCGACAATTATAATAAAAATAATAATATTTATAATACAAATAATATTATTTTTATATGAATATTTAGAATTATAATAAAAAAAATAATATTTATAACACAAATAATACTATTTTTTATCTGAACACTTTGAATTATAAGACAAAAAATAATATTTATAACACACATTATTATATTAACACATATGGTTGGGCGTGAACGCGTCCAGACCGAACTTGGAGTTGGGCGCAAGGTTGTCAATTTTGTTTCGGTAGATGTTTCGTTTTTTCAATTGGAATGGAGAATGGAATGTTTCAGTTTTGGAGTGCCGTTTCGGGTTGTACTGTTTATATATATATATATATATATATATATATATATATATATATATATATATTCAACAAATATAATTCAAATTCAAGAAATTATGCAATACAAACACAATATCAAACAAATATAATTTCAAAATTTAAAATATTTCTAAATAATCAAGATTAAATAGATCTTTAACTTAAAGTAATTCAACTTAAACAAAATATCAAAATATTATGAAATTAAAATGTTTTAACACAAATATTTTAAATATAAAGCTAGGTCAATGTTATCAAGGCTAATGAGATCTAAAACATCCATTGTTTTGCTCAAATTCCTACAAAGTATAAACTTGAAAAAAACAACATGAATATAAACCATATATATTAGTGATAAATCTAATTTAAAAAAATTAATATCATTGTTAATGAAAATAATAATAATAATTTTCAATATTATTATTAATATCATTGTTATTGAAAATAGTAATGAAAAAGAGATTTTTATTCTTGGGTGGTTTAATTAATTAAATTGAACCAGGTTCAATTTGATTCAATGGCTTTTCAAGATCAAAACGAAACACGTGAAATGAAATCGGAACATTCCAGTCGGAATTTAGTCGAAAAATCCAGAACGGACCGAGATTTGAAATGAGATGCAAATGGTTCTGTTTTTTGAATTGGTATGAAATGTTTCGGCCATTCTGAACGAAACAAAATAGAATTAATAACCTTGGTTGCGCGTGGATGCGTCCAAACCTGACTTGGGTGTGGGCGTGGTTGTGTGCCCCAACCCCAAGGTGGGGTTGGGCTTAGACTTGTCCACGCCCAGTTGGGTCTCGACCCGTCCACACCCAACCTAGAGGGTGGGCTTGGACACGTCCAGCGCAACGTTGGGTTGGGCGTGGATGAGACCACGCCCACCTTGGGTTTGGGCGAGGACGCGTCCAGCCCTAAATTGGGGTTGGGCGTGGCGAATGGGTAACAGCAAAAGGGCAGATTATCTTGGGTCCGTCGTCATATACCCAACTCAATGGGTCTGGCGTGGCCCAATTCTATTGGGTCTTACGTGACCCAATTCTATTGGGTCCTTATGAAGGATTTTAAATATTTTAATTTTTCTTATAATTAAAAGTAGTACTATAAAAAATAGTATTATTTATGTTATAAATATTTTAATTTTTATTATAATTAAAAGTATTAATATCAAAAATAGTTTTATTTGTATAATGAATAGTATTTGCGCTAAAAAATATTATTATTGTTATTAAAATTTAAAATATTCGTATAAAAAATAGTATTATTTGTGCTATAAATATTATTAGTTTATTTATAATTAATAGTATGAATACTAAAAATATTATCAATTGTGGTATAAATAATACTATTTTTATTATAAGTAATAATACTATAATAACAATGGGAAACGCCACGTGGTGCTAGGGCTGCCCTTGTGGCACGTGGCGGTTGGGCTACCATAGCCAACCAGGCCTTTTGAAATGATCTAAGCGCCAGGTGGCGCTAGAGTTTTCTCAAGCGCCACGTGGTGCTGGGGTTGCCATAACCAAATTGGTCATTTTGCCCTGACCCAAGCGTCAGGTGGTTATTGGTAAACCCCAAGCACCACCTGACGCTTGGGCATGCCATAACTAATCGATGCTTTTACCAAGACTCAAGCGCCAGATGGCTTTTGGGTCTGCCCCACATATTGGAGCCTCCTAAACACCAGGTGGCTCTCGGGTTTGCCCTGCACATTGGAGCCACCCAAGCGCCAGGTGGCACTTGGGTCTGCCCTGCGTAAGGGCCGAGCAACCCAAACGCCAGGTGTCCTTATGTGGGTAGCGTCATTGCCAGGTGCCGCTTCCCATGGCTTGTAGGCCTACCAAAACTTGTGCTGACCATTTTCTTACCAACCATTTCTTCAATGTCAAATGCACCCTAGCGAAAAAGTAACCCCATCCCTTCCCTGCTGCCCTTGCAACTCTTTGTGTCAAAGGCTGAGCTGCCATTACATTGCTCCAATTCACAGTGCTTTATATATATGTAAATAGTAACATGAGCACTTAACCCTTTTAGTATATTACGTAATGCCCTATAACATGAGATGAATGGAAAATTTTCGGCTGAAGATGAACTGCTCCCATTCAAAGCTTTTGAAGTCAACTCGTCAACAATAGTGATGAATTGGTTAGAGATTGCACTTAGGCTTGCAAGTTGCCTTCGGCATGCTTGTGTCCATTAACTGGAAAATTTATAGTTGTCTAACTCTTTTGGTGAAAAACAAACTGGAATTTTTGTTTAATTTTTTCCCCTTCCAAGTGTTAGAATTAACCAATTAGATAAATTTATAGCATTATTTCTTACTACTAAGGTCTTGTAAGGGTGACATCGGCTCACCCCTTGCTGAAGGAGATTGACATTTCTCGATTGTATCGTGATCTATTGTACCGGGACATGCTGTAAAAACTATCCCTCCCCTTGAGGTTTTATCTGGAGAAGTAACTAGATCTTGTTGGGGATTCCGACTCCCCCATGAGTGGATCGGTGGTGTTCTGATAGTTGTCCATTGGAGGCTAAACACACTGACATAATATTTTAACGTGGTTCGGCAAATCACCTACATCCATGGGAGAGGTCCTTTTATTAGAGATATAGAAATGATACAATAAATACATGGAGAAGGAGGATTACATCCACTCTACTCAACTCCCAGCTCTCACACACTTCTGTTGCAGCTGCTGCAATGGCACCAAGGTTGCTGCCATTGCAGCTCTTCTCCCTTTCTCTTTTATTCTCTTCACACACTCTCTTTCTCTCACGTTTGCTCTCACAAAATTATGCCTTTTTTATAGGCATCAATGGTAAGTTTCTCCAGCACACTTTTCAATCATGGTGGGACAAGAAGGCCTTAAAACATGCCACTAATTGTGGCACTAATGGTGCTTCCACTAAGTTTAGTGGTGGGGTATTGCCACAAAATAGCAATATTCTAACAATCACCCCCTTTGCCATTTGTGTGGGTAATTATCCTCTTGCTTCTTCAGCACAAGCTTGCATTCTGCAGCTCTTCCAAGCTTACCATTCTGAGAGCATCTTCAACACAATATTCCCCTTCGAGTGTATCAATCATGCTTGGTCCGGAATGATTTTTCAAGCCTTACATCAAGGCTTACAACACCCCCTCAAATGGAAATTTCTATTTCCAAGTGCGATAGTCATTATCTGAGTATCTCAATATGATCACAAGCTCACCACTCTTCCAAGAGTCTACTCATCCAGGAGTTGCGTTTGCCTTCTGTTCCACCCTAGAAACGACGTCTTACTTCTCCGTGAGTCTCCCACTCTTAGTCTCAAGAGTCTAGGTAGCTCTCCACTTTTAACCATGAGGGCAGCCCATTAAAGGTTGATCCATATCTGTCTTCATACTCTGAGTATTACAATGCCATTACCGAGCTCACCACCTTGACAAGAGTCAACTTGTTCCCAGAACCTGCGCATGCCTTCTGCTCATTCCTAGCAGTCGCATCTTAATGCTCTACAAGTCATCCACTTATTGTCTAAGACAAATGTCTTCTAACTCATTGATCTTTAACATGGGGGCAATATCCATGAAAGTCAATCCTGCATTTATCTCCATACTCATCATAGACACTTCATTGACTATCCATACACCGGTTCACTTATATCCAGCCATCACATTAGCTTTGGGGCGTTCTGAACTTGGGCTCCTATCATGGCCCTCACACCTTCTCTAAGGTATCTTCGCCCATTGTCATGGGACGATCTGAACTGGGGCTCCTATTATGGCCCTCACACCTTCTCCTCGGGTGTCTTCGCCTTTCATAGGCAGTCTGAATTGGGGATCCTATCATGGCCCTCACACCTTCTCCTCGGGTGTCTTCGCCTTTCATAGGCAGTCTGAATTGGGGCTCCTATTATGACCCTCACACCTTCTCTAGGGTGTCTTTGCCTGTTGTCATAAGGCGATCTAAACTGGGGCTCATATTGTGGCCCTCACACCTTTTCTAAGGTGTCTTCGCCCGTTGTCATGGGGCGGTCTGAACTTAGGGTCATATCGTGGCCCTCACACCTTCTTTAAGGTGTCTTCGCCTGTTTTCATAAAGCGGTCACCTTTTATCATAAGCGTTTGCACCCCCTCAATTAGGCGATTTTACAACAGCTCATCTTTCCATCCTTGCATGCATTGGAAAGGTCTTCGCTTGTTGCCTTTATCAAGAGCACAAGAGACTTCCTGTTGTATAACCTCTACACAGTCTCTGCTCTGAGCTTCATCTGGGAACTCTTCTTTTTCTTGCACCTGTTGTCTCATTACAGTACCTCATTGGATCCTATGGGTACTCCTGCACAATCTTCGTGTGCCCTCGTGCAATTTATGTTCTCCAGATTCTCCCTATTCCTTGCTTATGTTTAACAGCAGCTCATCCTGTCACAACACTTGTCCAAGTCAAAATAGGGAGCCAATCTTTATCCCCTTACTGTATTTCTCTTTCATTATCAGGGTCTTCATCAATTCTCCCCTCGAGAAATCACAGTCACTGAATCTAACTTCTTTGAAGAAATCACCACTCCATCAGATCCTTGAACATACAGAACTCAATTGTTCCCTTATGCCGTCATCATGCTAGTCTTCAATTGTTTCATTACAAACTGCTATATATACAAAAATAGTACCGTATGGATAATCTTTCCACCAAGCAAGTTCCCAGGAAAGATTGAAGGGGTCACACTGGTCCCGCTTAAAACCCAATCTCCTAGACAGAACTTCTTAGGCCATATCTATCCATCGTACTGTCTTTCCGTATATACAACCATTTGCTAGCTTTGTTGCGGCTTTCCTTTTACAAGTGATCTGGAATATCCTGGTTTTATACCTAATTTCTCAACATCTAGCGAGACTACCAGTTCTTAGAATAGTCAAGATTGGTCTTCGTCAATTTTTACTCTTTACCTCAAATCGTCCACATGATCGGGTGTCCAGAGTGTCCCAATTTTGCTTTCCTTCAAGGCAATTCAAATCTCTCCACTTAACAGTTCAACACACATAATTGGGCAAACATGTGTGACTTCTTTTTCTTTATCACCATCGACCACCATTATAACCTTCAGATACCTTCTAATCGGGCAATCTTTTTTGTTAATTCACCACCACCACTTTCAATCTCAAATCTCAATGATCGGACCATAGCATTGCATCCGAAACGATTAAATTAACTAGAAACAAGTCTGAAATCATCTAAATCGCATTTCAGACGACTAAGATTTGATCAAAACAATTCTGGCCTGATAAGCGGCTCGGATTCAATCTCAGATCCGGTTGCACGTAGCATCCGCTACATTAAATCCTATCCCTTGGCTCGTGGCTTAGCTCCAAATCAGCTCGGCTCAACTCAGCTCGGCTCGCGGCTGATGACGTGGCATGTGGGTCCCATTATGCTGCCGTGTCAGCTGACTGGTCACTGACATGACATGCCTATTGTGCATGCTAACGTCATCCTTGACATGCCTACTGTGCATGCTGACGTCTCAGTTACGTCATGCTGACGTCATCCTTATCCGGGTTAGTTAATTGGGTCGAGTTGTTTGGTATTCGGGTTGGGTCAGCCCATCCGAGCGAAGAAGACGCCTGTGATGTATAGTGTGCTTCTGTGCGCGTGGCCAACAACCTCGCTGGCGCGTGAGGATGTTTCAGATGTTCGATTTCGATGCCGTTTTAACCAATGGCTTTGTCTCTTCCTCCTCTACACAGTGGTATGATCAAAACACAATTTTGACAACTTTTATTTTTGAGCAAAAATCAAACACCACTTTAAACCATATGCTCTGATACCAATTTTTGGGGATTCTGACTCCCCTATACGCGGACCGGTGGTGTTCTGATAATTGCCAATTGGAGGCTAAGCACACTGACATAATATTTTAACGTGGTTTGGCAAATCGACTACATCCACGGGAGAGGTCCTTTAATTAGATATAGAGAAAGGATACAATAAATACATGGAGAAGGAGGATTACATCCACTCTACTCAACTACCAGCTCTCACACACTTCTGTTGCAGCTCTTCTCCCTTTCTCTCTTATTCTCTTCACACACTGTCTTTCTCTCACGTTTGCTCTTACAAAATTATGCCTCTTTTATAGGCATCAATGGTAAGCTTTTCCAGCACACTTGTCAATCATGGTGGGACAAGAAGGCCTTAAAACATGCCACTAATTGTGGCACTAATGGTGCTTCCACTAAGCTTAGGGTTGGGGTATTGCCACAAAATGGCAATATCCTAACAGATCTAATAGTGGAGTCCATAGCCAGGATCGGCCTAGAGGAGGAGGTGTTGGGGATTCCATCTCCCCTATGCGCGGACTGGTGGTGTTCTGATAGTTGCCTATTGGGGGCTTAGCATGCTGAGACACAATATGTAACGTAGTTCGGCAAAACCGCCTACATCCACGGGAGAGGTCCATATTATTAGAGATAGAGAAATGATACAATACAAATACATGAAGGAGAAGGATCACTTCACTCAACTTAACTCACATCTCACACACTGCTGCATTTGCAGTAGGGCTGCTGCCATTCTCTCTTCTTCTCTTCACTTCACTCTCTACTCTCTCTCAAACTCTGCTCTCTCTTTCGGTGCCCATTTATAGGCAAGAAATGTTCATGTATATCAGTTGGACTAGAAATTTTGATGGTTTACTTGCAAAATTAATGAAAGAAGAGGATAATGTACTTTCATACCTTTCAATTTATAGTTGTATTAACTCTTTTAGTAAAAAAACAAACTAGAATTTTTGTTTAATTTTTTCTCCTTTCAAGTGTTAGAATTAACCAATTAGGTAAATTTTAAACATTATTTCTTACTACCAAGGTCTTGTAAGGGTGACATCAGCTCACCCCTTACTGAAGGAGACTGACATTTCTCGATTGTCTCGTGATCCATTGTACCGGAACATGTTGTAAGAACTGCCCCTCCCCTTGAGGTTTTATCTGGAGAAGTAACTAGATCTAATAGTGGAGTCCATAGCCAGGATCAGCCGTCAAGAGGAGGCAGGAGGGATCATTAACTCCGGTACTCCGATGCACCCTTTGAATGAATTGGCTGTATAATCCAAGTAAAATGAAAAAGATGCACATTTTTGCGAAGGTGGGATATCAACTGATAGAGTGATTTCCACCAACTAGTGCAGTATATATAATCCTTTTGGTATGGAATTAAACTAAAAATATATTGGAAATTAGAAATTATTACTAAACTTTCAACAACAAAGAAAAGGAATTTTGTAACATGATGTGTTTGATAATAACCCTTTGTACAGTTGACCTGGGGTGCAAACGAATCACGTGTAAGTTCTAGATTTTAATCAGTGAATGTGTATCTGCTTCGTTGGCACTCACTCTTGTAAAACATGTATACATTTTTTTTTTGTTTGAGTATCGGTATTACTACCTTAAAAAGAACAAAGAATTTGTAACGTGTAATAAAAGGAAAGAGGCATTTGCTTATGATAAATTATTCAAGAAAGGATAGCAAGGAAATTAAACAACTGAGAATTATTACAGAAACGAAACATTAGGAGATCAAGCCTAGTTGAGAACTAGAAATCACAAGAACCCCTCTAAGGAAATGGAGGAAAGACGATTTAGATCCATCTTAATTTATGGTTCCAGGTGGTGGTGGACGTTGTGGTGAATTTCCTCGTCGTGGAGGATGTGGTGGTCCGATGTAAGCGCGCCTTCCGTTTAGAGTAGGAGGAGATACCCGAGGTGCGGGAATTCTCCTCTTCTGAAACGCACGTAATCCCGTTCTTGAATGCTCCATTTTATTGACATATCGGACGGCATAGCAAGTTCTTGCACCGGGTCCAAAAGCTCCGAAAAACAGCATAATTGCTAACAATATGTAAGGAAGAACCTGCATTGTTATGTGGTGATGGATAGAGAGTGCGTATGCTTTGAAGAAACCCAGTTGTGTTTGTCTGCTATTTATACAAGGCAGACGAGGCAGACGATGGAAGAAGACTTTGGAGGGGTAACAAGAAGTTCGGTTCCTTTTAATTTGTTGGTGAGAAGTTTCCACATTCAGACTGATGCATCACATGTGATACAAAAAATACATAATTCTATTTACTTTAGATTTTTATTATCAAATACTTTAAAAAAAAAAAACTGGAAAACCTGAAAATAAAAAAAAACTATAAAAATCCTAAAAAAAACTAGAAAAGAGAAAAAATAACAAAACTAACTTGAAAAATAGTTTCTAAGTCTAATTAAAAAATAGAAAAGAGAAAAAATAACAAAACGATAAAAAAACTAAAAAAATTAGAAAAAAAAATAACAAAACTAACTTTACCAACATCTTCTAAACTTAATATAAAGATCTTTTGAATTATAGTTAGTTACAACAAGTTAATCTTCTTACAGAACTGGGCTATAAAATATTTTTATAAAATTTAAGCATAATTCAATAATTAGATAAAAAATGATAAAAAGATTAGATTATTGTACCTAACAATGATCCAAAAAATCTTTAAATTAAGTTAAAACGACTAAATCTTTTGAAAATTTAATTAACTTTTTATTTTAGAGGAGAAAGCTTTATATTGAGAGTTGTGTGTGTTAAACACAAAATATTAAATCTTTTACATAAACACTAAAATTACTTAACCCGGTAGTTTAAAATGTTATGTGAGATTTTAAAATATATTGATTTTAAAAATAAAAAAATTATTATTTTAATATATTTTTAAATAAAAATTATTTAAAAAAACAACATAATCCCAATCCCAACATAAGCGTAGCCATTAAAAGAACTTGAAGTAATAAATGTGGAGATCGGTGAGGATGACAAAGATTATAGTTAGGGACTCCATGCCAGTTGCTAAAAAACGAGTAGTTATTTGCCTTGATGCGAGAATATATGCATGTGTTTGCGTGTTCTTATGCAGAGATATATTATTTTAGAAGGATACGCCCTAAAACCTGAGATGAACGGGAAATTTTCGGCTGAAGATGAACAAACAGCTCCCATTCAAAGCTTTTGAAGTCAACTCGTCAACAGTCTTAGATGATTCTTGATTGGTTTAATTAAATGTATGTATTAATTTTTTAATTTATAATTAGGATTTTTTAATGTAAAAAAATATATTAAAAAAACCTGAATATTTATTATTTTTATGTTGGAAAAAAAAAACTATCCAACCCATTATAAATTGCGT
>Ga0325405_1007809_pt1 | contig 10729 bp, 5 predicted proteins | sample PopdelMetagenome_21_FD_205663 | JGI IMG/M metagenome (GOLD analysis project Ga0325405, IMG submission 205663) | Populus deltoides microbial communities from Bellville, Georgia, United States - Xylem-Control-R2 | ecosystem: Host-associated > Plants > Phyllosphere > Stem > Wood/Secondary xylem...
GTTAACCGATAAAAGCTTGGCGGCTGGTGATGGTTCGTGTTCGGCAGGGTATGATTTAGGGAGCCTACCTTGACTAAATGCTCGAAATTTGGCCACGGTTCTGCTGGCCATCAATCTTGATGCCTAACTGCTCGAAACATATATATTCTCCAAAACAAATATATTTTTATTTTTTATTTTCTTATCAACACCATCAATGTTTCTGGAGGCCTTGAGATTTAAAAACCCAGAAATAATTATTATAGTGCCGCTTATGAGGTCCTTGGTTATCCTTTTGATGAATGATCATAGGAAATCAAAAATGGATATTGGTGTGTCTAAATTTAAAAGGAATAAAAAAAAATTTAAAAACCTTAAAAATTATCTAAAATTATTTTTATGAGTTCGGGCTACCATGTCTGAGTATAATTTCTATCAAGGTGCATGGGCTCGGACATGGTAGCCCGAGCTCATGTTGGGTGTATGTCAGTGCTCAGGTATGGAAGCCTGAGCCCACCATATAGGTTTACGCCCAATCTAGGCATCAACCCGGCATGTTAGGCCTGACACGCCTAGCCATGTTAGGCGTGTTGCTCAGATGGTGCTGGGAGTGACATGTCCAGTCTTACTGGGCATGTTTTCCAGGTGGTGCTGGGCATGCACCCCAACACTTGGTAGATAATTACGTTACTCAAAGGAGATTAAACAAAATGATAATCTAGAGATTTTCTCAAGGGGTCCCTCATACCATTGTGATACCTATGTATAGAGCCGATAATCTGAACATCCTCCTCTAGCTACTATGAGATGGACATCAGTTACCGTAACCGTCATTCCATACCAAACTCCATGGGCTTTCAAGAGCCTAACAGACAAAGGACTAAGAAAATGTTTGTACATAAGCATACCCATGAGAAAGACTACAGCTCCCATCAATGCAAGGGTTCTTTCTTGTTCAATAAGTATTGAACACTCGACTCCCTAAGAACTACATTTCCACAAAAATGAGTCTGAACAACTCTGATGGCCTGATCGACTCGAAGGAGCATGTACATATTATGCATAGTAGCTTAGAGTTAGTCATCTAGGACAGTGACTCAATATGTAAAATCTTCCCCACAACCTTTCGGGGGTCTGCGCATGCTTGGTACAATAATTTAGAGTCAAGCTCTAAGGGTTTCATAACCTCTACCCCAAGCTAGTGACATATTTCAACACCAACATACCTACCAAAAAAAGCTCTACTAAGTTATTTGGCGTTACCCAATAAGAGGGCGAATCTACTCAGACATATTTAAAAAGGTTTAATGAGAATATGTATAAGGTGGAAAAATTAATTGAGTTAATAGCCTTAGAGGCCTTAATGAGAGGGGTAAGGGAACATGTCATCTAGAAAAAACTTTATACCTTATCAAATAAAAGCTTGCTCAAGGTGAAACAAGTTATGACAAATCATATACAGATAGAAGAGTTTGATTTGTTATAATATAGGCCTCTTTGTAAAAACAAGGATAACCAGCATAAGGGACCTTCCAAGCAAAATCATTTTCTTAGTAGAAATGAAAGCTCGAGGAAGAACTATGAGGGATCAACCTATGAGAATTTGGTGTATCCTGAGGATTTATAACTCTTTTAAATCAAAATAAGATCACCCATTCAAAGTTATAAAGGAAGTCATAGTAAATACCTTAGTGCCACCTCCAATACATGTTCCTCCTAAGAACCCCATCATACCTATCACTCAGATCACCTCAGAATTTTTAAATAAAAAAATGTATCTTTAACATACATTTTTATCTATAAATCTTCAATATGGAGGCCTTCGGCCACTCTCATTAAAGGTGAATGATTTAGTCTTCCTAGTGCAATATCCCCACAATCTCTAAGGGTGGGTAGGAAATCTCCCTATTATAATGGAAAATTCTCCAAGTGATACCTAAATGCCTCTCACCAATACGTCAAAGGTTAATCTCGGATCTTATATTCTCCAATGCAGTCTCAGACTGGCACATTTTTTAAGTGATGTCTATGAAACTCTCACCAATTGGCCAGGGGTTGATCTTTGATCCCTCATTTTCTAGTGTAGTCTTAGACAATCACATTCTTTGAGTGATGCCAAAGAGCCTCTCACCACTTCATTAGGGATTGATCTTGGATCTCCCGTCTCTCCAATACAGTCTCGAACTTATTGGGAGGCTCACATATCCCATGCCATCCTGGGGGGTTACATACCTCTCATACTCTAATGCAATCACTTTTAAAAGGATGAACTTAGTCCCTCTAATACAATAACACCACTCTTTATGGGTACATCCCCTCCACCTCTTAAAAGTTTTTCAAATAATAAGGGTTGACATAGACCCTTCCCCTTAACCACTTCGAAATTTTTCTAAGTATAAGTGTTGTATCCCAATTTTAGCCCAATGGTTTTTTAATTTAATTTTACAGGGTTTAAAATGTAAAATTAAAAGATCAAAGATTTATTTCAATGAAAAATATGATTTGTCAGCTTGCACAGAAACTAGGGACTATAATGTGCTTTTGCCATTTTATCTTTATCTTCAAGATAATCCTTATTTTCAAGATAATGATAGTTGTCTGCTTTTGAATTCAATTCTTAATCAAATTCGAACTTTAAAAAAGAGAATGAGTTTGATTGAGATTTTATTTCTCGCAAACAATGGGACTCTTGCACTATAAATACAGATCTTAGTGTATGCAGAACGGGGACGATTAGAAGAAACCCCAGGAGGAGATTACAAAAAACCTTAAAAGAAGAGGCTAAAAATGACAAAAATCAAGAGAGACTTCCAAAACTAAAAAAGACTTAAAAAAAAAGAGAGAGAGAAAGAGGGGTAGCCGAATCCTATCTTGATCACTGCCTCCCTCCCCCCTAGGTTTTTCCTTCTTCATCCTCCCCCCTCCTAGGCTTTTCCTTCTTCATCCTCCCCATTCTCACTCTTTTCAGAACAAGAAAGAAACCACTAACCACGCCTTCATCTTCTTTTCTCCACTGTAAACAAAAAAAAAGAGGAGAACACCTTCACTGTTCTCTTCCCCTCTCTCATCTAGCAGCCAACACTTCTCTCCCCGGTTCCCCGGCTTTCTCTTTACCCCTCAAACAAGAGAAAACACACATTTTTTCTGCCTTCCCCACCTTTGTCCATCTTCTCTATTCAAACCTCAATCACTATCGACTTCGTTGTCTTTGTCTTCGTCTTCCAATAATAGCGCAAACAACAACACATGAAAGAAAGACTAGGGAAAACGCAAAAAAAAAAAAAAACAGAAACAAAGGGGGAAGCAGCAGCAGTCAGGCAACCCTCCATCACCATCGTCTTCATCTTCCAATAATAGCACAAGCAACAACACAGGAAAGAAAGACTAGGGAAGACATATAAAAACATAAACAGAGGTGAAGCAGCAGCAGTTAGGCAACCCTCCATCGCCATCGTCATCATCTTCACCTTTACCCCAGAGCTACACCAGCCCCAACATCTCTTCCACTTTATGAACATCCAGCAGTCCTCTATTGAAGCAGCTGTACTGATCTCAGCAACACTAGAAGCCACCATTTTTAAACCGCGACAACCCTTTACCCTATCATTTTTGTTCTTTCCAGCCCAGCATCTTCAACAAGCCCAGCACCGCAAGCTTCCCTCTGACAGTAGCAGCATGCAACTCCAGCACGGCCACACCACATAAAATAGCAGACCGGGTCTTCAACCGCGATCAGTGTCTGATCGTCTCCCTCAGCTTCGCCTCCAGTCATAGCAATGCCAGGTGAGTTCTCCATCTTTCCCTGTTTTGCTAAAATTAATTAGCATATTGTTGTTGCTTGCATGCGTGAATTGTTCACGCTTGCATGCAATAGTGGCCAAACTGGGTCACTGGTTTGGACCAGTGACCTGACCCTTTTTTTAGTTTTGAGACCGGGCTACATAAATAAAAAGAAAAAAATAGTTTTTATTTCTTTTAAAACAAAATTTTACGAATTTATTTACGGGCGCCAGAGTTAGGAATATAGTACTTTTTAGGTTGCGCAATATTTACCAACGCTAGAGTTGGAAATATTTATAGGCGAATATTCACTAACGCCAGAGTCAGGAATATTATAGGAAGAGCATAAGAATATAACAAAAACAAATCTTTAGCAATCTAAGATAAAATAAGCAATACAACTTGCCTCAGGTAGGACGCTTAAGGGGTGATAGTATCTTCCTTTTTGCGTAACCAGTCCCGTACCATAGAATCTCTGTTGACTAGTTAGGATTTTTAGTGACCATAATACTAGGTGGCGACTCCTTAAACAAGACATTTTCCCCTAAAAGAACAAGATGTCAGATATTTGTTCTTTCTCCAATCGAGAGATTAATTTTTAAAAGGTCACCGCGATGTCCGGGAGTGACAATAAGCATCGATATGGGTCCTCCTCTTGGCCACTTAAAAATTTAATAAGTATAAGCTTACCCTTCATGGGTCCCACTCTATATACTTAAAAATTCTTCTTTCAACCATGGTGCATACTCCTACATAGGCTCTCAGGTATATTACCCAGGGTTTCCACCTCTCTTTTCATAAGAAGAAGGTACAATAAACTCGTCATGGTAATCGAGTATTCTTACAAGTCTTTATGGATTTATAATATAAATATTTTGGGGACTTCTGATGATCTAACGGACCAAAAATAAAATCCCAAAAAACCTCAAAAAGGTCCAAAAATAAAATTCTACCAAGGTGCATGAGCTTGGGCATAATAGCCTGAGCTTATGCTAGGCGTACACCTGAGCTTAGGCATGAAAGCCTAAGCCCACTATCAGGGGCGTCAGCCCGGTAGGCTAGACGTGCTGCCTAGCTGGTGCTAGGAGTGACACACGCTTTGATTATTTTTTCTTTTTTGGTTATTTTTTTTCCTTTGAATTTTTTTCTTTAGACTTATAAAGTTGATTGGGTTAGATCTAGGCAACTCCCATATGATTTTGAAACTAGACTAGGTAAGAAATCATGTTGGGATTTTTTAAGTTTAACCAATTATACTATATTTAATGACAATGCTAAAATATTCTCCACCACTCTAACTTCTTTTTTTTACTTTCAAGAAAATTTTGCTCTTACTTGCAACATAACAGTAATCTAACGTAGTGTTCAGTATGCTGGACGATATTGATTGGATTGGATTGGATTGGATAAGACTGAACTAGACAAATAATTGTCTTGTCTTGTGTATGGTGTGCTTTGGATTGAGCAATTTGCATTATTTTGTGTTTGCTAGAAACTAGACGGAAGTTGGTAGACCCAAGGTTTAGACCATTCTCAGTTTAAGATAAAATAGAGAAAATATTGATCCAACCTAACCCATTAAAAACTCAGGTCAACCTATGGCCTAGTTGACCCGCGATAAAATATAGTTAAAAATTCCATTGATTTTTTTATTTTATTTTGGTCAAAATAAGGTTGATTTGATTTTTTTAATTTGGGCCACCTCCTGAACTGTGACTCGAGTCTTACCCTAGGTCAACCCTTAAGTCGAGTTTTAAAACTATGATAATAATTATTTTTATTTTTACGTTACTTTAGATCAACCCAAGTTGACCATCCCCACCCATGATCTAGGCCCTGCTTCAGGTCGACCTCTTAGTTGGCTCTTAAAACTATAACAATAACCATTTTTATTTTTACATTGACCGGGGTCAATGATCAACCTAGCTTATGACCCAAGTCTGACTCCAGATCGACCTCCGAATAGGATTTTAAAACTATGATAATAATCATTTTTATCTTTATGTTGGCTTGGGTCAATGGTCAACCCGAGCCTACCTTCGAATTGATTTTAAAACTATAATAATAATTAATTTTCTTCTTATGTTGACCCAAGTCAATCATCAGCTCAACCTGTAACCTAGACCTAGCCGTAGGTCAACCCCCGAGTTGAGTTTTAAAACTATAATAATAATAATTTTTATCTTTACATTGACTCAGGTTAATGGCCAACCTAACCTGTGACCCAAGCTTATATTTAAGTTGACCCCCTAGTCGGGTTTTAAAACTATGAATATAGCCATTTTTATCTTTATATTGACCTGGGTCAATGGTCAACCCAACCCGTAACCCGATCCTAGCTCCTGGTCAACCTCCAAGTTGGGTTTTAAAACTATGATAATAACAACGTTTGTCTTTACATTGACCTAGGTCAATGGTCAACTCGAATCATGACCCAGGCATGGCTCGAAGTCAGGTTTTAAAACTATAATAATTAATATTTTTATTCTTAAATTAACTCGGGTCAATAGTCCCGCGACCGGCTTGGCCCCGGGTCGACTCTTGAGTCAAGTTTTAAAAGTATAAAAATAATCTTTTTTATCGTTACATTGATTTGGGTCAATGGTCAACCAGAACTGGGCATGACCCTAATTCGAACCTAAAGTCAGGTTTTAAAACTATAATAAAAACTTTTTTTTATCTTTATATTAACTCAAATAAATGGTCAACCTACCTCGTGACCTGAATTTTGACCTGAGTCGGCACCTAGTCGAGTTTTAAAATTATGATAACAACCATTTTATTCTTATGTTGACCCGAATCAACTAGATTAACCCCTATATAGAGAACTGGACAAGCTTATCTTGCCTCTTTTAGTGGTACAAATATTTCTCTACTAGAATAGCCTTAGACATGACAAAAATTAATTGTCTTGTCTAGTCCATCATTGTCCGTCATACCAAACACTACATAAGTGAACTATTCTGAAAAGTGCTATCTAACTATTAATTTTGGGTGATTAGTTCTCTATCTTCAAAATTATTGAAATTTAAGAAAATGACATTAATGGATTCAACATTGAACCAGATGTTTTCAAATACAATTTGGACCAACTGGTTTTATCAAAAAGTTGTGAATTAGACCATAAGTTAAGCCTGATTCATAAACTAATTAGGTTATCAAATGGACTATGCAAATCCAACTACATGGTTGATGGTGCAATGACTTGTTTGCTACTTGTATTGTGTTTTAATCATAGTTTTATAACCTAAAATGACTCGACTAGTCAAATTGGGATCCAACCAAACCATGTTGAAACTTGGTTGACTTAGTCAAAAACTTAGGTTGATCTGATGACCAGAACATAACCCGGTCAAAACTCGACCATCAACCAATTTGCTATTCTTTTGTAATTTTTTTATTTATCAAAATGATGTAGTTTTGATTTTAAAAAAAAAAATTGGGTCGATCCTCCTAATCCGTGATTTGAGTCTTCCCTCGGGTCAATCCTGGATTAGGTTTTAAAACCATAATTTTAATGGATATGATGTAATAAAATCCATATTTGATAACTAATTAGTGTACTTTCATAACTTATTATCAAACACATAATAATAAAATTTGGACTAGCTAGGTAAACTTGGGACCTAGATCGGTCTGGGTTGAAAACAATATAAGAAGTACAAAACTTGGTTGACTTGATCAAAAGCCTAGGTTAACCCGATGACCTGGTCGACCTGGTCAAAACCTAACCCTTAATCCATTGACTTTTTTATTTTTTTTGTCAAAATAATGTTTTTTATCATTTTTTTTTAAATAAGAGGTCCTGACCCGCGACCCGGCTCTTGCCATGTGTTAACATCCAAATTAGGTTTTACAACAATAATCAAATGGATGTTGTGCTTCTTTATAAAAATAACTTTTTTAAAAGTATTTTTTACTTTGATTTTTAAATAAAATAAACCTCAATTAAATATTTTTTAAAATAAAAAAATAAAGTTAATATGTTATAGAAACACAACAATACCAAACAAATACTTTGTGGAAGACTTGGTAGAAATTGGGTTGCTTAAAAACTATATTCAATAATCATTGTCTTTTTATTTTTAAAAGGAAATATTTCTCAAAAACACCATAAGAAAAAGCAAAATTTTTGGGAAAGATTGATTCTTAATTGAAAAAACCTTAATTTTAAAAAGACTAGAATATGTCTAATTAAAAATGAATTGTCAAGTTTTTTTAATAAAAACTAGACAAATTAATTAGAAGAGAAAATATAAATTTTATAGAAGATTAAAAAAATGTTATCTTAAATAACTACATCAAGATATGTAGTTTTTTGCTTTAAACCTTTCTTAGTGAAATACTATTGGATTTATTTATTAAACAATAAACGTGATGTTTTGAACTATTTAGTTTTTTTTACAGACTAAGACAATAGTACTCACATGACTCTCCACTTAGAGTTTCCTTTGGTTCTCGAGATTATGTTTATTTTGGTCCTCAATAACTTCTAGTTTCATGAGTGTTTTAGAGAATTCAGCGTTTTCAAAATCCTCAAAAAAACTATCACATTTCTTACTCATATAAATAATCAATTTATTTTTTTTCTCTTCCCCATCTATCTTCCTTGATTACAGTTTGGATCACCTAGACTTGATATCTTAACTCATTATGGTTACAATCGAGATCAACTTAATTATTGGTTGCTTATACTTCTTGTTTCTTTTTTCATACAATATTGTTGCATGGATCTCTCTACTCATCATATCTATAATATTATCTGTCATTATATGTTCCATGATTCTTCCTTTTCTTATACTAAGTCGATTTTATTAGTTTCCTCTTTATCATCATAGTCCTTGTTTTTCTATCCTTATACTGTTGATTCTCCATAGATTTGCCTTCACATTTCTACTCTATAGCCATGTCTTTTTGAGTTATCATTTGCCTCACCTCCTTCTAGTTTATTTCACTGGCGTAAAACTCCTCATACTTCTCCATCTTCGATCCCCTTTTCAATCTCTATATTTGGTTTCCATTCTTCAACTTCAACACAGTCTCATATTATCTCTCGTTATTCATTTAACTTTAGAACTCTACTCACTACTTATAGTCTCAATTTTATCATAATGATAATCCCCCTTAGATCATATTCTCCTCCAAATCTCCCATCATGTACTCCTATATGTACACAATCTTATCACTATTAATCCATGTCAGTCCAAACACTATCATATCATCGTATCTTTCCCTAACACCTTGTTTATTTGAACCTACTTATTACAGTAATACATAATCCCATCTTGAGTGGAATTCAACAAATATTGATTGGATTATAGATATATATTATATTCTTGTGTAATTGCACTTATACAAGTGTAATTTCTTTGTAAAACAATTAGTTCAAGTTAGTAATAGTAAAATCAAATATCTTTATTTGATGCTTAAATAATTTCTTGGGTTTTTTCTAAAAAAATTTTTGAATATATTTATAATCAAATCAACTAATAGTTTTTCAAAGGATTTTTTATATATGATGGAGTGTTTTGTATCTTGAGCTTTTTTTATATATAGGATTATTTTTCTCTTAGTCTTTTTACAGGTTTTCATACTATATCAACACTAATGATAGTGATGAATATTTTCTATTCTTCGTGTATTCTATAGGTTGATTTTCTTTATTTAATGTTAAATATTTCAAGTAATATATTTGAACAAAGTCTGTTAGGTTTATATATATTTTTATAATTAGACATTAATTATGGATAATTATAGTATTAATAACACGCCAAACTCAATGCAATCTCATGAATGCAAGATGATTTATTATTATTATTATTATTATTAACGTGAGTGTCTGAGCTAGTTTGTGCGCAGCTCGACTAATTCCACGGTCTCTAAAGTTAACGATCATATAAGCCTCCAATGACCATCATATTAGAAATGCAAGAAGATTCTTTATGATAATGGTCATGGCCCTAGAAATCATTAAAATAAAAGCAAATAACAATGTCCTCCACATATTTCTTAGAAATAAAAAAATATTAAATAAGAAATAAATAAGCGCTGTTTGCAGCCCATATATATATATCCTTTGTCACACAGCCCATATATGGCAAGTTTTAAAAGATCAAGACATGTATGACAATACATGATTCTCCTCAATCTAAATAGTTGAACATGTCATATTCTTAGATGTCATTATTACATCTTTGTTTTTTTGCTTCTGTTTTACTATATATTATTATGATAAGCAACTCATTTTTTCATTTTTTAAAAAAAATTTAAATATTTACCATTTATAAGTGTACCTATCAAATATGATGAATACTCTACACTTTCTTTTTTCTTTTTTTCTTTATGTTTTTTTTACATGAACTAAACAAAAAAAAACATTTTATGAAAAATAATTTACAAAAACAAACATGAGAAAATTAGGAAAGCATTTTTCTGTTAAATATTTTATGCAAAACAAACGAACTCTAATTATATTATTCTTTTCAATTAAATTTTTTTTATCAATATAACTTTTTTACATACATTTTAAAAATAAATCACATGAAAAGTTTGTTTAAGAAACAAACTAGCCTCAGTGTTCGCGCTTCATCACGAGGCTGACCTATTTTTTCCATAAAAAATAATATTCAAGTGTCTAAAACATGTTTTAAAACAAATAGAAAAATATGTACTCTATCATAAACTTGACTAAGTCAAATAAGTTGGCTTTATTTCAATTAAACAAAAAATAATAATAGAAAAGAACAATGGATTGATCAAATTTAAAAAGAAAAGTGATTAAGATAACCTAGAAAAATTTATTTTTTCAAAAGAAGACAAATGATCAATTTACAGCCCATTAAATATGAAATAACAAAATGGGTTAAAATATATATAAATAAAAAACTGATCCTAGTCAACCCGAGTTAATATGACAAACCTGTGGTAATTATGGCCAACCCAACTCTAGATATCCTGTCAAATTCGCGAC
>Ga0325405_1007810_pt1 | contig 10728 bp, 6 predicted proteins | sample PopdelMetagenome_21_FD_205663 | JGI IMG/M metagenome (GOLD analysis project Ga0325405, IMG submission 205663) | Populus deltoides microbial communities from Bellville, Georgia, United States - Xylem-Control-R2 | ecosystem: Host-associated > Plants > Phyllosphere > Stem > Wood/Secondary xylem...
AACTTCTTTGTGTTTTAAACAAAGCAGTGTACTTTTGTTTTTTTTCCCAATAAAAACACAATTGTTTATCGCGTGCTTTATTTTTTCAATTAAAATGACAACTTTCTCCATTGGTTCTTTTTTTTTTCAATTACAACAATTTACACATGCCAAACATGCTATTGTTTTGCACAATTTTTTTCAAGAAAAATACATTGAGCCTTTTATAGTTTTTTTTAATATATATATATATTTCAAAAAATTACATTTTATATCCTCAATCGATCTAAAATTTCAAGCCATGTGAAATGACAATATTACCCTCGTATATAATATATTATAACCCAAAATAAACACAAAACAACCACTCTTCATCCCTCGTTTTTCTTTCTCTTGATGATACTCTCTATCCAGATAAAAACAAATTTGTTCTTATAAGCGAAAACAATTCCCTATTCATCACTCTTCGCTTGGATCCAAATCCAAATTCTATTCTAGATACTCCCAATTGGATGCTGCCCTATCCGGATTGGATCTTCAATTTTAGATTTTTTCTCATGAATTGCAATCCTATGATAATTTTAATAATTTTAGGATTAGGGTTCTTCTTCTTTTCTAGTGTGAATTCCTGCATGGTAGATTTGGGCCTAGCTTGAGTGGAAGTTAGGAGTGATTATTTTGAGTTTCGTTTGGTTTTTATATAAAAAAATAATTAAATTAAATTTTTTTTAAATTAAAACCGGTTCAAATCGACCGGTTTTGATTTAGGTTTTAGAAGAAAAACCGGTTCAAATCGGTTTGACTTGATTTTCTCGGTTCGACTCGGTTTTGGATTGGTTTTGGCTCGATTTTTTTCCAATTTGATTCGGTTTTTTTTTGTTTCAGCTTATAAAACCAAACCGGTCGGTTTTTTTAAAAATTTTAATTAGTTTTTTTCATGATTTGATTTTTTCAGTTATTTTTTCCCTGTTTTTCTCAATTTAATTGATTTTTCAGTTTTTCCATTCACCCTAGTAAAAATATAAAGCTGTTTGTTGTTTATCAAATCCAAGTTCTAGTCAGCAGTTAAATTCATAGTGCCAACTGTGTTTCATGTATTTTGTTTCATGAACAATAATGATAACTTACTCCTTGGCTTGTTTTATAAATGCCAATAACTTTTATTTTTATTAAAATATCAAATTGTTTATAAAATTAAATCGGTAATCACATAGAAAAAAAAAAGTTAGTATAAAGATGCCCCGAAGGCAAGGGATTAAAGTTTTGATTTTAAAAACAATAAAGTAATTATAATATGTTAAAAAATAAAAAGACCAAATTACTCCCCAGATAAAATAGTAATTTTACTGTTTTAATAAATTAAAGCATATCACAACGCTTCTCCGACGTCGTTTAGGTTTGAATTAATCATCGGTGATATATATATATATTTTTTTCTTCCAAGAAATGCAATTTGAAGTAGTAAAATGTAGATGCACAGTTACTATCGTGGACTGTTCGAATGACAGGACAGGAGAACCAATTATTTAGAAATCGACAGGCTAACCCTGATGGGCCGGGTCCCGCAGAATCTATGGACCCCCTATGACTTTTTTGTCATTTAGCTCACATTTAGCATGCAGGCACCGTTTGTCTAAGTAACCGTCTGATCTTTTTAATTATTTTGATGTAGTTATATTAAAAATAAATTTTAAAAAATAAAAATATATTTTTTAGTAAAAAATATTTTAAAAAAACAACTATTAATATAATTATAAACATAACCACCATAGTTTAGTTTAGTTTAGTTTAGTTTAGAAACTTATTTCTTCAATTGCACAGGAATCGAGACAGTTGAAAGAGCGGGAGGAAGGAAAAATGCTGGATTACATGAAGAAGGAAATCCAGGGGACAGGCATCGAATAGAACAGCAGAGGTATCAGGCTTCTTAAAAGATGTTTTAAGATAGTGTAGACCAGCTGGTTTGGTCAATCCAGTAACAACAGTCCACGTTGATAAAAAGTGTAGCCAGTGGTCACAATCCCATTTATAGAACGCAGGTGTACGGTGCACCTGCGCCTTCTGGGCAGCACAGCTGTTCATTTCTCCACATGATTATACCTTGTGAAGCGTGTCCCTCGGTGAGCACATTTTAACAGTCCGTACGATTTACTCTCTCCGGTCCAACTCCAGCCTGGCCTCTCGGTCGAAAACACGGGTCGGGTCTCCACTGCTGGATTAAGGTGTACCGGCGAGCCCGTTGGCGTCATAATGCTCGTGAGCTAGAACCAATGTTCTGGTTTTGGGCATTGCTGCATACTGCAGGAGGCAGTGGGTACGGAACCAATGCGCAGTAGTGCAGGATGATCATGTTAATTGCAGCTAGTAAGTGAGAATTAAGAAGATATATGGTTCAAGATCCTCTTCCTTCCTGCTCTACCTTTTTTTTTTATATATATATAAATAAGAAGTAGCCTCAGAAAAATATAGGAGTAGCTTCTGCGATGCAGCTAGCTTTTCGAATTGTAGCCATACTGCATGGGCTAAAAGTGTTACGTAAATGTTGACGTGAATAATAACAAACCAGAGAGAAAGATAAAAAAGAGAAGAAGAGGATTGTTCAATAGAATCAAGCTTAAGGGAGGCTGGATTAATTTTGGTTTGACAACGGTTATACCAAACATAAAAAAATGTTAACTTGAATTCAAAATGAGTTTGATTGGTTTGGTTTTGATCTAATGAAACTGATTCAAGAGAAGAGAACGGGGTCCAGAAATACACTCGGTTTGAGCGTGGTCAAACCGACTTAAAACCATTTGAATCCAGCCAAAAAAGTAAAGGTTGACAAGGGGATTAAATGCAGCGTGCGTGTCTGTTTTTAAGATAACCTTTGTGGTTATAGTTTAAAAAATTTTGATTAACTGTGGTTAGTTTGATTTAGATATATGTTTGGTATAAAAATATGATTGAAGTTTATGTATAGCAAAAAATATATATATAATATTTGGTGGAAGTGTGGTTGTGGTTGTTTTTCAAAATGATTTTTACTTGAAAATACATCAAAATAATATTTTTTTTATTTTTTAAAAATTATTTTTGATATCAGCGCATCAAAATGATCCGAAAACATAAAAAAAATATATCAATTTGAAGCAAAGAAAAAAATTAAAAAATTTCAAATTTTTTCAAAATCGCTTTTAAAATGCAAAAACAAACAAAGTTTTACGAAACTCAATTAAAAAACATATAAAAAAGGCTTCACAAAAACTACGTTTTAAACTTAATTTTTTAATGAGTCTTGCAATACAAAACACAATTTGACTTGTTATCAAATATTTTATTGTGTTTGTTTCACCACAAACACAAAAGCAGGTGGAAAACAAACGAAACCTAAATAGTTTTTGAGACTGTAGAGTAGAATAATTTTCAAAATATTTTTTTAAAAAATATATATTAAAATAATTTTTTATATATATTTTTTTATGTAAACACATCAAAATAATAGAAAAAATATTAAAATAATATTAATTTAAAACTTTTTAAAAAAGATAAAAAAATCTTAAAAAAATACAGTGAAACCACACTCCCCCAGATATTGCGTAATTGCACCATGCTAAATGCAATTCCCCAACTGCCAGTGCAATACGTGATATAAATAATGGGTGCACCGTTAATTAAACAGAGGAGCTCTTACCATTTGGGAGAAGGCAAGTCAAAAGGAGAGAAAAGTATTCCCCGCTCATCTGCACCCCCACACATATCAAAACTCGTCCCTCTCCCCCCACATTTTCCCCATTTCCACCACACCCCACCATTAAAAAAAAAAGAAAAATCTCTCAAGCTCTCACCCATTTGTCCAGCGCGCACGCATTGAAAAGAAAGGAAGCGAGAGTTGTGATCAGGAAGCCTCAATTTTGGAATAGTCAAAGTATTATTTAAAGGTAGTAATTTTTTTTCTTTTAGAATAACCAGATTTTTATTTAGAAATTTTAAAAAATCAGTTAAAGTTTTTCGTAATTATAAAATTAAATGGTGATTTTTTCCCTCATAATTTTATATTTTTCACACGATTTGACTCTTCATATTAGTTCCTGTGGACGGTAAAGGGTATCATCATAATTTAACTATGCAAATAATATCAAAAAGACACAAAAATCCTCTACATCAAAGACTTGTACTTTTTTTTTAAAAAGTAATAAAGTGATTTCACCATGTGATTTAATTTATCCTCAATTAATCTTTTAATGCTTTATGTATCTTTTTAGAAAGACTATTTTATCCTCGATTACAAGCTTTGTCGATTTTTTTGTTTGATAGAGCAAAAGTTTCATTCCATTGTTTCAATGAACATTTTAAATATACCTTAATTGGTTGAAGATGATTTACAGTGTAATTGTAATTATAATATAATTGTAATAATATAATTAAAATGAAGTCGGATGGTTAAAGTTAAAATGATCAATGACGTACTAGCAATGACGTCAGATCAACAGAAGGCAAAAAGATGTCACAGCCAGGAACAACACAGTGAGCGCACAAAAACTCAATCATTGAGTTCATAATAATCAATGGAATCTCATTATCACGAAGAGAGAATTGCTTTTAGCTCTTTTGTTTCGTTGAAAGTAAATTTTAAAAAATTATTATTTTTATTTTTTTTTTTTCATTAAAAAACTGGTTAACAAAAAAATATTTTTGAGTCCAGAAAAAATTTAGTTTAGTTATTATAAAATTTTTTTGAGTGAAAAATACTTTCTAGAAATTGTGAAAAATTTAAAAATGTCATATTATTTGCTGATTATATCAAATTTGATACTCAAATTTTTAGTTGCTATATATTTTGTTTCGAATCTTTTTTTTCTTTAATTTTATCCCTTGAAATTTAATTTTTATATAAATTTTAATCTTTATTTTTATGATTGTTATTTATTTTTCTCTTATCATTTTGATTCTTATTTTGTCATATGAGTTTGTTAAAAAAAATAAAGGAAACAAACTTCGGATAATCTAGTAAAAAAAAACACAAAAATTCGAGTGTTTTATAGTTTCTAAGGCATGGGGTAATTTGATTAAAATAAATAAATTTATATTTTATTTGCAATTCGCATGCATGGTATTCTTTTAGGAATTAAAATAGAAACTTATTTTCTATAAAGACAAAGCATGTGTTTATTATCGTTAAAAAGGTTCCACGCTACGAGGAACGGCAAAGATCAAGGTATTATACAATTAATTAGTTTTTAATATTGCAGCAGAGCTCTTTCTTCATAAAATCTTAATTGGACAAACCATCTATATAATCCTAATAAATTCACAGATAAATAAATAAATTATAGTTTCTTTTTTAATATAAATGCAAAATAACAACAAAAACCATAAACCTACAATTAGTTAAAGCATGTTTAGTGAAGAGGTGTAGTTTAACTAATGAGTTTGCTCCAGATATCATTAGTTTGAATATTATAAACTTTAAAATTATTAAAAATTTATATTATTATTAATTTTAAAATTTTAAAAAATTAATTAAAATGTGTATGAATACCTTAAAAAAAACAACAATTAACAAATAAAAAAAAAAGTGGAGTGGAGGGGCAAGAGAATGGTGATGGGACATGGCACATCTTGCGTTTCATAAAAGCCGAGGTAAGGAAAGGAGAACAATCACCTACTTTAGGTTCACTGTATAACCCATTATCATATCACGATCCACTCCACCACCTAATTTGATTGGACGGTCCATTGGATCTAGCCATGTCAAATTTGTCCTCAAAAGAACTGTTTCTTATAATTATTCAATCTTTACCAATAATAAACCACGAACAAGAGTTTATATATTATTACATGTAAGAATTTTGAATGAATGTAAAAGAGAAGAGATTTACAAAGCATACAAGTTTTCTTCATTGTCAAAATCAAAATCATTCCACAATTTTATTTTATTTTTTACAATTCTGAAAGTTAATTTTAATATAACTTTTAAAATAAAAGGATGTAATTTTTTGGTTTAAAAATACACAATTCTATTTCAAGTTGAGTTTTAACACACATAACTTTCCATTCATATCCTAACATTTTCTCACATGAATTAAAATTATTTGATCCGAATAAAATACAAAACACACACGAAAATAAAGAATAACAACGAAAAGTTATTATATTAAATAAGATAGCTTTTGGCCTTAAATTTTTTTTAATGAAAACTATTGGATTCACTCGGCTAGCCAGTGAATATGATATATTGAATTGTTTAATTTTTTATGTAAACCCGGACAATAAAAATCATACAATTTCTCTTCTTACAATTTTGACTCTTATAATTGTGTTCATTTTGACTCCAAACCTATCCTGATTTCAGAGAGTACTTCAGAGAATTTAACATTTTCAATTCTTATAGAAGTGGTTTTGTTTCACACTCTCATAGGTTATTATTACTAAGAACATCCTACAATACTCCACTTGAATTTATCAAGCTATAAGAATCATTACAAGGTTAGTTTATCCTGGTTTTCACTACATGTAGCGCTTTTCATCATAGAAATGAGTAATAGTGCAACTACTGAATTGACACATGATTTAATTATTTATTTAAACATAGATCTTGGGATTTCTAGTTAGTTAGGTTGGGTTGCGATCAAGTAAATTCTTTGAATATAGGATGATATAGGCTTTAATTATCCTTTAACTTTACATAGTCAATAAAGATAATCCTATATGAGAGCAACTACCCTACAATATTGTATCTTTGACAATTATACCAAAACTTATTGTTATATATAATATTTTATGCCCTACAAATTACAAATTGGTTATTGCATTGTATACAGATTGTTAACATAAAATCTTGGCTAACTTGGAATATCCTCAAAAACATTTTAGAAGCTACTCTGCTTCTTTTCCATCTTTGTTTAAAGCTATAAAATTAGATTTCCTAATGAATTTGGATATGCATGTTTATTTAGAAAATTTTCAATAGATCATAACTCCTCCAATAGTAAAGATAAACCCATTTTATGGATTTTGAATCTTTAATATCGATTATCCGATTAGTATTACTATACCCTTCAAGTATAGCTTGGATATCTCATATGATACAATCTATATTTTGACTTTTTTTGGTAGAGAAATCGTAGTTTTTTCTAGACACCCCCACACTTTTATAGGATAATGATTGATCATTCCAAAACTCATATAGTGTCTTGTTCAATTTCTTATAAAGTATTTTATTCAAAATATAATTTGCTAATAAAATATCTCCCTTTACAAGTTCCGAGATAATTTTGAATTTGTCAACATAATATTGCCAGTCCTTTCAATGTTTGGTTCTTGCATTCAACACCATTCTCAATCTCTTCTTACCACCATTCTCAATCTCTTCTTACCATCTTGATCTTCATGCTAAGTTGGATTTCAACCTCATTTTTAAAGCCTTGTTTTTACTTGTTAACAAATAGATATACACAATATCTTGTGTAATCACTAAAACATGCTTTTTACAATTTCTTTGTGAGAACTAGCTTCTTGGACTTGAGAATCAAATTAAATCTATTTTTAGTTAGTAGCAAACATGAAACCAAATTCTTTTGAATATTAGAAGCATGAACCACATTGTTCAAATCTTTTTTTTTTTCCTTAGAGATATCATTCTTAGCATTACCTTCACATGGCGTAGGATTTTTCAAACAAAAGAATTTTACATGAACTACTGTTTTGCTCATCTCCATAAGCAATTGTTGCGTACATTGAAAATTATTCCTATCAAACATACAGGATAGGTTTGTCATGCTTCCTACTTAAATTATTTTAGGTTTTCTTCTATGTGGAGATTGTTTAGGAATCGGGTTAGCCAACAGGTCAATTGAGACCGCAAAGATTAACGGGTTAATCGGTACATTGAAATTATTAACATTAGTTTTATCCACATGTTACCTCAATAACAAGAACATCTTTGCAATTATATATCTCAAATAATATTAATTAAAATGAACCATAAGAAATTAACACACTAATTTTTCAAAAGACAATTTAATAAATGTGTTTAATTATAATTAAACAAACACCTTTTTTTTATCTATCCATAAATATACTGCCTGCAAATTTCAAAAAAACATATAGCAGTCCAAAGGTTACGGGCTAGGCAATTTAATAAACACCCTGGTTATGCATAACAAAAGCATGCACTTGTAACAGTGCAAACTGTTATTTGATTAATGCACAAAATTAATTTTGCAAAGGCATCAAACACCTTGCAATGGCTGCTGGGTTTTCCCCATTTGTCTGGGTTCAAATCCCAGCATATATTGATTGCTCTCTGCTAGCTAGTAGTATAATTGCAATATTATTATCTAAGCTTACCTAATTTTTTATTCCTGGTAGCACAATCAAGAATAAACATCGAACTAAAACTTATACGTTATTCTTTGTAAGAATTTCGACCGAAAAAATATAAAAAAAAATTTTTAGAAAGACTAAAAGTATTTTTTATTGTCAAAACTATGTCAAAATTATCTTTTTCTATAGGGTATTCAAGTAGTTAATTTTAACATAACTTTTAAAACAGAAGATACAACTTTCTAATCTTAAAGCACACAATTCTATTTCAAGCAAAGTTTTAATAGATACAAGTATACAACTTTTCATCTATAACCTAACAAACCGCCGGGCCTAAACTTGGACCCGGCAAACCATTGGTAACTTTGTATATGTGATGGTTAAAGAGGATGGCTGGTGAATCCCAATTCTAATTCACATCGACCTAATTTTTTAATGGCTAAAGAGCATTTGCTGATTTGCATAATATAAATATGATATTATACATAAAAGGGTCCTCTGCAGTCGTGCAAGAAAATTTTCCGAGACCGATGGGTGAGCTGCAGCCATCACTTATGCATTACGATGCCTACCCAATGAACTCGAGACAGCTGAGGAAAAATGAAAAACATAGAGACAACAAAGCAATCCCATTGCAATTTGTCTTTCTTAACCTTTTCGGTGTGATATTTGGTCAGATCAATAAAAAAGCATCTTGGTATTTAGTTAGTTATTTAATTACCAGTTCCTATCAAATTGTTTGGTCCAAATTGGACGGGTTTGTATTATAGAATACTTTAAAATACATGGGTTTTTCACTGTATCAGCAGTTTTTTTTTTTTTTACTTTTGGTTTTGGTTTTTTTTTACATGTTTTTTTACCCAACATTGATTTCTTCTTTTTTTTAAAAAAAAAATTTTTGTTTCAAAATTATCTTTGCTAATTTTTTTAAATATTGAACTGGTTGAAAATTTAACTATATAGTTTTTTTTTTAAAATATTGTGAATTGCTATATATTCTTATATATTGTTTTCTTTTTTTATGATTTCTTTATTCATTTTTTTTCAAAATGATCTTTGTAGATTTTATTTTTTTTTATATTAAGTTGGTTGAGAATTTAACTTTATAGTTTTTTTGAAAAAAAAACAATATGGATTGCTATAGTGTTTCCCCTTCATAGTTTTTGTTTTGCTGCAGTGTTTCCCCATATATTTTTTTAAAAAATTATCTTTATCGAATTTATTTTTTCAATATTGAGTTGGCTGATAATCTAGCTCTAGCTTTCCCCATATGTTTTTCTTTTATTTTTTTATTTTTTTTCTAAAATTGTCATTTTTTACATATTTTCTTTCTTTTTGTTTTTTTTTCAGAATTATTTTTGTTGATTTTATTTTTTTACTACTGAGCTGATTGAAAATTTAGTTTTTTTTCTTTAAAACACTGTAACTTTCCTCACGTGTTTTTTTTTTCTTTTGTTTCCTTTTTTGTACATTTTTTTCATTTCTTTTACCCAAAATTGACTTCTTTTTTTTTAGATAGCCTTTGTCGTTTTTTTTATATATATTGAGCTGGTTGAGAGATTAGCTTCGTAGCTTTTTTTTTAAAAAAATACTATTGATTACTACAGTGTTTCCCTTACATGGTTTTTGTTTGGCTACAGTGTTTCCCCCACATGTTTTTTTTTTTAAATTATCTTTGTTAAATTTATTTTTTCAATATTGAGTTGGTTGAGAATTTAGCTTTAGCTTTAGTTTTCCCCACTTTTTTTTTCATTTTTTTAAATTTTCCCCATGTTTTTTCATTATAATAATAATAATAATAATAATAATAATAATAATAATAATAATTATTATTATTATTATTATTATTATTATTATTATTATGTTGTATTATATTATATAATTTTTTTTCTTTTGTTTTTTATTTTTATTTTTTTAATGAATTTTTTTAATTTGATTTAGTTTGTTAATGTTAATTTTTTTTATTTAGTTATCAGATTTTCATTATATGAATCTCGGGTTTGATGGGTTAACCTGATTTGACGAGTTATTTTTTTTATTTAGTTTAATTTATTAAATTTAATTTTCTCTCTATTTAATTATTAGATTTTTATACTTTTATGACGAGCTGGTATAGAGTTTGTGTCGGCATGTGTATACCCAAAATTGAAATAATATTTTAATGGACAATGTTTTTTATGGGAGAAGAGAGTGCAAGTGGGAACTAATTTAGATGCAAATGTTGAAATAATATTTGTTTCCGTCCTAACCAGTGTGATCACCCCAGCTAGCTAGCCTGCATGTTCTTGAAATGAAGCCTCCTTTAAGATTACCGAATCATGGGGCTTCGAGTTCTTGGTATGTATTCTTAATAATTTCTTGAAACCCATTAAACATTAATCTTCAATGCTATAGAATTATTCCTGGATATTCTCATTTAACAGCTATAAATTCTTAATTTTT
>Ga0325405_1007811_pt1 | contig 10728 bp, 5 predicted proteins | sample PopdelMetagenome_21_FD_205663 | JGI IMG/M metagenome (GOLD analysis project Ga0325405, IMG submission 205663) | Populus deltoides microbial communities from Bellville, Georgia, United States - Xylem-Control-R2 | ecosystem: Host-associated > Plants > Phyllosphere > Stem > Wood/Secondary xylem...
AAAAAAATTAGGTGTAAAAAAATTACAAAAAAGGTTGATGTCAATCTAGGCTAACATCTTATACCCGTGACTCGGGTCATGAGACGAGAATGACTGCATTGGAAAAAATAACAAAGCCTAATCCTTGATAATCCAATATTGATGACTGAAAATCAAATTTTTGCAATGTATAAAAAAAGCAATTAGAAGGATGAGGAATATATTTGATATAAAAATAAAATAAAATGATGTAAAAGCCTTGAGCCAATCCGAGCTAACATAAAAAATGATCTGGACCACAAGGATAGGTTATCATCATTGAAAGAAAAAAAAAATAAAGAAGCTTAATATTCAATAAACTCAATGTTGAATGATAAAATTAAAAAATAAAAATAGTGAAAAAAAAACATAAAAAAGACTGATATCAATTCAGGTTAAGTTCCATACTTGTGACTAGGGTCATAAGACTGAGATCACCGCACCAAAAAAATATGAGCGAAGCACAATCCTAAACAAATCAAATATTGAAGGATGAGATTAAAAAAAGAAAATCAATTTAAAAAATCAATTAAAAGAATAAGGGTCAAATACAACATAAAAATTAAATTAAATCAAATGATAAAAGATGAAATTGAAAAATAATTAAAAAAATATAGATCAAATTTGATATAAATACCAAATAGTATAAAATACTAAGGAATGAAATAAAAAAAACCTTAGTGCCCTTACCCATATGATATTAATAAACATACCATAACAAAAGATCAAAAAGCCCATTGACCTAAGTTATATATTTTATTATTCTAAGATTATCTTGGTAATTACACTATGCTAACAAAGATAGAAATAAAAAATATCCTTACCCTAACAATTAAGCGAATTAAAATTTTAATGGTATTTCAGACATTATTCTATGGTTCAATGATCATTTCACCCCATTTAATATAGTAATAACAAATAAATCCTATGGAAAAGATAATCTTATTACTGTGAGCAAGTTATATGATTTTTACCATGGAGAGCAAAATATCAATTTTACTGTGTAAATCCACTTTCAAGTTTCAATCTGAGTGTTTGCACATTGATTTCCTAATATGTTTTTTACTAGATTGGGATTCACCCCACACAACCGAGTTCATCATTGATGTTCTTCCTATAAAGCCTAAAAACATTCCTGATTCTACGCCATTGCCAATAAGATTTTATTTTTATTTCCTTAAATTAGGACGAGCTTGGTAATATGTTTAAAATTATCTTTTAAAAATGATTTTTATCTTAAAAAAGTATTAAATTAATATATATTTTTGTTTTTCAATGGAAAAAAGCATTTATATTTCTCTACTTCTTCATCAAAAAGACCAAGCAAGAAGAATTTGGCCCACCTGACCTTGGTTGGCAATCCCTTAAGCGGACAGCATTTCCTGGACCATTGTGATTACCGCACGCGTAATTCCAACTCCCATTCATTGTTTTCATCTTGAGTATTGTAATTTACTCCGACAACAGAATTTCTTGTACAATCAACCCATGTATAGTGTTGTTTGTCCAAAGAAAACAGCACTCCAAAAAGCGTTCTTTCTTTTTTCATCTCAAGGTAAAGAAAAGAAAAGTTAACAACAACCAGTCGATGGCCGCTTCTCTCTTCCCTCTCCCCTTCCTCTTCGTCTTCCTCCTCAACCCTCTTTCCTCCACAGCTAACATCCACAAAACCAACAACCTTCTCAAATCACATCTCTTTACAGAACCCACTTCCATAACCACAACACACCCAGCCCATAAACGCCTCAATGACACCCCACCAACTGTTTTCTTTGAAGTTACCAAACCCATAGATGTCCCCAATACTAAACCTTGCAAGCACCTTATTCTCCAACACGACTTTGCCTCTACTTATGGCAAACCTCCTGTTCTTTTAAACTATACCCCTCCCTCTCATTGCCCATCTCAAGATTTCTCCAAGATTGTCCTTGAATGGAAGGCAACTTGCAAAGGGAGGCAATTTGATCGTATTTTTGGGGTTTGGTTAGGTGGTGTGGAGCTTCTTAGGAGTTGCACTGCGGAGCCTAGAGCAACTGGGATTGTTTGGACTGTTCGGAAGGATATAACAAGGTATTATTCATTGCTTGTTAAGAATGAGACTCAAGAATTTGCTGTTTATATGGGTAATATCGTTGATAGTACTTATACTGGTATATACCATGTGAATGTAAGTATTTACTTTTATCCTGCTGAAAAGAAATTGAGTCATAGTGATCATGGTTTTAATAATTTGGCATCCGGGAGGGATTCTAAGGCTGATTTGATCTTGCCCATTTCGCGAAATTTGCCGTTGAATGATGGGTTTTGGTTTGAAATTCAGAATTCTACTGATTCTGAGGCGAAGGAATTCAAGATACCTCAAAATGTGTACAGGGCTGTGTTGGAGGTTTATGTTTCTTTTCATGAGAATGATGAATTTTGGTATGGAAATTATCCTAATGAGTATATTATTGCAAATAATCTCACTGGTTTCCCGGGAAATGGACCTTTTAGAGAGGTTGTGGTTAGTCTTGATGGAGAGATTGTTGGCGCAGTTTGGCCTTTTACTGTGGTTTTTACCGGTGGGATTAATCCTCTCCTGTGGAGACCCATTACTGCCATTGGTTCATTTGATCTCCCCTCTTATGATATTGAAATCACGCCCTTCTTAGGAAATATATTGGATGGAAAGACTCACAAGTTAGGATTTAGTGTCACGAATGCTTTGAATGTGTGGTATATAGATGCCAATTTGCATCTTTGGCTGGACCATAGGAGCACAATTACAGAAGGGAAGCTTTTGAAACATGAAAGCAAGCCTCTTGCTTTATCTTTGGTATCAAATTTTACAGGTTTGAATGGAAAATTCTTGACAAGTGCACGCAGGTTCATATCCTCAAATGGATGGGTAAAGTCCTCTCATGGGAACATCACTACCCGTTTTAATCAACACTTTGGTTACAGCAACTTGATGGAGATGGGCAAGGACGGTGATTTGCAGATCGTGAATCAGACGATTAAATTTACTGATAATGTTTCTTTCAGGAAGCCATCCTCTAATGTTAAAGCATTCAAATCGTTAAAAAATTTCGAGTTTGACATGTACTCTGACTACATGGATCAAGGAAATGGCACTTCCTTGTCGGTGGCAAATGTTACGTTGGGATTCAATGAGAAAAATGTTAAACATGCTGGTTTGGGATTTGCATCGAACTTTCTCAGAAATCTGCAGAATGGGCAGGGTGTTATGGTTGTGAAGAATAACTTGGTTCAAAGTGGTATGGGGAGCACACAACAGGAATACACATACAACGGTAGTGGCTTCTGCTATTTCAGGAACATAAGCAGCTCAAACTACACTATTCTAAATGACAATGTTGGAAATACATGCAGTGAAAGGAATCATTCTCATCTAGGTTTTGGACTTGGCAGATGGTGGCAATTTCCAGCTCGAAGGGCTTCTCTAGCATCTGAATTACTGAATAAGTATCATGATGGAGTTTGATTGTTTTATCGGGCGTGTTTCATGAGGGGATGCTCCAGAGGGTTCGTCCATGTGAGAAAACTGTGAGCCAATAAAATTTTATGTAACTTTTTTTCTTTTAATATTTCAAATAGAACATAATTTGTGTTACAGTTTTAGGAGAATTTACAGTGAGATGAGCCTTGGTTAAACAAGGCATGATGCTGGCATGCTGTAAAACCTTGTCTTGTGGTGGTCTTCTGAAGCAATCACTACTGGTAGTGTTTTAGGTTAGTAGCTAGTAAGATAGATAGCTCTGTTGGATTTCATGATGAAAATCGAACTTTGACACTTCACCTGGCAATGACAATTGAATTCAGAGCAAGGGTGTTATATGTGGAGCTAAAGTTGTAGACAACGTGCAACTCGAAACATATTCCATAAACTTGGAAAATGATGGAACGCTACTGGCAAGTCATCATTAAAAGTCCTTTCCAGGCTTTACACGTCGAGGCAGGCTTCTGTTGCTCTCCCTGCCTTTCATTTCCCGTACTTGCTATATCAAATAGTGGCAGTGTCTTATTCCCCAATTCGTAGGATCTTCTCTTTGGGAGCTCCTCCCTCTCGTTTGTTTCCCAGTAGTTTCATCACTTCATCAATAATGCACCGATTGGATGATAGTTGTATGGGATTCTTGATAGGGCACACCTTGCGGGAGCTATGACATGGCATTGGACACATTGCTGTTTGTCTAGACATGTTCCCTGTTCTCGTGTTAACTCTGGCCAAGTTAGAGAGGCTCTTGAAAATAATTGGGTTGTTTTGCCTTTCATATGAATCACCATTGCATTTCAGCTATTTAGGGCTTCAATTAGCCATTGTTTGCATCTCAACCCCATAAGCATAATTTGGTAGTAATTCCTTGTAAATAGTTTTGCAGTCTACACATTTTTCATCGCCATAGCAGTCTGGTGAATAAAATTTCAAGTCAGGGTATGGCAGTCTGGTGAATAAAATTTCAAGTCAGGGTATGATCTTGAGTCTGAATGTGGATCTTCAGTGTGAGCTATACTTCATTCCAGCTGAAAACGTGGATCGGATACGGTTGCAGTAAGAATGTATGGTGAACAAGAGCGACACGTTAAGGACCTGGATAAGTTGGCTGCATATACAGTATGAATGGATCTGCATTCTCTCAATGCAGACACTCCGCAGAAAGATAAGTTGCAGCTGATGCTTGATGTTAAATAAGCTAAATTGAAGTGCTGGATCCTTTGTTCGATGCTTGAAACATAATGAAATTTGTTCCTACTTCCTAGTGCTGTCCTTTCCTAACAGCAGGATTGAGATCTTCAAGTGGTTTTGCTACATGGAAAAGGAGAGATGGGGTCGTGTCAAATTGGTTTTGCTACAACTTGGAAATGACCTCAGTTCCCACCTACGATATTTTAAAAATCCACAGTTGAGGAGTGTGGTATTTTAAGAAATACACACAAATAGGCTTAGACAATAACCAAAACATGAGAGAGAGAAGAAAAAAAGAAAAGAAAAGAATGAAAGAATGAGAGCTTGAAGGTATGTTGAAGATGATATTCATGATATTATCGTGTTGTAGAAAACATCTTAATGATCTTAATTGTTTAGATTTAGTAGGGTAAAATTAAATATAAAAGTTGTTATTTAATTTTATGGTAATTAAAAACTATAACTAGTCTTTATATTTCTAGTTAAAAGGTTGGTTATGTTAAAATAAAGATAAAAATAATCATAAATCATACTAACTAAGGTAAGTTTCCTTGTGTTTATTTTTAAATAATAAAAATACATATTGTGCTCTTCCAAAGTATTTTACCTAAACTAACATGTATAAACTTAGAATAAAGGAATGCTAAAACTTAAGATAATGATTTGGAACTTTGCCTAGCGACAAGACTTAATTTTCACTTTTAAAATATATGTATTGGACTCGAATAGATAGTAAATGATAAATTAGGTTTAAAACTTGTTTTACTTGATTATATATAAAATAGGCTCAAAAATCATCACTTGCGCTTAGTAGATATTTGTGAAGCCACATTAACTGAACCCAAGTTTGTCCACAATAGTAGGGTAAAACATATTGTAAAACCTAAATATTCATAAAAAAATGACCAAATAATATTTATAAGAATTTTTTTTTTTAATATTTTTTGTTTTTTACTCTCTTCTGCAACACTTTTATCCCTTTCACATTTTCCATTTCTTTTTTATTTGGAGAATTGCTTTGATTGTTTAAGAGCTTCTAAAACATACCTCCAGACTCTAGTACGAGGGGTGATCTTATTCTAGGTTATTATATATATAAAAAAGATATTTAAGGCTAAAGGACAATAATGAATGAACTTTTGTTTGTTAAAGGTATAACAAAGATGATTTTTCTTTATCTCTAACTCAAACTTGTTTATGTTGAAAAGTCTTAGCCTTGTTCAAATATTATTAATTAAAAAAACTATGAGGTCAACCTTAAAGAATAAATGGTAAGATCATGACTTGAATGCACACTATTTATCATTATAAGTCATCAAATCATTTAGTTTCCACTGAATTATTTCAAGCAAGATTTTTCCTTTAAAGGTTTGGTGAGAGTGAAAAGGGCATTACAAGGTTCGAGAAGAGAGTTCGAAGTAAGAATTCACCTTTCTAAGGCTTATTAAAAAAAGGTAGTACATTTTAGGATTTCAAAAAGAAAAGATAATGTGGACTATACCTTTTAAGTTTATGAGATTTTAGGATTCATAAAAAGAAAGGTTTTCTCCTAAAATTAGCATGACAAGTCTTGAAATTTGACTAATGAATTTACTATTACTTTCACAAAAATATCTCTTGATTTGAAAAGAGCAATTAGACCAATAAAACAAAGATAAAATTTATTAAAAATGCAATATGGTCCTAAAAAAAATAACCTTAAAACATATAAAAAAATCTAAGAAAAATAAAAATTTTGATGACTTAGTTCATAAAATTAAATAATAAAAATGGGTTGACAACATAACCCTCATTCCATATTATATCAGTTTCGATTTGCCAAACATTTATAACTTGGTGCCATACATCAAACGCCTCTTTCATCTTCCTAGTTGATCACTTACTGTGTCATCAATAGATCGGCGATGATATGATTTGTACTATCATTCTTCACAAATGAAACATGGCCCCTGTTGACCAACTTTCAAACTTGATACCTGAAATTCTTATGGTCTTCAATTAAGTGGCCTAAAATCCCATTATGATGTTCACACTTCACATTTGAATTATATCACCTACGATATGAGATTCATCTGAATGAGATGATATGTCTAGTATTCATAAGCTATTGGTAAACAATGATGAGCTATAAAGATATATCAATCTTGGATAATGATGCTTAAGAGGTTGATGATGTTGTGACACTCAATAATACTTGAGGCGACTTGATAGGATGTTTGTGGTCATGATTCTCAGTCTAAAGGCCATATTTTTGTTTATTATTTGATATGACACTAAACTTCATTGTTAAATTATTGATCTTTCTAATTTCAAGCCTAGCTCAACCCTTTATGTTATGGTCACCACATCCATAAAATAAGTTGATGAATTATCAATCAAGTACTCATAGTATGAAGGCATTAAAGTGTCAATAAGAATGAAGGTAAGCTTTTTTTTTTGGATAGAGAGGGGTAAATTTGTTCTACCATTTCATGAAACCTTAGAGTATATTCCTTGATTAATTCATTATTTATTTTCTCCATTCTTTAAAAGTCAAACTTACTCAAAGTCACCTTTAAGTTAAGTCCAATCTATTTTAAAATGGTAATATCTAGACCACACAAAGCAGATTACCTCAGGTAAGGTGCGCTAGAAGTGTTAATACCTTCTATAGCCACAACCAGTTCCCTACCTTAGAATTTCATATAAGACCAGTTCATCCAGGTCTCCTAGTGACCTTAAACTAAACAACTACGTAGTGACTCTTTAATCCCGATGCTACAATTCCACACGCACATGTGCGACACAGGCCATAAAGAACAATTTGACATTTTTATTAAACCTGATTCAGCGGTGTTAATACATTTCTTAACCACAACTAGTCCCTTACCTTATAATTTCATATAAGACCAGTCTACCTGGGTCTAATACCTTATAATTTTTATTAGTGTTAGGGGTGTTGATACCTTCCCTAGCCACAACCAGTCATTTATCTTAGAATTTCATGTAAAAGCAGTCCATTTAGGTCTCATAGTGACCCTGAACCAAACAACTATATGGGAACTCCTTGATCCCAATGTCGGAACTCCGTATGCACACGTGCAACACATGCTATAAAGAATAATTTGACATTTTTATTAAACCCAACTTAGCGGGATAACCTTAAATTTTTTTTATTCAACTTATTACCTTGCCTAGGTTTAAAATTAAATTGTGTGAGAGTTATTTAGATGTTTCCCAATCGACTTGGCCAGTCCAAAGACATCTTGTCCGATTGGTAAAAAAAAGTTTAAGGATAAAATTGAGAAAAAAAGAGATAAACTTGATATAAAAACCTCTCAATCCAACTTCTTGCCTAACTCAAGTTTAAAATTAAACCGTATGAGAGTTGTCCTGATGTGACCAAGTCAACTTGGTCAGTCCAAAGACAACCTGACCGATTGAAAAAAAATATCTAAAGATAAAATTAAGAAAAAAAGATGAAATTGATAGGAAAAAAACCTCTCAACCTGACCCATTGCCCAACTTAGGTATAAAATCAAACCATGTGAAAGTTGCATTAACATGATTCAATTGACATGGCCAATACAAAGGCAACCCAAATTAGTGTTAAAAAAGTTTAAGAATGAGATGGAGGGAAAAAAAAATGAAATTGAAAAAAAAAAGGATGAAAAAAAAGGTTGAATTAAAAAAAAATGGAGCTGAACAGTGAAGCCCATAATGATTCCCATGTTTTTTTTTGGTATATAAGTAATTAACATTAACAAAAAAGCTAAATGATGTGGTGGAATTAATGTGGTTATAAACTCATAACACTATGTATTCTAATAGTTTAATCATGTTTTTGCCTTTCAAGCTCTTGGATGGTTAAATGGCTTTAAAAGATTATTTTAGGTTTTTGTGTATTCTTCCTTTTTTTCTTTCTTTTTTCTTCCAGGGACAAATGAGAGAGGGATAAGAAAAGAAGACTGAAAAAAAGGGTGAGAAAATGCAAAATGCAAAATGCAAAAAAAAAAAAAAAATGAAAAGAAGAGGATAAAAGATAAGAGGAACCATTATAACCTTAAAAGAGAATAAAGGGTGACAAAAGAGAGGAAGGGATTTTAATCCCTTTTGCAAGACTAGAAGCAAGAGGCTGATGAAAAGGAGTAGCGAGAATGAGAAAATGGGTTATATAAAGATTACGAGGGGGAGAGAGAAAAACATTTTTTCTTTCTAAACAAATATACGCGAGTCTAGCAAGAAATCAACTACCAAGGTATGATTTAGGGTTTTTTAAGTATTAAGGATTAAAAATTCTCTAATAGAAAATTATGATTTAGAATTTGTTTTTTCAATATTATCAATTTGATCATGTGTGTACCTTTTATTTTAAGTATAAAATTAAGTTAATTCTTTAAACACTTTAAAATTCAAATTTTAAGCTCCTTTTTGCTTCTTTAAACAAAAGAGAAAAATTAGCAAAATCAAAGCTAATAATGATAATAAGTCTTGGGTTGATTTTAACAATTATAGAATTGATGAGGTTTGATTTGCAAGCAGGACACATATAATGCATATAAGATGATATAAATAACAAAGCAATGACTATGAGAAAGTACAATGTTGTTAATTTTAATGAGATTTGTTGCATGTATGCGACGTCACGATGATCATCCTTCTATAGTAGGATCTTTTATGGTGATGAGTAGAAAGAGTAAGGAATTCTTGATCTTTATTAATAAAAAAAATGGAGTCATTACCTAATATTTTGATCACTAGAAACTCTAACTAATCTCAAAGTCTGGATAAGGAGAATAATTTATATATAGAAAGGAAGCATCACCCCTAGTACATCTTACATAGAGTAAGCTGTATTGTTTATTTGTCTGATATAAATTAAGATATTATTATGTTTTCTAATCGTTAATCTGTCTAAAGCTTTTAATAAAAGTTCTTTTTGATAAGGAGGTTCTTATCTTATTAGGTTAAAACCTATTCTACTAAGATATAAGTTTGTAATCCTTAATATTCGAACAAACAAAATAATTTTTGTTATTTTTTTAATGTAGACTAAATTCTCATGGATTTCATAAACTAGTTATTAAATCTAAAAATACATGCAAATATATCAACAAATCTATTTTCTTGAATTTTTGTATTTAAAGATGCTAAATCACGCCTTGCATTTTTTTATTTTTATTATTGATGCAAATATGATTTATATTTTTATTTTTGAGAGACTTGACCATATGCAATTTAAAATAAAATTGTATTTTTGAAAGAATTTTTTTATGTTTTTTTTATGGAAAGAAACTGATTTACGTAATACCGAAAAAACACTTCACGTGTATATCACACTTTCAAATATTAAATATATGAGGGTAAAAAATATGAGAAACTCAAAATTAATGGCAAGATGATCTTCCAAAAAAAATTGAAAATTTATTTAATTTAGATTAAGACCATGTTTAACAAAACAAAAAAAAAAACATTTTAAAATCAAACTATTTTAATCAGGATATTATCTCAAGTCAAATTATTGTGTATCAACTCAAGACCAAGCAAAACCAATAATTCATACATCAACATTTAATATTAATAAAGCAATCACAACCTAAAAAAAAATAAATCCATAATTCAACACAAATAATTAACTTATTTCAAAATATAAACATAAATCAAACTAAATTATTAGTGTCTAGAAAATTCAAATATTATACAAAATAATATGCATTTGTTCCTAAAATTTCATAATTTTAGTAATATATTAACAAAAAAAAAAAATTAATTTGAGGTTATAGAGAAAATTGTCATTAGATTTGTTCGGCTACGGCCCTCGCGTGGCTTTGGGTCGTGGAGAACTTGGCAAATTTTTGGCAAATAGAGCCATTGATTTAACATGGCATGCGCGCTGCATTTTCAAAAATATAAAATGCTGATTTTTTAAACAAATTCAAAATTTTAAAAATACTTTTGTTTTCGCGAAAAAACAAACACTCTCTCTGTCTCTCGCTCGATTGTTCACAAACAAAATGAACTGCTCTTCTTCTTCTTCTTCTTCT
>Ga0325405_1007814_pt1 | contig 10724 bp, 8 predicted proteins | sample PopdelMetagenome_21_FD_205663 | JGI IMG/M metagenome (GOLD analysis project Ga0325405, IMG submission 205663) | Populus deltoides microbial communities from Bellville, Georgia, United States - Xylem-Control-R2 | ecosystem: Host-associated > Plants > Phyllosphere > Stem > Wood/Secondary xylem...
TTTCCATGCCTTGTCCTCTCAATTCGTTAGGGTTTTCTTTTCTACCTTTTTCTTTTCTCCTCATTTTGCATAGGTTTTATTTTAATGTTCTTGCACTATACTACTATATAGATTGAATTTGCCATTTGGCTACACCAACTTCATCAAGTTAATTAATTTTATGACAGTTCATCACTGGATTAACTAACCTGTGATTCTTTCTAAACAGGAATGTTTAAGTTTTAGATTTGACGAGAGTGCTCATGACGCAAAGCATAAAAAAAATTCACTGCTCATCTTGTGATTGTTAGAGCAAATTAAAAGAATATGTAAATGTTAATCCAAATTTAACTATTTAAGTAACCAATTAATTCAAAATTTTAAGTTGTTAATTACGTAAAATCTTGATTAAAAATCGTTCTTGTTCTCCTCTTCAATCGAGGCATGATGCACAATCTAAGTTCTTCAATAAATTAATAAATTTAGATTATCAAGTGGTGAGGTTCTGTAGTAGTACTTTTTACGGCAAGAAAAATGAGATGCAAACATTACGCATAACTTATAATGTCAGATTAAATATTGAGAATAAAATATTAAGTTTATGTTAAAGATTAATATAAAAAAAAAATTTTAATTCTTTTTCCATTGGTTTAAGTTTTCAAGCCAGAGTGTTTCAGGTTAAAAGTTTAAATTTCACTATTTTTATTTATTTTTTATTAAATTAATAAATTTAAATATAAGATAATGAAGAGTTTATGCAATTTAAATTTAAAATATTTTTATTTGAAAAATATTAAAGAATAATATTAAATTAGACTGTTCAAAAATTTGTATCCAGAGATGATTTTTTAATATGTTTAAATTAAAAATACATGGTTAAAAATTTGAAATCTAAGAAATGATTAAGAAATCACTCACCGTGTAAAAAGACTTGAACTTTCGGGTGCTTAATTATGAAGCGGCAGGACGTATTTGGGGTACACTTAGATACATGTTATTAAAACCCAGAGTCAAGTCAAATTACAGAAACAGAGCTGTTAATTTGGCGACATGAGTGTAATACGAGGTAGGATTAAAATAGTGAATGCCTGCCTCATGCGTGTCTGTGACTGTCTGAAATAGAATCCTGATAAGCTAACAAGCCCTGGGAATGCTCATTCTCGTCTCTTTCTCGGGATTTTTATTCATCGATCTTTGATTTGCCTCAGAACCCCATGTAGGGTTAGAAAATCTGTTTGGGATTCAAACCCTTTTGACCTTGGACCTTGCCGTCCCTAATTCTTGACCTCTACTTGCTTTAAAGAGCCTAGCCATCCAGCTCTAGTTGAAAAACTAAAAGAGTCTCAAGTACTGCTAGTATTGTTTAAAATTAAGAGATATCAAAACTGTTTCTTGAAGTAATGTCTTAGATTCAAGTGTTTATTATTGGTACCCTGTGGCCTAAGTTGATCTTCCCTTGGCATGTGTACAAGTGCCCCTCTTTTCTTTCTAGTTTGTGTTAAATATTCATGAACATGTAAACTTACGGGTGCACATTGCTGCGCGTGGTTTGAGGTGATCTTCTCCCCTTCGTGTGTGTGTGTGTGTGTGTACACCCTGCTCTCCCTGCATCATCTCTGCTCATTAAGCAACTGTCCAATGTCCTTCCTTTACTGTAATCCAATTTGAGGCAGGCAGCAGCTGCTAAGGCCTGAGATATAATATTTCGTATGCTACTTTCTTATACACTGGGTGGATGTAACCATGTTTTTGTTTCCCAGGTACATCGAGTCCCATGGAGTATTTGCTACTGCAACATGTTCACATATAATTTTCACCACCCAGCATGCCCCACACACACCCAATGTATTGAATAATGTACATTATTCAAGAACCATGATATCGATCTGGAGGTGATGAATTTATGACCGAGTTTGGTTGAAGGAAAAACCTTCCAAAATTGGATAAAATAACTAAATTATGGTAAATAAAATCTTCTCATGTTTGCCGTTGTTCCTACTAATTCCAAAACATACCGTACGTAAAACTAGAAACATTTTCCTGCCATGTAAAGGGCTAAATCTTGGTAGTCAAAGATTGTTTGTTGGGCCGATGACAGGAACATAAACAACTCTTAGCAGACTGCGTTGGGCTGAGTAATTAACCATGGATGGAGTACTGGACTTGCTTTGGCCCGTATTCTTGAATCAAGCCTACTGGTGAGATAGGTCGGCTTTCATACAACGGTGTTTATGTTACATCTTGAAGATCGAAGTAAACGAGGGCACGAATTTGCAAATCCTGAAACAACCAGGACTATCTGTCCCCTTGTATATCACTCGCATACCATTACCTTTGGATATCATCAAATCCTGAAACAACCAAAACTATCTGTCCCCTATTGCAATGTGTCACAAAAAGACGTTGCTGACAAAATCCTGATGCTATGCTTGAGATTGCTTATCCTATGTTATTCGAGTTGTGTAACCCTATAACTGGTCATGTTTCCCATCGCGGAGTTTTAGAGTTTACGGCAGAGGAGGGTTTCATTACAACAGTGGATGATGGAGAACTTGAAACTAGAGAAAGGAAGCGTTGCACTGATAAAGAGTGCTGATCTTGCGAAGGGAACTTACATGAAGTTACAGCCACATACCACAAGATAACGAAGATTATTAGAAGTTAAAATCTTCAAAAACTCAGAATAACGTAACTATTAAGAGATATAAAAAATATTTTGTTTTAGAAAATACCCTCAGGAACTTTACTTTTCTAACTGTTGGTGATACTATCATGATAATGCACACCAACAAAAAATATTACATTGATGTTGTTGAAGCAAAGCCATCGTCTTTGCACCTCCTCTGGATTGTCAAGAACGTGAAAGATTGGTTGAAAGACTACGCATTGAAGATGACAGAGAATAGCCCCTTTCCCTTTCGAAGCATCCAACAAAATCGAAAGAAGAGCAAGAACAGCCAGTGATGCAAGAGTTCACCTCATTCACAGGTGCAGCAAGGCGGTTGGATGGGAAAGCTGCGGCATCAATTCCAATTACGGACTGCCCTCCTGTGCAAAAAGAGCAGTAACCGGCTGGTGCTCCAACAGATGCTGGATCAAGCAATAACTACAATAAACATGGAAAGCTCGTCTTTGATTCAAGTGCGGCTGATGCTCGTGACGCATCAAGAAAACTAATAAAAGAGGATGGCAAGAGGGAATCCTAGAGAAGGAAGAAGAGAAGTTCAAACCCTTTACTGGAAGAAGTTTCAAAATCACAAATAAATGATCCTTTAATTTCACTATTTTCCCGTCACTTTAGGGTAGATGAAAGTCAGTATCCAATTGCGTACTATTGTTTGTGATAGAAGCATCTCTATGTAAATGATATATTCTGTCCAATTGATTATTATAGTTCTTAATTACAATTAGCAGCGCCCATAATTAGAAACTGATATAAGCTTAGAGCGATAAGCGAATGACTCTCGAGTAATCAAGTAAATAATTATTTAGACCCTGATCGTAAACATTCCTCCCACTTTTATGTGAGTGGAAGAACAATACAAAGGAAGTATAGAATAAACCAAACCGAACTCAAGCACTGATAACACTCAACCACCGGCCTTAAGATGTGGTTTGAACGGAATATTTAAAAAATACTTTAAGAATTGTCATAATCCACGAATGAATTTGAGAAAATTATTATTACTACTATTATTTGGTGTTAAAGAAAATTATTAATGTCCATATTTACACCACCGTGCAAATAACAATTCTGAGCTGCTTTTTTTTTCCTAGCTTTTCATGCCAGCCCAGTTTTTACATGCACAAATGAGGTACAGCAGAAATAAAGATTTCATGGATAGAAACAGCATTTAGGTTATGGAGAAGCATCCGCCACTTGGGATGTCTTTGAATGCTTACTGACATTCTGCTCAACTCCCAACCATTTCTGGATAAGTTGAAATGTTGTTTTGTCACACAGCAGTCCACGGTGATTAGCAGTAACTCCTACTCTTTCCACTGCCACAAAACCGTCTGCCTGTGTACCAGAAAGATTATTCAGAATTCAGTACACATTTTAAACTTTTTGGAGAAAAAGCTGAAGCTTGAATATTGAACAGTAGTGGTGAAAACTCAAGAAGATTACACAAACAAGATAGACATGCTTAGTAGCAAAATTGATTTTTCTAAAATACAGCAAAAATATTCACCGTCTAATCTACTCCCGCTTCTACTTCTTGTTCCCCTATTTTTTCTAGCTAAATATATAAAGATTCGGGGAAGAGGAGAAGATGAACTAACATTAAATATTTTGACATCATGTGAACCCATGGTAAAAAAGATTGCGGCATTAAGCTATTGAACATTATGGTTTTTATATGGCACCTCTCCCTTCACTGCATCTACAAACATAAAATTCTGCACAATGATGCATGAAACCTCTTTTATTCAGGACTACCCACTATTTCATCTTTGGTCACACTCCAACAGAGAACTTCAGTTGCTATAACGTTTTGGCAATTGACTGCAGAATTTCACCCCCGAGATCATCAAATCACCATCCTTGTAAAAAATTTTAAGTACAAAATAGAAATTAAACGAAAGGTTAGAAGAAGCACCTTTGCTGATTCAGCGGGAACAGTTCCATCTCCATCCACATAAGAATACTGGGGCTGAAACAACCAAATTTTAATACAGTCAAATGAAATTAGCACAAACATTATGACTTATAGCAGCAATTCTTGAGAGGTATAAGAGGAACAACCATCAAAAACAGGAAAATCGCTAATAAATCCTCAAGTGTATGGCACAAAATTATCATCTGAGGTTTGAATGATATCAGTGCCTGGTCCTAATATAACCCATCAGATCTAGGTAAATGGAATAGGATCCAAAATTCATTCCTAATTAAGATGACAGACATCTTAATCACTTACCATTGAATGGCACACTTCAGACAGGTCCGCTATTGGGGATGTCTCTGTACCATAGCTGCATTAAAGATGGATATATCACATCAGCTTTAAAGTACGAAATATTTTCAAAGGAATCAAAATAAATCTCATCTCACACTGCAAAATCTAGACTCTGAACATGTCAACATGATCACAGCGTATACTGATTTGCTACCATTCATTGGAAGAGTTGAATCGTTTTAACAAAGGATTTCAGATTCACTTTTCAACTGAATTTTAGTTTGTTCAGAAATCACTGCTGCAGAGAGTGTGCCTTTGGTGAAATTAAGGTGTTATATTTAGCTAAGTTTAGCAAATTTTGGTGATGCATGCTTACAAAACGTGAAACCACTCTACATTCCACTAAAGAAAAACGAGAGCTGTCTTCCAAGGAATTAGACCACTTATGTCATGGTTCCATTCCAAACATATTTTACAAAGTACATGCTTTGAAGCAGGAACCATTTTAGTGTCTGTATAAAATGCACAGCATGGTGCCAGCCTCTTCCAAATGATTAACCTCCCAAACCAGAAATCTCCACAAATCATTTTTTTTTACATACCAGACATCAAAAGGTGTGTCAAATGATGCCCCATAAATGTTATAGAAGGAGACCCCTTCTGGCAATTGAACATTATTGAGAATCTGACGAGTACCAGCAGCCCTTTTGAGGATAGAGAGGTTGAATGGTAGCGCTATGGTGTTTCCATTATAATTTAACTGCAAAAAAAGATGAAGTATAATGAGTTTGGATGGTGATTTAATAAGAAATGCACATTAAAGTATAATGAGTTTGGATAGTGATTAAATAAGAAATGCACATTACATATCAAATACCCAGACCTATTGATAGCACATACTACCTAGCAAGAAGTCATTATCTGTCTCAAGTAAAAGCATCAACCAAACGTACACCCAAGACTACTAAAGGAAAATGTCAAATCAATGCTAATAACATGGTTTATGAACCTTTTAATAGCATGACCTAACATAAGCATGTTGATGACTGAAACAGACAGAAATACCAGATGAAAGTTCAAGGGAGACAACAAATCCACAGAGGTATTTTCCAGCTACAAGAATCTTGACACCGAAACTTCAGATCAGATGGTGGTACCTCGTTATACTTCAACGCTTCTTCAAAGAGAGTGATACATTCAACAGGACCAAAGGACTCCAATTTGGCAGGAGTTTCCCCATCATTTGATTGCTTTCGCCAAACTTGAATTTGTGGTTCTGTTTTCCAATTAAAATCTGGATTTGGCAACATTTCATAGATCGACGGGCACTCAACCAACTATGTGCAAAAAGAAAAACATGTGCATTTAGATCGCCATGGAGTTTTCACAAAAAAAATTGTATATCAGTGACAATGCTATCTGTTTACTTTTTGCTGGGGAAAAGCAAATATTGAATATGCCAAAGCACACAGCTTCAATAGAATATACAGAGATAGACAGCATAGTCAGATCTCTAACTTCCCTAGGCACTACATGCATAGGAAAGAGAGTTTTGTGCTTTTAAGATATTTTCTGAATTGATAGTTGTTACAAACAATGGTTATGCATCAGGATAAGTGTTAAAGAAAATGAAATTACCAGTTGGTGCATTGTCCACCTAGAAACAAAAAAGTAACTCTCGAAACCATCAACAAACTGCAATCCAGTTAAGAGAGAGTCATTGATGCATCCCGGTGCACCTGTTAAGCAAAAAAGTTCATTAGCCATGTTTTCTTTAACATTAAATGAATGGGAAAGGAGGGACATGTAGGTGAAAAATACATCATTTGTTAAATGCTGAGAAATTCATGGGATAAAATTCAATAAGATCTCCTAGAATTTGATGAAATTGCAAGGACTTCCTTGTTAGTTTAAAATATAAGAAAAACCATCAGTACAAATAGACTGAGCCGGGGGGCACATGAAGAGAGCTTATGCGAGGCTATCGATTAAACTTCAAATCAGAGGCCTCCGCAACTACCTTTCTAGAGGCCATCAATTGATGATATTCCTTTCACAATTGTTCTAATAATAATGACAACATCATTGGGATTTTTTCCCATCCTTTTTTATAGCGTGAATGGGGTAGGGAATTATTTTGGAATATTTTATAAAAGCACAAGATGTTTCTATTGACCAAGTGCAGCTCCACACCTACCTCATTTAAATAGCATGACATGTCTAAGCAATCATGGTGGCAAGCTTGAATATAGAAAGAGCAGGTTCTTCCAAACATTTCTCAACATTTCTAGAATTCCAATAGCCCTCATAAGGTTGACAGATTCTCTCGTAGTGAAGGCATATTTGCTAAACATAGAGACATGACATAGAGTACCTTGGAAAGGACAGGCAATGCAGATCCACTTATTCACAAACTCGGAAAACAACTGCCAATGAATGATTAAAATTAATCAGTCATGCCTCTCCTAAGAAATAAAGAGATCATTTTTTTCAGCATTCTTCGGAGAAATTTAATAATATTCAGCTTGTAGCCCAAAGAAAATATACGCACATCTTTGTGAAGTGAAATGAAACAAGAAACCAGCAGTCCACCCATGGAATGTGAAATTATATTAACTTTTCTACCCCCGGAAGCTTTATAGGCAGCTTCCAACTTTGCTTTAAGACCTTCCATTGATTTTTCAATTCTGTCAACAATAAAATATATAATACTCAGATTTTACTACATAATAAGTAGGAAGCAAAAATAGTTTCAGACATTATCACTTTTGGATATAGATGAAATTAAATGGAAATCGTGTGGCCAAGAAAACAGCTTTACTCACCAAAAATATAACAAGTTGAACAAACACTCACCTGTTGCTTTGCCGAAAATCATAACCATATCCAAACAATGTGGTTCCCTTCTTATATCCACATTTAACAAGCATATCAATCATGTCATGAAAATGATAAACCCCCGACAAATGAATAAGTTTCACAAACTGGAAAACGACAATGGGTATCAGATATATAACAGAAATTGTATTTTGTTTCATAGATGGATTACAATGAAAATATTGATAAATTAGAAGAAAAAATGACAAAATAAAATAGACACTCCAACCCACAATACCATGATTCGGTATTTGTATTACTAGACATCAAATGTAGCATTTGAATAAGGAAATAAATTACAGCAAGTCATAAGCTAATCCATGGAGATAATAACCGAGAAGAATCAAATAGAGAAATAACAGAAAATCAAATAGATATTGTTTGTATTGGCAAGTCCAGGATCTCAAGGATTAATATGTATCACAATAGAACAAACTAAAAGCACATTATTGTAATAATGGCTCAACACCCAGCCTCAATTCGAGGAGTCCAACATATTGTACATATGAGCAGGCAAATCCCAGAATGAATCACATCACCAATTCATATAGGCAGACTTAACAGTACTGCCAGTTCAGTAGCAGTTTAATGTTAAGATGGCACCAGTAGGGGAAAAGAAGACACGTCTCATCAGTCAAACCAAAATATAGTATCAAGAAACAATAAGTAACTTTTAATTTTTTATGGGAATCATTATATAGAAAAACTAATCCGCAGAAATGCTAAACAAGAAGAAAAAAATAACTAATTTACTAGGAGAAGGGGTAATTAGTAACCCTGTCTTTTTCTCCACCAAAATGATTGTTGGAGGGTACAGAACTAAAAGACGCCTTCTTTTTTGTGGGATATGTATATGTATGATGATAGTTGCATATACTTATTCTACTGAAATGGAATTGTCATTTGAGTGAAAAGAGATTAATCATAACCATTATCCTTCCATTATTTGGGTGCAAAAAACAAGCAAGGAAGAAATCTATCCCACACATATTTTTATTTTTATTTTTTTGCCTTTAAACAAAAGGAAAGGGTTATTTCTCACCCTTCCCCGTAACTTTCCTTTCTTCTTACCCATCCCTTCCTCTCTATATATCTTCCCAGGCAAGGTACTGTAAGGTTTTAGTCAAGATTGCAACACAAGTTCTGGACAACAAGAATTCACGGAGAAAATTATTAATCTTACCCATGACGGATCTAAAATGTCAATTGCGTATAGCCCAGAATCATCATCAGGGACTACAATCTCAGTGTCACTGTCCAATACTTCAGTATAACCTGAAAGATACAAATACAGGAACTTCAGGAAATATAGGGGAAAAAATGATCGAACCAAATTACTGTGCACATGATGGGCCAAAAATGCAGCGTGTCATAGCCAAGTAGCTTAAGAGTAAAAAACCAAGTGATTGAATAATCTAACAGTGCCACAGCACTCAAAAAGCCACATTTTTATTACAGATATCAACTAAGGAATAGTACCACTTTTGAAAGTCAATAAGAATTTCATAAATGATCCAAATTTGAATAAGAACATCCAGGGATTCTGTCGGGTCCTGAAAACATAACATAATTTTCATGTTTAGTAGTGATGGTAAAAAATATACATATTTAAGGGTTTTTTTAAAAAAAAATTAATTAGTTTTTTCAAACCTAAAATCCTTTATAGAAAAGTATTTCTAATTAAAACTTCCCTAACTAATAGAATCTATCTATCATTAGAATTTATAGCAAGTAAAATCTTAATCAAACTAGAAATACTAATCTAAATAGAAAAAAAATCTTAAATCAACTAGAAAAATAAAGATAATTTTGCACGGTAACTTCCGCCCTTTATTTGGAGGCCTTCACAACTTCTGATTATCATGATATTTTAACCAAATTGGAAACATGGCCTCCAGAATGTTCTATCAAAATTACAGCTCGATGCAAGCAACGATGAAATTAAAAGTTGTGATTGATTTACCAAACCATGTCTTGGACTTTTTTTAAACTGAAGAAAAAAACTAAAAACTTTAATCATTAATAAAATAATACAATAACCATTATTATTATTATAACAAGAGTAATGAAGGAATTTCCCCTCGTTAGAAGAATCCGATTCAATTTTTAAGAAGATAAAGTTACATACTTTCACTTTGGGACTGAGAAGATTTTTTTTCCTTCTAGTAAGAAGGAAGTAAAGTAAAAGAAAACTTCAAAGAAAATATAATTTGTTTTCTGCCCTTTTTGCCACTTCCTGTCCTCTTCCCACGACCAAACAAGTGTGTGTGTGTGTGTGTGTGTAGATGAATGAATATAAATGAGACGTCACACGAAATTCTTGTCTTTTCTACATTTTTCTTGATAACCAAACTCTTTTAGATAAATACCAATTCATGTTTCTCTTTCTCTTTCTTTTCTCAGCAACCAAACAAACAAAGAAGTACAGAACTTTCTAAGCATAAACACAAGAACTACATCCATGCATGAGTAGAGAACACAATACATATGTAAGTATTTAGTCGTAAAGATAAGGGAGGAGACCTGTTTTTGGATTATAAACAGACCATATTTTCTTCTTGAACTCCAAATCAGCCAAGAGAAGCCTGACCCAAACCCGAGTCTCAGACCCGTTCTTCTTCTTTGAATGGAGAATGGACCCTGCGATTCCGGAAACCAATAGAACCGGGTCACGATCGGGTTCGGTATCGTCGAAGCTTCGGTCTCCGAAACATGGGCAGAAACTGAAGTCTTGTAGCATGATTGCGTTGAAACGGGAATGTATTCGGGTTTGGGTTTGAGAATGGCTGAGACTAGACAGTGCCAGTCAGGATGGTTGGTGGTGGCCATCGGTCCATTTTCCTTTAATATTTATTGCAGTCTTTAATTGTTGTTTTTTTATTTTATTTTTTGGCTTGATGCGCGTGCAAGTCGATACGATTGCTGTACAGGTTTAAATTTTAAAAAAATAAAAAATTAATTTTTTTATAT
>Ga0325405_1007817_pt1 | contig 10722 bp, 3 predicted proteins | sample PopdelMetagenome_21_FD_205663 | JGI IMG/M metagenome (GOLD analysis project Ga0325405, IMG submission 205663) | Populus deltoides microbial communities from Bellville, Georgia, United States - Xylem-Control-R2 | ecosystem: Host-associated > Plants > Phyllosphere > Stem > Wood/Secondary xylem...
TAGCTAGGATGAATAAGGAATCCTTATAAGAAAAGGATTCTGAAACATTAATGAATTATTGCCACACTTGGAGATTATATTGCAGCTCATTAAAGATCCTTGTGGAATTAGAAAATTCCCAAAACCAGCTGCCACATCCTTGTAGGAAAAGAATCCTAATCAAATAGGAAGTCCACAAGTCAAATGAAAGTAAATAACAAAATTCATACAGCCTCTGTTGACCAGTATTGTGGTGCCTTCCCAAACTCCGATTGACCTGAAAGTTTAATCCAAGTAGGACAACATGTCTGAAGAGTCCACATAAACTTTTAGCCTGATCTAACAGTCAAATTGAGAATTATGATTGTTGCTGTAAACCTGGACTGTTGCGTTTTTTACGCCAAAATCCGAATCTGATCTTACTTGGGTCGTATCACAAGGTTGAACCGTATCACTTATTGATTGTTGAAATAACCAGAAAGGAGAAGTAAAAAAAATATCAAGAAATAAATTTGTAAATAAGGAAAGAAAAGGATGAAAATGAATTGCTTGTGTTCATTCTCTTTTATAGGCATTCGTTTAGACTCATCGCTGGCATAAGAAGGAGGAAGAGTAGGAACCACTACAGATCCACCAGGTCTCCGCCTTCCTTGAGTGGTGGCATGCGAACCCACGCACCGCTAATGGTGGATACATGTGCCACCACTGTTCCTCCACTTCCCAAAGTCTTCCAACATTGTTTACTTGGTTACAATAGTCTCTCCAATTAATTTCCCACCCTTGAAAGGTCGATCTATTACCTCAAATTAATTTTTTGAAAAATTGCTATATTGTTGTGAAATTTAGGATAAAATGCTTATTATTATGTATAATTTTTGGACTGTTTGGACATTTAATTTGATTTGATGGTGTTGTTTTTTATCTAAGATTGATTTGATGATTTTTGTTGGATTACAAGTATATTTTTAGGGCTATGATTGCTCCTTGAACATTAAATCTTGATTCAAAGATTATGTTTGGATTTTTGTTGATTTATTTGATCTAGCATGGAATTTGAACAAAGTTTGTGAAATTAATGTTTCATGTGGTTTCTTTTTGGCATTGTTCTGTTTTGAGTTGATGAACGATAATTCGTCTTGAATTGATATTGTGGTTAAAATAGCTTTGATAAAAACATGTTATTTGCATTTTTCCAAACATGACCTTAGTTCAATTTTATTAAACTTTCAGATTCTTGGAAGATCATCTTGCAATTAATTTCAAGTTCTCTATATTTGTTTTTTTATCTCTACATATTTAATATTTAAAATTGTGACCTACACATGAGACACTTTTTTGGTATTAAATAAATCAATTTTCTTTAACAAAAACAACAGAAAAATCTTTCTTTCAAAAATATAATTTTTATTTTAAATCATCAATGGCCAAATCTCTCAAATATATATAAAAAATCATATTTGCATAAAAAAAAATACAAGGCATGATTTAACATCTTTAAATACAAAAATTAAAAAAGTAGTTTTGTTGATATATTTGCATATATTTTTGGCTTTAATAACCGGTTTATGAAATCCAAGAGAACTTGGTCTACATTTTAAAAATACCAAAAAAATTATTTTGTTTGTTCGAATATCAAGGATTACGAACTTATACGTAAGACGTATTCCTGATATGAAAAGAAAAATGTAAAAAATATGTTTTGACATTAGAATGATTAGGTTTTAATCTGATCAAATAAAGACATCCATATCGAGGAAGACTTTTCTTAAACCTTAGATAGACCAACAATTAGAAAACACAACAATACCTTAGTTTATATTAGATAAATGAACAATGCAGCTTACTCTAGGTAAGATATACTAGTGGTGATATGTTCTCCCTATACACAACCAGTCACCTTATCTAGTTTATATTAGATAAATGAACAATGCAGTTTATTCTAGGTAAGATATACTAGTGGTGATATGTTCTCCCTATACATAACCAGTCACCTTATCTAGTTTATATTAGATAAATGAACAATTTGCATCGAGTTTATCGATATGAGAATGAGACCAAATAACCATTTCGATAAAGTTGGTTGGAAATGTTGACATCCTTTAAAGAATAAACTAGTCATGCATTCACCAAGATACAACTAAAGAACAAATGAGATAAGTGCAAAAAGAATTGAAGGATATGGACAAAGATGATTTTTAAGTCTAGTGTTGGCTGGAGTAGTGAATTAAAGACTATCTTTGCAAGTGATGAGTGGTGGAAAAAAATTCAAATTATTTTTCATGATCCTTATTCTTTCATTTTTATTTATCTTATTTCAGTAATTCCTAAATTATCTAAATTTGCATTAATAAATTGTATTTGTTTCACGTATGAAATAAAAAGGAGCCAAAAAGTTTAGGCATTTTGGTATTGAACCATTATTATGGTTCAAGTTTGACAAAATGTTCTCAAACATTATTGTTACTGGACAATATGCATGGACACCATCTTCTGGAGTCTTGTTTGAAGATGATACTGGTTATGATGGCAATCATAATGCCAATGATGATGAGTATGTTTTAGAGGAAGAATGTGATGATTAAAAGAAGGATGGCATTCCAAATTTTGCAGATGATATTTGTAACATGGTTGGTGAGGCGTCAATATGTCCATTAATAGTAACACACATAGCTGTTACAAAAGAAAAAAAAGAAAATTTTGAGGTTCGAGCCCAAAAAAAAGCCTTATAGAATTGGATTATAACTACTATCATATTGGGATCAACTTGTTGACAACATGTCTACCAAGAGTGATTCAACATCTTTTAGTAAGGAAAGGGTGTAGTATTTTCAAGATAATGGCAGAGCTTTACTCTATTAAAAGAATTATTATCGGAGATGACTTGCATTCCTTTGCTACTAAGTACTTGTGTTTAAAGAGGAAGAAAGAGATATGGGTTAGTATGGGAGATCTTGAAAAGAAGCTAAATAGCTATACAAAATGTATGAGCGAAGTAAAAAAACTTAGATGGAGAGGTACATCTTGTTTTCTTATGCATGATGTTATTTCTTCTTAAAACAATGTAGCTATTACAATTTTTCATATGTTATTTAACATGTTATATATATATATATATATATATATTTCTTATCATCTAATTACCTTTGTACTTGAATATGATGTTTGTGCTGAGGAGATGATTGCTCATATCATGACCACTTTATGTTGGTAGAGAATTTTGTAATTGAACATTTAAATTTGTTTATTGTTAGTAACTCTCTTTCGTATTGTTAACTTTCATTATTTTAGAGTTTATTCTATAAACTTATGGAAGGAAGATTAGTAATTTAAATATGATATGTTTTCTAGTTGTTTAGTATGATGAGTTGGTCATTTGGTAACATCTAGTTGATGAGATAATTATGATTACTTTTTATGTCAATTATGTCTACTGTTGGTTTGAGAAAGTTTTTATTTGTTATGAAATTGACCATAATTAGGTGTTGATGGTTTTTTAAAGGAACATGTGTGTTTGCATTAGGATTTATTATTGAATGGCGATGGATATCAATACTAGATAAGAGATGACTTAATTTGTTAAGGTTCTAAATAATTTTATTGTGGACATGTTTGTCCGTCATGATTTTAGTGTTAAAAGCAAAAAGAAAATTGTTAATAGGGACATGAATTTTTTTAAAGTCATATCTTGGATTTTTATGCTTAGATGTAGTTAGCTCAATAACCACAGAATTGTTATGGATGAAGTTAATTTTTAAAAATGATAGTGACCCTGTTTAGCTCTTGTTACCCTAATCTCTCGCACATGACACAACATCATCTAGCTTTTCTTGTATTCCTTTCTTTCCCTAATCAAGTTCTAGTACAAAACTATATCTTTATCTAGATGGGTTTAACGGGGAAGATGGCTTGTCTAACATATGCATGAATATTCATTCTTCTACTTAGCACTTCTATATGGGCACTTGATATGGCCAACAGACACTGGCACTATGAGTTTAATAACACCTATTTGGATTAATAAACATAGCTTTTATTGTCAAAATAATACAGATACTCCTAATAGGATCATTATGGGTGGGTCTTAAAATTAGGAATTTGGTGTCAACTATATTGACTGGACTCTCAAGAACAACCCATTTTACTTAAATGATACTCGACAAGTAATTTTTTATCAGGCAATGTTGTACAACCTTTGGTACGTGCCCACATATGGCTCTATGTTGTCCAAACCCAAATATGGTAAATGGCTTTTTTATAGTGTATTTATTTGATAGTAGCTAGCAGAAAAGATACGAGAGGGAAAAGTGAAAAAAAATAACAAAGTTATGACATTATAGTGGAATCAATGTGTTAGAAATGACAGAGATAAAGATGAAAAAGAATGCTGAGAAACAATAAATAATATTAGTTACAAATGGTACACCAAATCTATATAAAAGATACAATAATTATTTAGCAAATTGAATTATTTCATACAATATCAATAATGTTAAGGACACACCAAACTCAATGTTGACATACACTTACTATTTTATCATTTACATCATTTATTATATCCTATATAAGGCAACACATATTCTTGATAAACAATATCTTTACTACAACAATTACTAATAATACTTCAGAGCATATCCAAAAACGCAAATAAGTCATCAATGTATTCTACTTATTTTTTTTTTTCCATACATGCATGGTTATTGTTATGGTATTTCATTTGAAACATAACTAAAACATGTATTATATTATTTTACTTGCTTGACATTATAGATATGGAAGTTGCACAATTTAATGATATATTTAATGAAGATTTTGATGATCATTATGAAAATATAATGAACCATATTGTTGATCATATTAATTATCGTAGTGGTGATGTTAGTGGTGGCTTCAGAGGTGTTGGTGACGATGACGATAACAATGACGACAACGATAACAATGACGATGATGATAGTGATGAGGATAGTGAGTTGTTTTGGAGGTGACAATTTGATTAAAAAAAGTTAATTTTATACACAACTAGGGCTTTAAACATTTATTATATTAATTATATGAATAAAAAACCTTATATGGTATCATACAATATAGGCATGAGAATGTTTATTAAAGTTCTAAAAGGATATTGAAAACGATGTATCCACATGTTTAGGATGAATACTACAACTTTATTAAGCCTATGTAATGATTTAGAAACATAGTATTGGTTAAAACCTATAAGAAGGATGAACATTATTCAAAATGTATATACAATAATATTAGGGGTGTCAAATAAACAAGTTTAGAAAAAATTTTAACATTTAGATGAAACTATTAGTAGATGCATTAAATAAGTCCTAAAAGCAGTATACTTATTCGCGGTAAATGTTATAAAACCAGAAGACCCTGATTTTACAAACACTCCACGAGAAATTACAATGAATCCAAGATATATGCTTCATTTCAAGGTTAATTTTGTTCTTTATTATTAACGCCAAATATTAATTGTTTTCAATATATTGGTAATTACTTACAATCTAATTGTTATTGTTTTTCATGTAAAATTGTGTTGGTATGATTGATGACACAAATGTGTGTGCTTACATATCTACCAAAAATAAAATTTCATTTATCAGTAAAAAAAGATGTACTGGTGCAAAACGTAATGGCTGCATAGTTTTGACATGCAATTCATATTTGTTTAGGTAGGATGAGAAGGCAGTGCCCATGATATGCTTTTTTTTTAGGTTATTGACAATACCAATATAAGATTTTCCAAACCACTAAAAGTTAGTTAAATGGTAAAAAAAAATGTTAACTTAACTATAATAAATTGCATCTTTATTTACTAAATTAATTACAAATTCATAACTTGTTTGTAATTAAAGAGAAGTAGTATTTAGTTGATGTTGGATATCCAAATGTGTTGTTCTAGGATCAAGAAAACAATAACACCTAGAGGGTGAATTAGGTGTTCCATTAATATTAACAAATAATGCAATTTAAATTAATTAAGCATATTAAGCATAATAAACACAATAACCATTAATATAATTAAAGTACTTAAAATAAACAGTAAAGTAAGAGAGATTGCAAACTCAGTTTTTAACGTGATTCAGAAAGCCTACATTCACACCTTAAATACCAGCCGTACTTGAGTATTGTATTATTTTACTAATCCAAGTTAAAGATACAATGAAATGAGAAATTTAAAAAGAGTTGTTAATAATAAGCTCGTTTGAGAGTGTAACAGCGGTTGCTTTTCAAAATGTTTTTCACGAAAATGTATCAAAATAATGTTTCTTTAAAAAAAATTATTTTTGATATCAACACATCAAAAAGATCTAAAAACATAAAATAAAAAATTAATTTGAAGTAAAGAAAAATATAAAAGTTTTTCAAAACTTTTCAAAAGTGCTTTTCAAGCGCAAAAACAAACGATAAGCTAATCTTCGTTATAGAAATAAAAATAGATTCACATACAACTATTTTTCACTACTTGTCCTTGTATTTTAAATTTTTTCATTTATTTTATCTTAGTAGCTATATGTTATTGCTAATAACAAATGATTTGTTTTTTATATATATATAAAAATTCATACAAATACAACTAGTTCATGTAAAATAGAAAAGGAAAAAAACTCGATATAAATCAAATTAATATGTTCAAAGTATCATGCAACTAAAATAATATAAAAAGGTTAATATTTAAATAGAAACAATTAATAAAATTGGGTAAAAAAAGAGGCTAAACGTTGATGGGCTAGGCCCACATGAAGACTTGACCATATGCATAACAAATAAAACACATTTATTGTATTTTTTTGAAATGAGAAAATTTTAGAAAATTTGGAAAGTTTTGAGATTTCGATGAAAAGTAAGTATTTTAATACCATGCCAGCATCTTACAGTATAAGTCTATAAATCAGATATTAAAATTGGAAAAAATATGCAAGGATAATTTTAAATTGGTCATTGAATTTTTTTAGAATTTTTAAGAATTTTTAAGAATTTATTTAGGGCATGTTTGGAAAAAAAACCATTTTTATTCAAAACATAATTGTCAAAAGCTAATTGTTGGAAGCTTTTGTACTAGGCTAGTTTTGCAATGGTAGTTTTGGTTTTAGGGGTACTTAGTGGTTTTGCTAGACTTGGAGGGCAAGGAGCTATTTTTAACCTTTTGATCTTCAGAGAGAGGTTTTAAAGTCATTGATAAGAACCATTTGAGAAGCTTTAAGTGTTAACACACGAAAAAAAATGGGTGTCATAATGAAGGCTAATTGAGTTGACTACTTTCGAGACCTCATTAGAGCAACTCCGACATAAAAGTTGCCTAACATCACCTGAAATTGGTAGATGAGGTGCGCACGATTCATTTGGATCCAACCTTACTCAATCTTAAAGGTTTGCAGCTTTACATTCATTTGTCCAAAGGTGCTAACTTGGTTAACCCAGAATCTGAAAATGCAAGGAAAGCTGATTAGGGACAAGATATTTGAGACTTCTATTGAAGAATTAGGGAGTAAACATCTAATTTTATAGGCAGGGGTTGTAGATGATGTGTTTTCAGTTGAATAGTGGTGGTTACAACCTTTGAGGTGGTCATAAATGCCACATTCATTCTTATGAAGATGCCTACTCAACCAACCAAAATTGCCAAGGAATGAGATGAAAAGCGGGTGAACGACACGTTGTCTAGGTTAAACCCTAGAAACATAAGGAAATGATAAGGCTAATAATAGACAATGAACCTTGACATTTCCTTTGAATTGAAACGTGAGAGAATAAAAAGATGAAGGGGTATCATGAGATAAATGATGGGCAATGAGCTTTAATATTCTCTTTAAATGTAAGATTGACAATGGAAGGAATGATATGGTTATATGACAATGACTAATAGGAATGAAACTTCTTGAACCATTGATTAAATGAGGTGAAAATTCTTATTAAAAAGAATGGCATGGTTATATGCCAATGTTTGACCTTGATTGATAACATTAAAAGTTTTATATTAATGAAAAGTCATGTTAAGAGGTGAGACATGGTGCTTGATTTTGATTAATGAAAATTTTTTAAAAAAGGTGAAGCATGATTATGTGCCATTGTTTGATTATGATTAATGGAAATGAAGTTTCCTATCCAATTTAGGAAACATGAAATTTTTTTATGAGATATATGGCGTGATTATATGTCATTACGAAAATAACAAAAGAAAAGGAGTGATGTGAATAATTAATGGTGATCTTAGGTCTTTGAAATCCTCAAATATTTTTTGAGCCTATGAATTTCCTTTTCTTTCATAGCTATGAACCATGGTCTGCATTACATGCTTTTAAAAGTCATTTTTAATCAAGTAAGCGATTTGAATCAATAAATAGCGCTCTCAAAACATAAAGGTTATGGCTTCATGAATTAAACTACTCGTTATTATGTATGATGATAAAATAGATGCTCAAAAGAAACAATATTTCTTGATAGAGCCTCGAGTCTTGACTCGAGTCTCTTTCTGGTTAAATCAATAGAATGTCACCTCGTCACATACCATGAAATGACATGCTCAAAATGAGAGATTAAAATTAACATAAAGAACCATAGAAGAGCCAAACAAATTATTTTAATACTAGAATGAGCCAATTTTTGTTTTCAAAGTACAAGATAATCAAATAACTGCATGTATTGAATGACGTGTGTTGGGTTTTTTTTTTTTTTTCATTTGGAGCAAGTTTTTGGACCCCAAAAACTAAATTTAGCTTGTTTTTACTTATAAACACCTCTAAAATATAATATAAACCTCAACAAATCACTTAACAATCTTAAAACAATATAAAATCACTTTGGCATGTATGTGGAGTGAGATAATAATCAATCATGCACAATTAGTTTTGATGACAAAAATATGTAAGAAAGATAAATAGAAGACATAATAATTATTTTTTAAAAAAGAAATATAACTAGGTATATAAAGATAGATTCTACATAATTCTTAAAATACAAATACATTGAAGCTATTCTCCTGTAACAAATTGAGCAAAAACTCCATACAATATATTTCTTGTTGGTTAATTTTGCTTAAACGAATCAAAATTATATACTATTCGCTTTAATTTAAGTTCGAAGGCATAAGAAAAAACAAAAAAAGATAAATTTTAATTTGCATGATTTATGTGGTATTTCAATTTAGGATTTGGTTTTTATCTATTAACCTTGTCAACGCCATGTAAATTTCAATATTCTTTTTAAATATATAAAACATCTAAAAGAAAGAACAAATGACTTTAGATTAAAAATATAATTTTTTTTTTCGGTAAAACAAAAAATTATAAGAAAGGGTTTTTTCAGTCATGTTTGATTATTTTGTACCATTATTTCAACAAGTTTCCTTAATTTCAAGCAAAATGGTGCAGCAAAATTACAAGCAAATGGTAACTTATATAACAATATGCTCATGAATATTTTTTGGAAATAAAATATCTATTGTTCTTGTAATTGTTTTGCATGATTTTTCATATTAATTATTTCTTTATTTTTTTTATCACATACAAATCACAAGGTCATGATTTTAATTTTATTGAGCATTATTTTTTAAATTATAATAAGTTTCTGTTTAAAAAGCAATGACTCTCGTAAAATAAATATACTCATCAAAATAAATAAATAAATAAACAAGGTAATGGAGTTTTTATTGAAGAGATATATTTTTCCTTTCTTAATTAAAATGATTGATATTTTTGAATATTTGTTTTAATGGTTTTTAGTATTTTGTTTGAAAAAAACATGTTGCTAGTAAAAAAGATAAGTTTATGTAAGAACAAAAATAATACATTAATAAAAAAATGAAAAATCATCTAATAAAAGTTAATTCTTTTTAAAATTTAAATCATTGCTCTTTTTACAAATATCTATTTTACTAAACCTTAACTAAATAAAAAATAATTTAAAAAACTACCTCACAAGATTGCTCGATAAAAAACACTAGTGATCACTAATAATTACACATTTGTAAAATTGAGGAATTCTAAAAAGATATATAGAGTGAATACTAGCCTTATAACACATGTTATCCTGTAGGTGGGATTTCAAGTTAATTGATAATAATAAAAGAATATGTCAATATTACAGATGCGTAATATTATATCATGATTTTTCTAATTGAAAATACAAAAATATTATTTAAGCTTAATGAAATAAAATAAAATGAACTGATAAATTAAGAAAGAGTTATTGATTTTAATTAAATACTAAAATGAAAAGATAATATTTTTCTTAAAAAAAAAAAACATATGAGTATGCAAATGTGTAACCACGACTTTTCTTTTTAATTTACATATTTTTCTTTTTATTTTTATTATCTTAGAGGTTAATGTATTCTTACCAATAACAAATGATTTTATTTTTATAAATACATCAAGCAAATATAGTTTATTTATATTACATATAAAAGATAAATTACATACTATCTTTGAAATATTATAACAATATAAAATAATTAAAAAATAATTACTATTTAAGAAATGTGAACTAAGTAATTTTAAAAACCAAAGAGAGGGTTCGATTTAAATCTAAACAAAAATATTAATGAAAAAATAAAAAAATACATAAAATAAGGAGGTATTTAAATAATGTTTTAAAAAATAATATAAAAAAAAACAGTCATGTGTTGTTAGGTTTGGTGGGGCAGATCCATGCATCTAGCCAACTACCCAAGCGCACTTGACATAGACTAATTTTTTTTTATGGAGTAGATGAAACGTGATTGTCTGTATTTTTTTT
>Ga0325405_1007819_pt1 | contig 10719 bp, 7 predicted proteins | sample PopdelMetagenome_21_FD_205663 | JGI IMG/M metagenome (GOLD analysis project Ga0325405, IMG submission 205663) | Populus deltoides microbial communities from Bellville, Georgia, United States - Xylem-Control-R2 | ecosystem: Host-associated > Plants > Phyllosphere > Stem > Wood/Secondary xylem...
CTGTTGTGACAAGAGTATACCATGTCTAGATCTCAAGACCTTGATTCTCAGAAAGTACTTTAAAGGTCCGAGATCTTTCATTTCAAATTCACGAGAGAGATAAGTTTGCAGGGCTTCCTTCTCAATATAGTCATTTCCTGTCACAATCATATCATCAACATATATAATCAATATTGTGAGCTTCCCTTCCTTATGCTTTATGAAGAGAATATGGTCAGAACTACTTTGTTGATATCCAAATGCCTTCATTGAGTTTGTAAATCTGCCGAACCAAGCTCTTGGTGATTGCTTTAAACCATATAATGATTTTTGCATTTTACAAACTTGTTTGCTTCCTTTAACCTGTAACTAACATCCTGGAGGCAGCTCTATGTATACTTCTTCTTAAAGATTCTCATACAGGAATGCATTATTTACATCAAATTGATGTAGTGGCCAATCAATATTTGCAGCTAATGACAAGAGAGTACGAACCGTGTTTATTTTAGCCACTGGTGCAAAAGTTTTTATATAATTAATCCCGTATATTTGACTGTATCCCTTGGCCACAAGTCGTGCTTTAAACCTCTCAATATCACCATCAGCTTTGTATTTGACTGAAAAAATCCATCGACATCCCACATGTTTCTTTCTTGTAGGTAAGTTAATCACCTCCCATGTTGTATTTCTTTGGAGAGATTTCATTTCTTCATTCATTGCATTTTTCCACCTAGGATCCTTTATAGCTTCCTGCACACTATTAGGAACATGCACAGTAGACAATTGATTTACAAATGATTCACATGCCTTGGATAACCTATGGTAAGATACATAATTATTTAGTGAGTATTTAGGGGTAGAAGTACGAATAGGTTCATAACTAACTCTAGAAATTCCTCTTGTGATATGGTTAGGAAGTATTCGAAGTGGAGGTTCGGGATTTACGTGTGATTCATCAGTTGATGGTGACTTATAAGGAATGGAAGTATCAAGTGGAGATAATAGTTATTATGATACATTTGGTTTAGCTATATTAGGATGATCACAGGGTTGAAGCTCAAGTATTGTTGGTGGTTGAAGCTCAAGTGTTGTTGGCTCAGTTGCTGCATCGATATGTTCTGGTTCTGCTGGTTCCTGTTTAGATGGTTCAGGTTCAATTAAAGTGTGGCTTATGTTCTCAATTTGATGGCCAAGAGACTGTAAATTAAGACTTTCCTCCCCTTGATTTGTAGTTGCTGTTGCAGGAAAGTACATCTGGTGTTTATGGAATTGTACATCTATAGTGACATATAATTTGTGAGTTGGTGGATGGAAACATCGATACCCTTTCTGATGGAGACCATAACCAACAAAACACATCGGAGAGCACATTGTTGAAGTTTATGACAGGTATGTTTTGGTATGTGCACAAAGGCAGTGCAAACAAAGACTTTTGGGGGCAGGTTTGGTGTGAGTGGTGAGGACAAACTTTGGTTTAATGTATCAAGTGGTGTATGGAAGTCTAAGCTGCAGGATGGAATATGGTTTATTATATACGAAGCAATTATAAGCGATTTGCCTCAATAATAAAGGGGCATATTGGCTTCAAATAGTGTGGCTCGAACCATTTTCAGGAGATGTATGTTTTTTCTTTTTGCAATGCCATACTATTGAGGGGAATAAGGGCATGTAGTTTGATGGATTATGCCCTGACCATGTAAAATATCGCACCCGACATCGCGGCGGCTCTAAAAATTATCTTGATGTATGGAAAAAGAACAGATTTCTAGCATCTTATTCTTTTAGAAAAAAATATCTTGTTTGGGGAGTCGCCACCTAGTATTATGGTCACTATGAACCCTAACTGGTCAACAGAAATTCTATGGTTCGGGACTGGTTACGTAAAAGAGAAGATATTATCACCCCTTAAACGTTTTGTCTAAGGCAAACTGTATTATGGTCACTAGGAACCCTTGATCTTTTAATGCCTTTATTGTCATTTATTATTAAACATTCATTTTATTTAGATTGTTCAATTTTATGCATTTATTTTATTTATATTTTATTTATTATTGTGTTTATTTTAATCTACTGGATTGAATGTGCATGCATATTATTTTTTGAGTTTCACACTCTTCACAAAAACCCAACAGAAACTTTGGATCTTAGCTCGCCTTTTTATGATTAGATAGAGAGATTCAAATGACAAATGTGACTTATGTCTAGTGATGCTCACTTGGACTTCCAATCTGATTAGAACTCACACTATGCATTGGATACTGTGGAGTTACTCTATTACTTATATTGTATAAGATGAAAAGATCGGATTACCCTACTGGTAATTCGGATAATCTAAAAACCTAAACAAAATCTTTATAAAATATTTAAAGATAGACCAACTAAGTTAAACCTTACATGAGGTAGATCTTATCCATTAAAATGAACCCTTAATAGTACACAAATTGTATCAAAACATCTCACAAGTTATGATAGGGTTTTGGGACCTAAAATATTGGTGTTTTATCTTCGATACTGTAAACATGACCCCAAGTCTCAAGGAGTAAGATGTTCATTATTTGTTTTTAATTTTCATAAATTGAAATTAACAAATTACAATATTCATACAATTCATCAACAAATATTGTATGTATTTAAAAGTTATTTCTGATTTCTCGAAAGGATTTTGATTGCATTGATGGGGAATATTGATTTCGCATAGGATTCATCTAAACTTTTTTTTCTTTTCTTTTCTTTAACCTTGCACATATATATAGATATATCATACATACACATAGCTATCATTAGATGTAGTTTTTGAATTAATTTTAAAGTCGTCAATACTATTCCGTTAGTTATTTTGGATTTTCAATTAGAATGGAAGGTTTTAATTAATACTGTTACAAAAATAATGTTTACCTTTCTATTTTGGTATGTCCCAGAATTGTTGCCATTATAAAAAATCAAACTATTGATTATTTAATTTTTCTGTTATACCCCTAATTACTGTTCTTTTAAATCTTTTAGTCCAACTAATCTCTCTCCTTCATTTATAGTATTAGATACCCCAAAATTTAATTAACTGTAAAATATTAAATAATAATGTCATATATATATATATATATATAAGGTGGTTCAATGTTCATATAAATAATAAAACACCTAATGTTTTCCAAATGATATATATTAGTAAATTACTTTATAGAAATTTATGATCACTTAAAAAGGAAAAGGAAATATTATTATTCTAATATTAAAATTTTAATAATTTTGAGTAAAGAAATTTAATAAAATCTATAAATAATTAAGTTGGATTAATTAAATGTACTCAAACTTATGAGTAAAGCAATGAAAAGTTTTAATAAAAAAAAAGGTTACTCTATAATCAGTAGAACAAAATGACTAGTGGAGCCCCTCAAGTATTTCAGTTGTTTCAACATATCTCCATTGATATGAAATCAGATTTTAAATAGTATCGGATATTTTAATATTTATTATGTTTTTCAAACTATATGAAACATTCTAGGGATAGAATAAAACAGTTTTCAACCATTATTCCAATCCATTTCGGCATGTTTAGGAATATAGTTGCGGTTGTTTTTTAAATTGTTTTTCATTAGGAAATACATCAAAATAATATATTTTTTTATTTTTAAAAAAATTATTTTTGATATCAACACATTAAAATGATCTAAAAATATTAAAACAAATTAATTTGAAGAAAAAAAATAAAAAATTTTATTTTTTTCAAAAGCGTTTTTGAAACGTAAAAACAAATAAGAACTAAATTTTAATCAACTCAATTGAGAATCAATATATTGATTTTGAAGGATTAATTTGAGAATAATTAGTTAAAAATAAATTAAAAATAAGAGCAAAAACAAGAAAGCACCTACCCTAAGATGTTTTTGACCTTTATGCTTCCATGCTATCTCTTATTATTATTATTATTATTATTATTATTATTATAACTAAAAAATAAAATCTCACAGCAAGAAAATGGCTCGAATGAAAAAGGAATCCGCAGTTCAAGAACATTTCACTCCACAGGGTCCACGGGGAGCACTTCAAGAATATTCCTTGATAAAGTAAATCAAGCAAGAGATATAAATGTCGAAAATAAATGCCTTTCTAAGCAAGAGATATAGTATGCTACCGAAAGGCCAAAGAGCGAATATATTGTCAGAAAATAAATGCCTTTCTAATGAATTTAGCAGATAGTTTTAGAATTTGAATTTACAAAATCAATAAAAAATAATTTTAAATACCGAGTCAATTATTTAGAGTTAACACTAATCATTCATATTTATTTATGTTTGATTAATGAGTTTAGAATAAAAATAAAATTTTTAAAATAAAAATATTTAAAAAAAAATATAAAAGTGATTATAGTTATAAAATTCATATTGCATCAAAGCATTCTTCTTAAATATTTGTGGTCAATGCTAAATTAAAAATGAACATTAATTAGAACTATCGAGACTAATATATATTATATTATTTTTTTATGAAAGAAAATAATTATTAAAATATCAAGTATGATGATACCTGAAACTAATAAATAGGTGTTTGTCAGATAATATATACATTGATTGAACTCGTATAAGAATTTTATATGAGAAATCTTCATATTTATGAAAGAGCTCACATGACAGTCATATAAGTTATCCTTAGATTTTAAATTGATAATTTATTTTATATAGAGAATGTTATGTTTTAATCCTGACAACATATTATCTTAATCAAATGTAACAAATAAGCAGATATTAAGTATAACATAATCTCATGATTAGCCCATTTGGAACATATAATGGATCATTAGTGTTCGTCGGATGATCTATATCATCTCATCTCTCCTCAAAAGGATTCAATCTTAAATCAAAACCTATGTCAAACAAAATAAGATCAATAACATTAAAGGTAGCACTAACACCATACTCACCTAAAAGATCAACTTTATAGGCATTGTCATTGATCCTCTCTAAAACTTGGACTAAATCATTATCATGAGGCTGTAACTTTGATTTCCTATGGTTAAGAAACCATTTCTTATGCATGTGCACCCAAACCCAATCACCGAGTTGGAAAACAATACACCTCTATTTGCAATCGACCTCCCTCATGGAGCTATTTCATCATCTTCGCCTTCTTTTTATTATCTAAACTTACCCTTTCTTCTAGAGGTAAAGGAATTAAGTTCATAGGAGTTAAACCCATAAAAAATTTCAAAAGGAGAAAAGTCTGTGCTCGAATGCACAATTCTATTATAAGCAAACTTAACAAAAGGCAAACATTCTTCCCAACTTTTTAGATTCTTTCGAATAACAACACATAAAAGTTGTGATAAAATTCTATTCATTATCTCAATTTTTCCATCTATTTAAAGATGATAAATTATCAAAAAGAAGAGTTTAGTACCTAATTTTCCCTATAAAGTCTTCCAAAAGTAGCTAAGAAACTTAACATCATGATCTTAAACTATACTTCTAGGAATGCCATGCAAACATACAATCTCCCTAAAGAACAAGTCTGTAATATAAAATGCATTATCAGTCTTATGGCATGCAATGAAATGCACCATCTTAGAAATCTTATCAACCACAACAAAATAGAGTCATTACCTTTATTTGTCCTAGGTAAACCTAAAACAAAGTGAGATAGTTCAAAGTCACTTCACTTAACTTCTCACTAAAATAAGTAATGAGTTTTCAATCCTGCATTAATACAGCTCTTATTTATATTCTAGATGCATCACATTCAATTTTAAATGCTTTCATAAAGTCAGGTAAAGCTAAAACAAGTGCATATTTTTTCTTTTAAAAGAGCAAAAGTCAATTCTTGTTCCTCCCCATATTTAAACCATACTGACTTTTGAACAACTTCATTCAAAGGGGTAGGTAATGTAATGAAATCTTTCATAAAACGTCTATAAAAACTAGCTAATTCATGAAAACTCCTTACCTCACTTACCGATTTTGGTATAGGCCAATCCTGGATGGCTTTAACTTTCTCCCTATTCATCTCGATACCCTGTGCAACTACAACATAGCCAAGAAACAAAATTTTCTCCATGCAAAAAGTACAATTCTTAATATTAGCATATAATTTCACACTAAGTATATTATATAAATGATGAAGATGCTCATTTAAGTTCTTGCTATAGAACAAAATGTCATCAAAAATCATAACTACAAACTTACCTATATACACATGCAATACATGATTCATTAAACACATAAACGTACTAGGTGTATTTGTAAGTCCAAACAACATGACTAGCCATTCATATAAACCATGCTTAGTTTTAAATGCAGTTTTCCACCCATCACTTTCTTTCATCCTAATAATGGTACCCACTTTTCAAATCAATTTTAAAGAAAATACACAATTCATGTAACTCATCTAGCATGTCATCAAGCCTAGGAATATGATGTCTATACTTTATTGTTATGTTGTTGATGGCTTATAAATCAACACACATCCTTTATGTTCCATACTTGTTAGGCACAAGTAACATTGACACATCACAAGGGCTCAAACTCTCATGAATGTACCCCTTATCTATCATCTAATCAACTTGTCTTTGAAGCTCCTTTATCTCCTCAGGATTGCTTCTATAAGATGGTCGATTAGGAATCATAACCATGAGTACAAGATCAATCTAATGTTCTATTTCCCTCACGGGTGGTAATCCGCTAGGGATATCTTCAGGAAACACATCTTCAAACTCCTGCAACAAAGAAACAACAACACTAGGCACAATATGATTAAGATCGTTAGTATTAAAGTAAGCCTCTTTATACACAAGTACAATCATTGGCTTGTTAGTGAAAAATACAGATCTGACCTCACCCTCTCTAGCATATAAATTATGTTGTTTCTTTTGTTTTTCCACATAATTCATATCACACTTACTTACTTACTTCGCTCCTTTTATCTTACCTCAACTTTCAACCAGGTTTGAGTGTTTTTTTGGTAGTGGTCAAATAGTCTGATTTGTTTAGAGTGTTGGCTGAATGTTTGATTATGTTGGATGGGTGGCTGAAAAGGTTGCAGCAGTGTTTTAGGTTCTGGTCAAATTTGATGATCCTTTCTCCCTTTGTTACTTACCTTGATTTTCTCTTCTCATGGCCTCATGCTCACCTTTTACCTTTGTTTGATAATCATACAAGAGTGTTGGTTTTGTCAATTTTTATAATGGTATACCTATTTTTAACCTCATCATGAATTGTCTTCATATCACATTGTCATGATCTTCCCAATAAAATGTGATTTGTTTATATTGATACAACATCACAAATAACTTCAATAACATACTTTCCAATAAAAAACGAAACCAAAACCTGTTTAGTCACTTTCACTTCATCATTGTCATTTAATCATTGCAATCTATAAGGTTTAGTATGCTTAGCAATAAAATACTATTCTACAACATTTATGTGTTTTGGAAAATTCAAACCTCCAGCTGATGTAATTTAAATCTTTCATTTAAAATCTATTTGTCTTTCATAAAGGATTCATATGATGATCATGCACCTCTCATTAAAACATATTAAATACACATGTTAGGGTAAAAATATCTTACTTTTCTTAGGAGAATACCTAAGATCACTCTTTCTAGAAATTGACTTTGTTAAATAAAACTTATAGATTTAATAATTTATAGAATGAATGGCAATTTGAAACACAAATTGACATAAATGTACCTTTTGAATTTTGAATCCACCATTAATGATGAACCAAGTTTTTATCAATATATCTTTATTTATCTTCACCAAAAAAATATTGGATCAAGAAAAACATATGGTTATAATTTTTCCAAATCTTTAGGCATGTTGGGCTAACACACACCAACACCCTTAGTGGAAACACACTAGGTTTGGCCAAAGCCAGACCCAGCCTCGATTGGGCTTGGTAGTGTGTCAAGCCCAAGCGTAATGGGTCTAATACTATCCAAACCCAGCCATGAATAGGACAGTTAGGCTTGATAGTACGTCAAACCCAGACATGTTGGGTCTGGCGCTCACAAACCTAAAAGATGAATGAATCTAAACACTATCAATTCTATAATTTTTATATAAAATCATAGAAGAATTATTTATCAATAAATAGACTTAATTAAGTCTTTACTCCACCAATACCACTAGGTGTATTTCTATCATAACTCGTCATGTCTTCATCTTTTAGCAAGATAAAATAAGTGAAATACAACTCACAATGCAACTCAAAATATCACAAATATGAAGTTACACTCCAGCCCCTCTTTTCCACAAAAGGACAAAACTCATAGGCTATAAATACACTATGAGTCTTTCAAGATAAAGGTTCACAATCTTGATTCTCTATTGCATATATATTTTTGAAGCATTTCTCTCTAGAATATTATTGTATTTCTCTCTTTAAAAAGATACTTGTTTAAGTATCAAAGAGTCATCACCTCCACCAAAAAAAACCTTTTGCAGGTACTAGGCACAAGCCACTTTGGCCTGCCAAGCACTAAGTATAAACTATTAACCACCTTGGCTAGGGAGAATGGATGAAATTGCTAAGACCAATTGGTTAACCGATTATCTAACCTAGGAGTCTTATTCATAGGCTACTTTGATATTTGGGACTTTATCAATGGTGCTATCTGTTGGGATGATAAAAAAAAAAGCCATTGATTTCTTTCTAAAACTTACTTTCGACATTTCCAGGTCATTTTATGACACACAACCAATGCTTACTTAGGCTAGGATGTGAGACAAGTCTACTTGTTGCCGCGAACACTCCTACCTAGCAAGAGTTTCAACTCACTAGTCAAGTGTAACTCATCACCTAAGCCGTGTTGGCAACCCGAGAGCAAAATAAGACCTTGCCACCCCAACAAATCTTAATACCCTCAACAACACACAATGCTTTAGCATTATAGCCACTAGTTGTACCAGAAGCCCATGGATGATTACACTACCCAAAGAAGATTAGGAATAATGATATTTATGGGAGTTCCTTAAAAGATCACTTGCACCATTGCGACACCCATGCATAAAGCAAACACTCCAAACAAACTTCCTCTAGTTACCATGGGGCGAACACCTGTCACTGTACTCATGGTTCTACACCCAGCTCCTCAGACTCATAAGAGCCTAATGGACAAAGAACTAAGATATAGTCTATACATGGACATATCTAGATGAATGTCTATAGCTACCATCGGTGGAGTGGTTCTTCTTTGTCCAAACATATATTGAACACTCAACTCCTCAAAGACTATATTTCTATGGAAATGAGTTTGAACAACTATGATGGCTTGACCAACCCAAGGAAGCATGTAAAAAATGTGCACAGTAGTTTAGAGTTGGTTATCAAAGATTGTGACTCGATGTGCAAGATACTCCCTACAACCTTTAAAGGGTTTATGTGTGCCTGACTTAATAACTTGGAACCAAACTCTATTAAAGGGTTTAGTGACATATACTCTAAGCTAGTCGCATGTTTTTTCACCAGTATACCCGTAAAAAAAAACTTCACAGAGCTTTTTAGTATTGCCCAACAAGAGCGCGAGACCACACGAGCATATTTGAAGTGACTCAATGAGGAGATGTTTAAGGTGGAAGAATTTATTAAGCCAGTGACCTTAGAAGCCTTGATAAGAGTAGTAAAGAAACATGCCTCCTGGAGAAAACTTTATGCCTTACCAGATACAAGGTTATCTAAAGTGATGCAATTCATGAAAAATCACATGTGGGTTAAAGAGGTTAGTTTGCTACAACATGGACCTTCTTATTTTTACAAAGACAACCAGTGTGAATGACTTTCCAGGTGAAGTGATCAGGGTAATCAAAGCAAATATTTTAGTTCCACCTCTACGACATGTTTTCTCCTAAGAACCTCCTTCATACCTATCACTTAGATCACCTCAGGTTATATAATCCTTCATAAAAATATAAGTTTCTTAAATATAGAGAAAAATTAAATCATAATCAGCATTTTTAATTGCAAATACTATTTAGTTGATGAAAGGTTCCTATTCATTAATAATGATAATTATTAGATGCACATATATAATTCATACAAACTCATAGTGAAAAACATGAGGAATATATGTATAAAGATAAACTAGTAATTTTTTTTTAATTGAAAATGATGTTCCTCTATATGTTTAAATCTTGGTATGTATAATTATAACGAAAGTTTAAAGATCCATGAAACTCTTCAAACATAAAACACTCCAAACAAATTGATATCGAAGTGGATTGTTTAGCTAGACTAAGTGGCAACTTGTTGATTGTGCTCTCATTATATGGTGGTCCAAGAACATAATGGATAAGTAAATCATATATTTCATAATGGAGCTAACCTTTAAACCTTTAAACTTTGGATATCTTACTTGAAAAGGAGCTAAATTCATATAATCTGGATTCATATTAATTGAAGAATTTTATTTAATTCAATGTGAATTATATTTTTAATATTGACTTAAGAATATGTTTATTTGAGTGGTGTATTGTGCAGTGCACCGCATAAAAAAACATAAAATTAATGTTTTTTTTATACTATATGGTACATTACAGAAACAAATGAAGTAAAAAAAATGTGATCATATGCAGAAATAGACTTAATAGTTCAAGCTTTTGGTTTAGAGATGGTGTCCATCAATGTATAAGCTTTTGGTTTGGAGATGGTGTCCATCAATGTGTAAAATCTATTTGGGCAAGTCAATGCATGCAAAGGTTCATGTGTACCTCGAAACACACGACGCTAGGTGCTAGAAAATATTGGAAA
>Ga0325405_1007822_pt1 | contig 10715 bp, 4 predicted proteins | sample PopdelMetagenome_21_FD_205663 | JGI IMG/M metagenome (GOLD analysis project Ga0325405, IMG submission 205663) | Populus deltoides microbial communities from Bellville, Georgia, United States - Xylem-Control-R2 | ecosystem: Host-associated > Plants > Phyllosphere > Stem > Wood/Secondary xylem...
GCACTTCTTTGAATAATACAGTGTAAAGCAACTCTTTCCATTACGTCACAGCTAAGGAAATTGGATTCGTTGAATCTTTTAAACTTTAATCCATTAATTAAAAGAAACTGTGGTGGGCAATCATGCTTCTATTTTTATTAACCCAGACTGGCAAAATTTACTTCAATACTTAAACAACTGATAATCTTGATCAAGCTTTCCTTTTCTTTTTCTTTTTTAACCAAGTCCTCTCTTTATGCCTTTGCATTATTTTTTCCCCACAATTTAATTCTTAAATTATATTTTACTGCAGGGTAGGTTATTTTTAAACTTGCCAAGTTAAATATATCATGTTAATATAATTTTCACATTATTTAATTTTGTATTCAGATTAAATAAAAAATTAGATTAAGAGATTTTAAATTTGATGGGTTAAGTTAATTTTTTTAAAAATATGAAATAGTTTTTTATAACTTAAATATTTTTATTATATTAAAAAAATGTATAATTCGATGCACAGCACAGCATATACGTGTATACTAGCATTCACTGAACATCATTATCAAATGCATCTCGCCTTAAACATCGACTGTGATAGCAAAATATTGGGGGTGATACCTGGCAATAGAGGGAGAAACACACGCTTCCAAATCATGCTCTCTAGCAGTTATTGGACTGTCACCCGCCTCTCGGACTTTAATTTCCTTGTTGCATCTCTCTTCTTACTCTTTTTTTATTGGTTCAAACTAATTTTCCCTCACTCTCCTCCTCGTTTTCCTTTTTCTTTTTTCGCCATTTCTTTTCTAAATCAAGATATAGTCTTGAATGAGGTTGCTTTTCCTTCTTTTCAGAACGGAGCGTGGAGTATTCTCTTCCTTTTCCTTTTTCTTTGTTTTCTCTGTGATTATCCTTGGTGTTTAAACTTTTAAGTTTGGTTTTGTTGAAGGGGGTCACTTGATAGGTTTGGTGGTGCTCCAACATCTAGACTTTAACTACACAACATGGAGTGGAAGTGGAAGGATAGTTAATATTAAAAGAAAAAAAAAACATATAGGAACCACAATAAAGCTCTAATGAAAAAAGATGAACGAAAAACTCATTCAAAAAATGTAATGTTGGGTATTTTTTTTATGGGAAAAAAATAGTTAAGATGCTGATCAGTTATTCTTTTACGTGATCTTATCGGATATTTGAAATATAAAAAGTAAAAATAGAACCAGCATAATTTAGATCAAGATAATATTTGATATCATGATATATTATTTTTTATTTGAAAATATATTAAAATATTTTTTTATTTTTAAATTTATTTTGATATTAACACATTAAAATAATAAAAACTCATAAAAATAATTTAAAATAAAAAATATTAAAAATATTTCTAAACACAAAAACAAGCACTATCCCTGTGGGGGAAATGAAAGGGGAAAACAAGTGAGAAAGGGTAAGGTGAAAAAGAAAAGTAGTGCAATATTACCTTTATCCGAAAACACTTCCCTTCGTAAATTTATTTGAAAAAGAATTTTACCTTTTTTTATTAAGAAAAAAAGAAGAAACGTTCTGGCCTTTTTCAATTTCTCGCCTTATGTACCGTGCCGTCATTTCGTAAAAGCAACGGGCTGTGACGAGGCACAGGGGACAGATCTAAAACGTGTCACATAAACTATTGCTTCGCTTAGAACTGTACCCACGTGTTGTCTGCCCGATCTTCAGCCAATTGTTACGTGCCACGTCAAAGATACCGTTTCGCAGGTGACGCGTTAATACTCTCAGTACCCATCCCACGTGTCTCTGTCCCTGTCTCTCTGTAGTCTGTACAGGCAGTGGATTTTTTTATTTTCAGGAACCACGTGTAAAAAAAGAACTGAGTGTTTTGATTTGAGAGGAAATTATAGGGTGGTTGAAAAAAAAATATACTTATTTTAATCATCACTTGTTATGAAGGGAAACAAAATTCGTTTATTTCTGAATAAAATTGCATATTTTTAATTGTACTTTTATATTATTAATTATAATTGGGTTTTTTTTCTTCTATGAAAAAATTAAAGGATGTTTAATACTGTGGTGTTAATTGTTTTTTGGAGTATTTTTTATCTAGAAATATATTAAAATAATATTTTTTTTATTTTTTAAAGTTTATTTTTGACATTAATATATCAAAACAATCTAAAAATATCAAAACAAAATAATTTAAAAAAATAAAAATAAAATATTTTTTTAAAAATATTTTTATAACACAAAAACAAATAGATTTTTTTTATATCAAAATAGCATGTTTAAAATATTGTGGAAAAACCTTTCGTTAATCTGTACATGGGTTTGAGAAAAATGGGCCTTTGGATGATAAAATTCTCCACCAGCCCCCCTCAATGAGACTGTGACGTGTCAAAATATATATAGTAATTTCACGTTACTGCGAGGTGTTAAAGTATATTTTTTCTGCACTTTATTTTCAACAACATATTTTACTTTGCTTTTGAAAGCATCACTCTTCCATTTGCAACTTGCGTGTAAAACAACAGGTTCTGGTGGGACACGGAGATCGTGTAAATCAATTAAAACAATGATGCGATTGGTACATCAAGATCATCAAAGTAATATAATGGAAAAGTAAGCTTGAAGCTTTTCCATGGAACAGAATGCAGTTTCAAAATTCAAAAAGGATACATGCGGGTTAGCCTAATATCCATGGTGATATATTATGTTTTACAATTTGATTTTAATTATCTTCATCATTTTGTTTTATTTATTTTTTCTATCCAAATCAATAATATATTATTTTTACCAATTTAATTCTCTATTTTTTTATATTTCTTGGAGTTTTTTTTTGCTAAATTTATTATTCTTTCTAATTTCACATTTCAATAAAAATATAAGATTTATTTTTTATTATAATTTTGATCATGGTTCATTTAATTATTATTTTTAATTTTAAATTCTTCTTTTATTATTGAAACTTTTTTTTCAATTTTATTTTTCAATGTTTAATTGACTGGGAACTGGGCTTTAAGTTTTTTTCAAATAAAATGTACAACATGTTTAATAATTCAAGTTATACGTTTGAATACTTAACGCGGGTTCATTTTTTTTATATCAGATCATTTTGATTTCATAATCTAAACTGTATATTTGATGGGATAACCTGAGTTTGTATAGCTCTAATTTTAAAGGCTATTGATTTGTCATGCTAACTTACGTTAACCAAGACTAGTTTTTTCAAGTCATTTACTTACCTCATTTTTATTGTTTCTATAAATTAAGCTATATTATTTGTTTCATTGTGAAAAAAATTATTTTTTCTTTAGTTACAATGACTATTTAAAAAAATAGTTCTGTCTATTTTTTATTATCTTTTAATTATATTTATGACTCAAATTATAATTGTTTTTTAAAAAAAGTTTTTTACCGCACGTGAATATTATGTTTTAAAAAGAAAAAAAAAAAAGTCCCGTAAGAAAGCGCCAGCACGGAGCTAATTTAATCTATTTTTCTTAAAATTATTACGCGACGAGGACTGCCTCAAACCACGCGTATTGAAAAGAAAACAAAAATAAAAAACCAAGGGAAAGTTGACGTTGTTCAGTAGAACCATCAAGTAGATTTATACATTAAGAAAATTGAAAAACATTACGTAGCTTTGGTGATTTTTTTCATCTCTCTTTCAATTTTTTAAAAAAATTTCATCACTTATTATTTCTTTATTATTTATTCAAGTTGACTATAACAACTCTAACATACTAATCAGTAAACCAGGATGAGAAGTGTGTTTTTTCTTGTCAATTTGCTTTTTTTTTCTTGACAAGTTGATCCTTCTACTTTTTAACTCGTCCGGTCAGATTAAACCTCGGCTAATCATGGAGTCAAATCAATAAATCTTTTTTTTCTTGTCAATTTGCTTTTTTTCCTGATAATTTTATCATGCTTTTTAACTCGGTTGGTCAAGTTAAATTCAAATTGATTAAGTTGATTAAGTGACAATTCTCATATTACTTTTTAACTCGACCGATTAGATTAAACCTTGGCTAATCATGGAGTCAAATCAACAAGTCTTTTTATTTCTTGTCAATTTGCTTTTTTTTCTTGACAAATTCATCCTTATACTTTTTAACTCTACCAATTAGATTAAACCTTGGCTAATCATGGAGTCAGATCAATAAGTCTTTTCTTTTTCTTGTCAATTTGCTTTTTTTTCTAACAATTTTATCCTCATACTTTTTAACTCGATCAGTCAAGTTAAATTTGAATTGATTAAGTTGATTAGGTCACATCATAACAATTCTTATATTATTTAATTTTAGATAAGAAGCTTAATTTGAAGGTTTTTTTTATGTCAATCTCATTATTATTTCTCATTTTTCACCCTTTTTTTTCCTGATAAGTAAGTGAATTCAACCCATCATTTGATTAAAAAAGACTAATATTGGAAAAAAATTTGAAAAGAAAATTATTAATTTATAAAAATTGACTATTTTTTAGAATGCAACTTAAAATACAAGTTGCTTTTATTTTTAATTTATGCACCATGTAAAACTCTAAATAATATAAATAAGTTAATTGACAGCTAAACTATATAATATTGTCGTTATACTTTATTTTGATTGTCAAAACTCTAAAATACTTAAAAAAATCAATAAAAAATGTAAATATTAAAATTTAAAAATAATTATTTTACTTCAAAACCCATCAGAATAACTTGAACTCTTTATTAATTTTTTTATAGGTTATTTTTTGTTATTGTCTTATGTTGTTTTTATTATTTCAAAAAATAAAAATGATAATATCAAAGCCTTTCTTGATTGTTGTTTAGAGCATGATAATAGCGCCTGCTTCAATTCTTTCCATAAATTAGAAAATAATTTATTAATTAATTTATAATCATGTGGCATATAATTTAATTTTATTCCTAATTTTTAATTTAAAACAATTATAAGTTATATCACGTGTTTTAAAAATTAATTAAATTAATTATTATTTGATAAAAAAATTAATTTGATAAATATTTAAATTTATTTATTTATAGATAATTCTAAAAAATAAATAAAAATACTAATATATGCACAAAACACGCGCATAGAAATTAGTATAGGATAGACGCAGCCAAATGTCCCGGCCTGATGCTAAATGCCTACATATGAAACCTAACGGGATGAATTTTTGAGCTAGCATTCTTCTCTGGACGAGAAATTGGTGGGTAGATTTAGCTGGCAAATTCATCCAGACAATTAGACTAGGCTAGTTGTGGTATTCCATGAGTATAATACAAAACGAATGGACCTTATACGATAATAAATGGATTAATCGTCGTGTTATGTTAGTTCTTGCCACTTGTGCTCCTTCTCCGGTGATCTGAGCCATGCGTTTGGATGCAATGATGGACCATAATAAGAACTTCTGGGGGTGGTCAACAGAGCCTGGGAGTCAAAAAAAACAAGGGTACATATGAAATTTTTTAAAATTTGGAGGGACCAAGACAGGGGTATCTATGAAACTTTAAAAAAGTCATAGCCACCCCTGGTCCCTATGTATGTCCGCTACTGTATGGATGTCCAACGTTTTTCTCGTCCACGTATTACATTCAGAAAGTTGCATTAACATGGTAAGAGAGATAAATTAAATAAAAAAAATCTCCGAGTAAAAATCTCTCATTGATTATTTTTATTTAAATCAGACGAAAGATATATATACTGCTGCAAGTTCCAGAGATATCTATCGATATTTTTTTTTTATCAAGTATAAACCAAAAGAAAAGAAAAAAAAATAAAAAGATTAATTCCGTGTCAATCCATACCCTCAAGATTTTCTTGGGTTGTTTAAGATTTTATCATAGAATGTTCTATTTATATAGTTGTTATTTTTTAATTAAATGATTTTTAGTGTGTTCGAGAATAATATAAATTATATATTGAAATTTTATCTAATAGTTTAAACTATTAAGTTGAGATATTCTTTAACATGGTATCAGAGACTTGATGACCAAGTGATCACGGGTTTTTAAAAAAGTCATAGCCACCCCTGGTCCCTATGTATGTCCGCTACTGTATGGATGTCCAACGTTTTTCTCGTCCACGTATTACATTCAGAAAGTTGCATTAACATGGTAAGAGAGATAAATTAAATAAAAAAAATCTCCGAGTAAAAATCTCTCATTGATTATTTTTATTTAAATCAGACGAAAGATATATATACTGCTGCAAGTTCCAGAGATATCTATCGATATTTTTTTTATCAAGTATAAACCAAAAGAAAAGAAAAAAAAAATAAAAAGATTAATCGCGTGTCAATCCATACCCTCAAGATTTTCTTGGGTTGTTTAAGATTTTATCATAGAATGTTCTATTTATATAGTTGTTATTTTTTAATGAAATGATTTTCAGTGTGTTAGAGAATAATATAAATCATATATTGAAATTTTATTTAATAGTTTAAACTATTGAATTGAAATGATTCTTTGACATGGTATCAGAGCTTTGATGACCAAGTGATCACGGGTTCGAACCTTACTATCTCTATTTATTTGATAAAAATTAAGTATAAGGTAATATAAATTTGTAGAAGTTTTAAACCCAAATGATTCAAAATACTTTCATTTAAAAAGATATTTTAAAAAATAATATAAATTATATTTTAAAATCCTATATATACACACACACATATAAAAGTAATGTGTTGGCTTGGAACGTGCGGGGCACCGCGTTATCGAAGAATAAACAAAAAATTCATTTATCATGTTAATTCTCGAATCAGCTTGGTTGAAAAGCCTGAATTACCGAAAAAATGATATTTGTAATGACCCACGAACGAATTCTCTTCCCTTAAGCAACCATGCACGGATATACAAACTTTAATGTTTCGGCTTTTATAAGGGTTATTGTCCGTCTACTGTGGGAGTGTTAATGAGCTTTTCATATATCTATATTGTATTTTATTTATTGTACTATTATTATTTATTATTTAATAAAAAATAAAATAGTAATATATACGTGTGTTATATTACTATTGAGATATGATATATTATATTGAATTTAAAAAATATCAATTGTTTACATATATAATTTTTTAATATCAATATATATATATCCCAATTTAAGTTTATATCTGGTTTTTTATTATACCTGACAATTGACAATATTTATTATTTTATTTATTACCCATCTAGTAAGTATTTATAACAAAAACAGCTTATATATTTTTATTTTTATCTATTACTCATTAAGTAATTATTTAAAAAAAAACTTACATATTTAGAGCGTGTTTGGCAGTGTGGTTGCGGGTGCTTTTCAAATAGCTTTTCGTGCCGAAATACATGCCAATGATGTTTTTTTATTTTTTAAAAATTATTTTTGACATCAGCACATCAAAACGATCCAAAAAGTATAAACCGCACTCAATTTTAACAAAAAAAAAAATTCAAATTTACAAGAAACACAGGTATAAACACAATACCAAACGTTCCCTAAGATTAATCTGGGATGATATCCAACAAATCAAATCAAATCAAATTATCAATCCCTTGCCATCTGTTGTTAGAGGGCATTGCACACGCAAACTTGAAACTCCATGTAAGAGTCCAAATCACAAAACTTCCGTGCAGAGAGAGAAGAAATGATGAGATAGTATGAATATATTAATTGATAATTCTTAATCAAACTCCATGCTTTGAATATTTGAAGGCGGTTTATTTTTGTGTTTTTGAACTATATATGGATGTTTTTAAAAAATATATTGAATTAAATATTTTTTTATTTTTTTAAATAATTTTGATAAGTTAGCATTAAAAATTAAAAAAATATTTTAATATATTTTCAAATAAAAAATAATTTTTAAAATAATATATTTTCACTTACATTCAAATATATTTTATCTTGAAAAATATCAAAACAATATTTGTTTCCTCTTCTTTTCAATAATCTTGCCATGGTAATATTAAAAAATCTAAAAGAAATACTACTACCTGCCGCAAAACCAAAAATGTGCTCCGGCACTAATAATTACTTTATTGAACTGGACCATGTGCTTATGAGTGTTTCGAACGTATTAAAAGTCTTGTCATGACTTTAATCCTGTCGTCTTCCTAGCCCGCGCTTCGAAAGTCAATGTCTACAGTACACTCCTCTGAAAATTAGAATATACTTTTTGAGAAAATACATCAATATATAGTTGGACAGACAGTTGACCGCTCGCTTGATCATGGGCGAGTGACACTGGAAACGCAGCATTTGTGGAATATTAATACTGTAAGCCCGTTGGTTTTTTGCCTCCACGTCATCATATTCATTGCAGCTGAGAAGTTCGTCGGAGCACTTCCCATCAGGAAAATGTTTTACACTAATAACACATGATAATTAATTATACTATATATCCAGCAAATTGCATGTTACACGCGCCCCTCTTTTTCTGATCCAGTGTACGGGAATTAAGCACTGGACAAACCGCTAACTTTACTAGTCTCCGTTGATGTTAATATCAACAAAACTTCAAGGGGGTTTTGATACGTATGGTATTTAAATAATGTTTATTTAACATGTAATTTACTAGCCATTTGACTTGGTTTCATTATAGATTAAGCAGGCCTTTTCAACTCGCCTTTTGACAAAACAATCATTATAAAAAATTAAAAATCTTATACATACATGAATTTAGAAACATATATGCCATTAAATATTTTAAAAAATATTAACATATTTACTCCATTCGTATCACTATGATATTATATAAAAATAATATAATCATGAATCAAAAAATTAATATTTACATATAATAAAGTAAAATAAAGGTCGTATACATAAATAAATTCAAAACGGGTTGTTAATGCAACGTTGCGTGTACTCAAGCTAATTTTTTATAGTGGTAAATAAAAAATAATTTGTAAACACAAAAAAATATTAATTTTTAAGTAAAAAAAATATAAAAAATTTCTAATTTTTTTTAAAATATTTTTAATACACAAAAACAATCTGTATACAAGCAACTCTTTTTACAGCCCTGCTCTGATCTATTGTTACTTTGTTCGCTCAAGCCCAATAAAAATATATAAAGTTGCCATATCTTTCAACTGGGATTTGAGTCCTCTGGGCTATTTAAAAAAAATTCCTTTCCGAAGTAGAAAATGACGTTGGGCCCATCACAGGCGTCATGTCGGATTATTCCTGTGACGCCAGGGGTGCTAGCCCATAGTTTCATTTTAGGATAGCTATAGCCCATTGCTGGATGTGCTTCAAGATCCTAAGAATCAAGAGAGATTTTCCATGTGATCTGCTCCTGTTTGAGCCGAGGCACGGCAAATTCACAACGATAGTCACTAGTATTGTATTATAATTGCAAGGAAAAAGAAATTGAGGAGTGACTCCAAATAATAAATCAAGATCTAGGACTTTGTATTATCTAGCAATATCGACTCATATAAATTCAGTAGCGTTAGCGTGAGCTGTAATTAAATTGATTTGAATTTTTTTAATATATTTTCAAGTAATTTTTATTTTATTTTAAAAAAGCTATAAACTTTAACTTGGGATAAGCATGACAAATCTAGCACGAATTTATTAACGGAGAGAGCTAGAAACGATAACAAATCTGAAGCAAACGATCAAGGTACGTAAATTAAGCAAACAAAGATCTTTCAGCGAGTTAAACCTAATTTATTAAAAAAAGGAAAGCCACAACAAGATATGTTTACTGATCATGCCAGGCTACGTACGTACGTGTGCATCCTGTAATAAAACATGATTCGTCGACAGTTAACTAGTCAAATCATAAATTAAAACATCGCTGATAAATAAGCATTCGGTTCCCTCGGTGATTGATGATCATGACTGAATTATTCATCTCGCTTGAAATTTGAGCAAGCTTTAGTTGGTTGGTTCACGAACCTATCAAAAGAATACTGTCACTTTCCGAACATGCTGTTTCGAACTGATGGAGGTTGTAACGTAAAGTTGGATAGCATGGCAAAATCAGTTTCCCATGTCACTTCAAACTATGCCTAGCTGTCAAGTACTCTTCCTCGCTGGAGGCCCAGCTCCCGCTGTCTCTTTCTACCTCTCTCCCTCCCTTTCCCATCATGTGTGCATTTTTTTTCCTCATGTTTGGGACTTGGGCGGAATTTAATCAGGCTGGAAATGGAGATGAAGTGATTTTCCCATCCAAGAATTTCATGTTAAGGCTCATTCTTACATGCATGACAATGGTGTTCTCTTGCCGGCCTGAAATTAAGAACCACTTTGCATTTTTTATTTATTTACTAGCTTAATCAGAAACTTGAAGCAAACAAATACCATTTTTCTTGGATAGAGATCCTCTCATATTCTTTTGAACATGATCTATAATTTTATTTTTTTTTATAAGCTAAGCCTTGTAAAATAAATGAATGGTTAAGATTTTAGTAACCAGTATCTCTTAACTAAACATCAAAATCAAGATATTTAATTAACACTTGCATTTTGTATACTTTTTGATAGAAAATATATATATAAAAAAAAACTTAAAACAAAACGTTAATAAAAAATGCTTAATCCCGTTGAGTGCGCTTAAGATTCTCCAAAAAAATATATGAATAATATTTATCACTGCATAGAAAATGTCCATAAATTTAATATTTAGAGTCCTCAATTGAAGCTTAATTTTTCGTTGGTTAGAAAAAAGAATCATAACATTCTTTTTTAAAAGATGAAAATTTCGTTAGCATGGCAGAAAAGTCTACACAATCGTATTTGTCGGGCAAATTATGTCAAGAGAACAAT
>Ga0325405_1007824_pt1 | contig 10714 bp, 7 predicted proteins | sample PopdelMetagenome_21_FD_205663 | JGI IMG/M metagenome (GOLD analysis project Ga0325405, IMG submission 205663) | Populus deltoides microbial communities from Bellville, Georgia, United States - Xylem-Control-R2 | ecosystem: Host-associated > Plants > Phyllosphere > Stem > Wood/Secondary xylem...
TACTCAAAGGGAATGATGTTTTGAGGATTTTTTAGATTAGATTTCTAATGTTAAGCAAGTAAATAACAATTGCATTTCTTGTAAATAAACACCGAGTATAAAAAACAAACAAATTTCTATCCTTAGTCAAATAAATGTTTTTTTTTTTTTGAAGTCTCGCTTTTAACAAATATAAAGTTAAAATCGAAAAAAATAACTAAATTCATAAAACCAGTATAACTCAATAAATAAAAATTATAAGGCACAATTTTTAAAACAATCTAATATTAAATGATCAAATTAAAAAAAATATAAAAAAAAATTATGTTATTGAGCAAGAAAAAAAAACATCAATGTTGATGTAGTGTTGATGTGGCTTCAATGATATAAGTCACAACAGTGTTTTGTTAATATTCACAAGTTGTACTTCTATTATATTTATAATATTAAGCATAGTTAATTGAATAAAAAAAATATTTATATTTAATCTATTAAATTTCAAGTATTCATTACCCGTGTATTATCATGTATAATGTGTAGTTTAGATTGAATTTTAGATTGTTTTTGATAATATTCATATATTATTTATTATTTATCAAATAAAATAATTATTAAATTGATAAAATAATTATTAAAAAAAAACCCATTTATTTAAATCGGTTTAATAAATATTTATAAAGTTCACGTTAAAATTGTCATCTTTAATCTCTACTCTTCATATGCTCAGGAATATAGTCTTTCTTTCTTTCTTTCTTTCATGTTTCATTTTTTTTTAATCCAATATTTTACTATTTTATCTCCACATCTTCTGGACCTCAAATATAATTTCGAATGTCACTTTCCTGAGATAAAGCTAAATTTCAGATTATCATTTTCTATTTCATGAATGATATCATTAACAAAAAAAAAAAAAAAACCCTCCTTACACTATTTTTATTTTTTTCAATTAATTTTTTTAAATAATTATTTTTTAATATTAGTTTTTTTATTATGTTATTTCACTCTCGTAACATGAATTTTGAATTTAAAAAGTTGAAATTATTTTTTTAAATTTTAAATTTTAATAACTTGGTTAAATTTTTTTAATAACATGGTTGAATTTTTTTAAAATTATAATTTTTTTAATTTTATAAATTAATATTAAATAAATTAAAAATTAGATATATTTCTTATTTTTTATTAGATTATTGAGGCGTTGTGAGCTGAAAATTAGTGAAGGAGAGTCGTGGGTGATGACATCATTCTTCATGATGACGACTAGCAGTGTAGCAGCATCTTGCTTGTTGCCTAGTGGGTGTTATGTGAATCACGTTCATGCATCTGAACAGGATCTTCTATTAAGATATTTGGTGACTCATCATGCTATCAATTATTCGGCCTCTGTGGGCCCATGCAGTCCAGCTACACATCCACTTCGACTCCCAAAAACATCGGCCTTCTTCTGCTGTGAACTGTGCGTCAATCTTCGGTCTGTTTGTTTTTTATTTTAAAAGTGTTTTCAAAATAATCTGAATTTTCATTTTATATTTTTTAATAATTTTAGATTATTTTGATAAACTAGTATTAAAAATAATTTTTTTAAAATAAAATTTTATTTTAATATATTTTTAAATAAAAAATACTTTAACAAATAACAGTAAAACACCTTCCGTCCTCAAGAGGCATAGCGTGATGGCAAAGGATTTGAGATCTGCACAGCAGGTTTCGAGTTCGAGTTAGGGCGTGCACCTCTTATAAGAGTTTAGAATAGTCAAGGTTTTACTCCCTTACCTGGACCCATAAAATATACTTTTAAAAAAGATGAGGTTTTTTCGGATAAAAAAAAAAAGAAAAAAGTAAAACACCTTCCACTATATCTACGACGAAGTTTCCATTCCTTTGAGTCTATTTTCGGGACCCCATTAATGCGAAGGCAGGATGGATAAGTTCGTCTCAAGAATTAATTATACAAGAAATGTCTTTTGTGAACTATTGGCTTGAATTCTAAAAGTTTTTTTAACTTGAAATTTAAATAAATATATATTATCTTGTATTATTAATTAATTTTAATTAAAAAATACATATAATAAAATTTAAATTTATAATCACTTAATCAATAAAATTATGATATTATATTAAAAAATTATATCAATTAAAAATTTTAATTTTTTAAATAAAATTTTAAATTATAATTTATATTAATATCTAATATTTATCCTAAGCAAAGATTAGAAAAGTAACATGCGAAGTGACGTGAAGATTGTGAATCTTGCTTGGGAATAGACGGAGAAACCAACCACATTTACAAGAAGAGCATGTTTATTACAGTAATAGTAATTATTTTTTAAAATCTTTTTTTATTTATAAATATATTAAAATAATATTATTTTTTTATTTTTAATATTAGCATATTAAAATGATATAAAAACACTCAAAAAAAATTAATTAAAAATAAAAGAATTAAAAAGATAATTTTGTGTATAATCATAAGTCAAGACCTGATATGTATATCCTGCTGCTGATATGATATCTATCTTAGAAGGATTGTAACAATAATTGGTTAAAGATTTCTATATGTGTGTGTGTGTAACTCTGCTTGTAATTAATAAGAACGGTGAAACTCTTTCACTCATAATTTATTCATGGTATCAGAGTTATGATCTCTCTTCACTTGTAATTCTTTTCTCTGTTTTTTTGCCATGTCTGAATATGAGAGTCATGATATAGCTGGAGGAACAAAGGAGATGGTTACCTCCTTATCCAACGTCTTTGATGTTGATGTCAGCATTGTTCATAAATTGAACTCCATGTTGTTGAATGAATTTAATTACCTTCCTTGATCAAGGGCAATCACAATTGCTCTAGGTGGAAGATCAAAATTGAGATTTATCAATGGCACGATTAAGTCTCCTGAAGTTGGCTCGCTAGAGTATGAGGCTTGGTTATTAAATGATCAATTGGTTATGTCATGGATCCTAAATTCAATGGAGCGCAATTTTGCTAAAATTTTCAGTTACTCTGAATCATCTTTAGACCTTTAGAATGTTATTCGTAATATGTATGGAAACCAAAACAACTCTGCCTGAATTTTTCAAATTCATCGAGACATTGCCAATATTAATCAAGATGGAAAACCTTTTGTTAGTTTACTGTGAAACTTAAAAAGGCTGTGGAGTGAATTGGAGATTTATCGACCGCATGTTGTAGATGCCATTGTTCTGCGAAAACAAACAGAAGAAGACCGCATCTTCCAGCTATTGGCCAGCCTCAATCCTGATTTTGAGGACCTAATAAGTCACATTCTGATGAACTCTGAACTTCCATCCTTCCAAAATATATGTGCCACAATCCAATGTGAAGAAGTTCGTCAAAAGTCATGTCTCGTACCATTGCTCCAAGTAATCCTGATGTTTGTGCATATCTTGCACGTCCATTCTCTAAAGGAAAAATCTACAAAGGCAAACGAATGGATCTCAAATGTCAACATTGCCATAATATTGAACATACAATTGATCGGTGTTGGAGTCTGCACCCAAAGATAAAACCTAAATTTATGAAGGATCATAAAGAGAAATAAGGTACTCAACATGAAGCAAATTTGACGAATCATTCTAGTGAATCATTTACTTCTAACCCTGTTGCCCTGTTGAATGAATTTGCAAACCATCTGCAAGACAAGCATGGTCAAGGAACAACCTAAAATGAAGGTCATAATCAGCCTGCAGTATTCCTAGTCAATTTACACTCCTACATTTGTCTCTGTAGTAAATGGGAAAGGTGCTTCTGTAAAGGGTAAGGGAAAAATGAAACTTGTGTCGTATACTGTCGAGTCTGATGTTCTTTATGTTCCCTCTTTTCTTTTCCAGCTAATCTCTATAAAAAAGTTAACCTCCTCACTTAATTGTGAAGTTATATTCTCTCCTAACAAGGTTATCTTTCAGGACCTCGTCACCAAGAAGATGATTGGTGAAGGATTCCACTTGCATGCACTTTACTACTTCACTCCTAATTCTCAAATTTCTAAAGGTTTCCAAGCTATATCTGCTCCTATTAGTAAGTATCTTCAATGGCATCACCGTCTAGCCCATCCTTTAGCTTCTCTCTTTAATAACATATCTCTAATTTTACCTAAAAAAACTCTTGATTGTGAGATTTGTCATTTTTCTAAGTCATTCAGGCTTCCCTTTAAATCATCAGTGTCTCAAACTACTCAGATTTTTGAAATTGTACATTCATATGTTTGGGGATCCTTCTCCTCTTCCTTTGATGATTTTAAATATTGTGTAACCTTTATTGATAATTTCTTTAAAGTTACTTGGGTCTATCTATTAAAATCTAAATGTGAAGTATTTGAATATTTCAAAATTTTTCATATATTGGTTTACTCAATTTTCAGCCTAATAGCTCAGAATATATGTCTCATAATATAACAAACTACTTAAGCTCTAATGGCATATTGAATTAGATTAGTTGTGTCAGCACGCCACAATAAAATGGAATTACTGAACGTAAAAATCGTGATCTAATAGAGAAAACTCAAGCCATAATGCTCCAAATGAATGTTCTAATGGCATATTGCATCAGATTAGTTGTGTCAGCACACCACAACAAAATGGAATTACTGAATGTAAGAATCATGATTTGATAGAGAAAACTCGAGCCATAATGCTCCAAATTAATGTTCTTAAATCCTTTTGGTCTTATGGAGTTCGTACTACCACTCATCTTATAAATTGTTTACCTAGCCGAGTGCTGGATTTTAAATGTCCTCGTGAAATTTTGTAGGATAAAGAAAAAGATGTGTCATACCTTAAAGTGTTCGGTTTCACTTGTTACGTATACTTACCAGCTACTCAACGTTATAAACTTGATCATAGAGCTATTAAATGCATATTCTTGGGTTATTCACAAACTAAGAAGGGGTACAAATGTTATGAGCCTAAATCCAAGAAGTTATATATCTCTAGAGATATTTGATTTGTCGAAACTAGTTCTTATTTTGAAGGCACTAGTCAAGGAGAGATACTCCTGGATTTTTTTCCCCCTACTTAGTGCTGATCCTCACATTGAGAATTCTACTGATTTGCTCAAACCAGCTACGAATCACACTACAAATTCATCATCCCCTGTGACTGTCTCTGATAACAATGTGGATTCATCTGGTAATGTTCTTCCAATAGGTATTATCAACTCCATGGAACGTCAATTATCCAACGTTCAAGACAGAGCAGAACCTCTGCGATGTAATCCACCACGGACTCGTCACCCTCCTGCTAAATTGCAAGATTATGCTGCCTATACAATCAAGTACCCAATTAATAAATTCCTGACTTATCAAAGATTATCACCTCTGCACATAACTTTCCTTACAACGATCTCCAATGTTCATGAACAAAAAACTTTCAAGAAGCTCAATCTCAAAGTATCTGGCAAAAGGTTGTGGCAGAAGAACTGACAGCTCTCGAGGAAAATAAAACTTGGAATATAGTTCCTCTTCCTCATGGAAAACATGTAGTTGGGAGTCGTTGGATATTTAAAACGAAATTCAATTCTGATGGCTCAATTGATCGACACAAAGCTCATCTTGTTACTCAAGGATTTACTTAGAAATTCGGCATTGATTACAAGGAGACATTCGCCCTAGTTGCCAAAATGACCACTGTCAGAGTTCTTTTATCTGTAGCTATCAATAATGAGTGGGTGATGTCGCAAATGGACATTAAAAATGCATTCATGCACGAAGATCTTGAAGAAGAAGTTTTTATGAAGCTTCCACCAGGACATCCTCAAGGTGGACATCCTCAAGGCATTGATTTTATTGCTTTATTGAAAAAGAATCTTCAGCTCCAATTTCCAATCAAGGATCTTGGGCATTTGAAGTATTTCCATGGAATTGAAATGACAACTTCTAGCAAAGGGTTATTTCTAAATCAATGAAAATACATTATAGACTTACTTCAAGATGTTGTTTTGCTATATTCTAAGTCTGCTGCCACTCCACTAGATTGCAAATTAAAGCTGGATTTAGATGGAGAAGCTTTTGATTCTCCTAGCCACTATTAGATACTTGTCGGAGAGCTTATATATCTGATTATCACGCGACCTGACATTATGTTTGCTGTTAGTCTTGTCAGTCAACAAATGCATGCTCCAACCGTTCAACACTTAGAAATGGTGAAACGCATTCTTCAATATTTGAAAGGATCTATTGGTCGTGGCATTGTTATGAATAATAACGGACATACGAACATTATGTGCGTACAAATGATCAATTGTCATATGTGTTTACTAAAGTTCTGTTGTCTACTCAATTTCACCAGCTATTGAGCAAGCTTGGATCCATTAATCCTTTAGATTCAACTTGAGGGGGGTATTGCAAATATCTTGTGTCCTGTGTTTGTACACTCGGTTTCTGAAATTATGGTGATAGCTGGCAGTTAAGGATAATTTCGTATATAATCATAAGTCAAATTCCATATATAATCATAAGTCAAAGACCTGATAGGATATCTCGTTGCTATCTATCCCAGAAGGATTGTAACACTAACTAGTTAAAGATTGCTTTATGTGTGTGTGTAACTTTGCTTGTAATTAATAAGAACGGTGAAACTCTTTCACTCGTAATTCTTCGAGGACAAATCACAGATCTTATCACGATTTAGATAGGCTTGCAAGCCAATAGTTTATCAAAGTGCACGTGAAAATTAATGAAAAATTAATGGGATTAAAAAAGTTTGGGGCTCTTGCACGCTTTTATGCTTTAGCAGGAAAGTGGAGAAGGCTCCCCCACAGTCATGATCTCAAGAGTAGTCACCAAGATCTGCTCACCCCAAAAAAACGCGACCATGTTTTATAGGAAGACCCTGAAAAAAAAAAAAACGAAATACTCTATAAATATTCAAAATTATATACTTCTTTTTTCTTTTTTCCAAAATAAGAAAAAGGAAACAAGTCTCGGGTTCGTCCAGTTGTTTTTTTATGAGAAAGAATTTCACACAACCTGTCCTTTACACCAAATATATACACATTGAAAACAAGTTGGAAATATTTGAATATATTGAAACACATTAATTGTCATTTTGTATTTAAAAGGATATCTTATATTGATTTAAAATATATTTTTATTTAATTTATATTGAAATTATCGGGTGTTACGCTTATTATTTTTAGTTTTAACAAAAAACAATTACAGCAAAATATAATAAAGAATAAAAATAAACTAAAGATTACAATATTTGACTATTTTATTATAGAAATAACTTATTGGTGAACGATGATGATATTTTTTTATAGAAATATCTCACAGTAATTTTAATATTTTTTTTAAAAAATATGTTACTCCACTTAAAAGCGTCCCCATAAAACTAATCTGCTAGAAAAGAAAAGGGACTCAAATCACCATGCATGGATGGGAACTAGCCATGCGTCATGCTACGTCCTGTGCTGTACCCAGAATTTATTTTTATTTTTATTTTTTTTTACTTTTTTCTATGAAAAAAGTAATATTCAAGCCATGAAAGTGCTTTCTTGATAGGCTATTATTGAAATCTCATTATATAAAAAAGTTTTTTTTTAGTTTTTCAAGAAATAAAAAATAGTACCTAAGTAGATGAAGTAAAAATGAAAATATAAAGGATGTAAAGAACAAGAAAATGGAAAAAAAAAAAGTCTCGTTTTGAAGAGCAGATTTATTGCTTAATGGAACAGAGCTACAAAAGATTCAGATTAAGAGAATGTACAAAAGAAAATCCCAAATCCAGATTCCAGAAGTCTGTACAAAAAGACTCAAAATTATGTTCCCAACCCACAAATTTAATTGGGCGTTCGGGTCAAATCACAAGTCCACTAAATCGGATCTTGGAACTTTACATACAAAAGGGTGAGCCAATAGCTGAGCTGCTGTCCACCTCTTACCAGACTCTTTCTGCAGGCAACACTGAATAAAGTCCCGAAACTCCTCCGACGCTCCCTCCGGCAAGCTCGGCGGATCCCCAAAACAAATAGCACACATAAGAGTAGCCCAATCGGGTCTTTGACCCGGTGGAAGAAATGGAAAATGGCCCATATAAAGCTCCAATAAAATAAGCCCCAGGCTCCAAATATCAGCAGCATAACCATTGTAATTGCCACCGTAAGTATCAGGATCAAACCTTTCCGGACTCATGTAAGCGCAAGTGCCAACATACGAATTACAAGCATCTAACGTACGATGCATGATTTTACTCACACCGAAATCAGCAATCTTCACTTCCATGTCCTTGTTAACCAGCAGATTTGAAGGCTTGATGTCTCTGTGGATGATTTTCTGGGCGTGCAAGTAGCTAAGACCATTCAGAACCTGACTTGCAACATGTGACAGTTTGGACTCATTGAACGTACCATGTTTTTTCAGAAGTGAATCGAGTGTGCCTAAATCCATGTACTCCATCGTAATTGCTATGTCCCCAGATGGTTTTTCATAAACCCCATGGCACTTAACGATGTTGGGGGAATCTGTACGGCGGAGAATCTCGATTTCTCTGTAAATTTGGCGGCGGACTAATGGGTCACTATCTCCATGTACAACTTTAAGTGCATAAATTTGTGAGTTTCTCTTGTGACGTACTTTATATACCGTGCCACCGTTACCATGGCCTAGCACGTGTATTTTTTCAATATCATTGCAAGATATGGTAGAGGTGGTGTTGTTGTTGTTGTTGTTGTTGATGGTGGAGGTGGGGGGAAGCGGTAGAGGGAAGCGGGGGCGGCGGTCCGAGAGTTCAGGGAGACGGAGGTTTACCTGGCGGCGTTCACGGACAAGGGCCATTAAGTGAAGAGGGATATGATTTATTTTTATTTTTTTTTTCCGGGAAGGTTAGGAGGAAGTGAAGAGGCGGAGGGCTTGTTATATAAGTGGAAAGAGTTGAAGCACGTGGAAGATTTTTTGGGAAGGATGGTGGAAGGATAGGGAGAGGAAGGAAGGACGTGGTGGGGTGGGGTGGGGTGGGGTGTTAAAATTGAAAAGAGCTTTTGCTGGAGAGTGATGAAGTGTAATTATGGCGGCTATGTTTTTTAAGTGGACTCTATGCATTTCTTATCTTCTCGTGACCAAGTAGCCAGTCTTTTGATTTTGATTTCTTTTTCGTGATTTTTCTTTCTTTTTTCTATTATTATTATTATTAAAACAATTGCCATCACTTTGAGATATATGTGATTTTTATTTTATTCTACCATTATCTTACGACACGTCACATGATGTCATAAGATGCCTAGTATTTATTAGATATTAAGTATTTTACATGCGATGCAACGGAATCATTGATATTATATATCCTGATTAAAAGTAAGATTTAAAACCATGATTATAATGTAATTGTCACGTAGCGAACACATTGAAGTATCGATTTCTGTAGATGCCAAATATTCCAAACCGCTTCATAGATAAACAAAAAAACATCAATCTGAGTACAAGTAGGAATAATTTAATAAGTGTATACCCGACGGAATGAATATTTTATTTTCGAGTTCGATTGATTAGGTTTTAAATTTAATTTTTATAAATTATTAATTTAAGTGTTATAAACCTTAGTGGCATTAAAAACTTACATGATCGTTAACTTTAGGGTCTCGAGAGATTAGTTGAGATACACATAAACTGATCATAATTTTATATTTATTTTTTTTAGTTTTAATTATTTTTATATTAAATTAATATTTTTTTATTATTTTTTAAAGTTCTGTAGGGTCATCAAGGGATGCTTGTATAACGACTATACTAACATGCATAATAATGCAAGAGGACCCAATGAATATAACTTAGAAACAGTGGTAGATACTTATATTGGGACATAGAATTGGTTGAAGGTGGGGATTCTCTTAATGTCGTGGTCCTCGTGGAGCCGGCACCAAGTTGGCCAAATTGGAAATTAATGCCATGAATATTGGATTAGGTTCAATGTAGTTGCAACAACTTAGCCACCCAGGTGACAAGAAGTTTATCCAAGAGTGAGGGTGGAGTTTTTTAAGATGTTTTTTTATTTAAAAATACAATAAAATAATAATTTTTTAATTAATTTATTTATTTTTATTATCACACATTAAAACGATCAAGAAAAACAAAAAAAATATTATTACAAGTCAAAAAAAATTCAACATTCATCGAAACTCGTACAACCACAGCTCCTAACGAACACTAAGCATTAATATGGGTATCCCAACCTTAACCAACACTCATATGCTCTAGTCACTCAAAATATCTTTCAAGGGGTGATTAAAAGTTTATTTGAAAGTGTGGTTAAAGTTATTTTTTAAGGTGTTTTTTATTTATAAATATATTAAAATAATTTTTTTATTTTTTTAAATTTATTTTTAACATCAACACATCAAAACAATAAAAAAATATAAAAATAAAATTATTTCAAGTTAAAACAAATTCAACATTCACTGGAACCCAGCAACCACAACTCCGAATGGGCACTATCATGCATTAATAAGGGTATCCCAACCTTAACCAACACTCAGCTCCAGTCACTCAGAATATCTTTCAAGGGGTGATTGGTAGAACGCAGTTTTTAATGGTATTAATTTATTAATCTGGGAAATTCCAAATTAAATTGACACTCTAAATTGATTCTTAATGCAGCGTCGAATATAAACTTTTTCTTAATTAAGTCCTTGATGTTAATGTACTAGAAATGTATTCTACAATTGGGTTGCGAATGTAAAAAAAAATAATCGAGTTGATGTTTTCTCTAACACCTTTTTTTTTAATTATATA
>Ga0325405_1007827_pt1 | contig 10710 bp, 12 predicted proteins | sample PopdelMetagenome_21_FD_205663 | JGI IMG/M metagenome (GOLD analysis project Ga0325405, IMG submission 205663) | Populus deltoides microbial communities from Bellville, Georgia, United States - Xylem-Control-R2 | ecosystem: Host-associated > Plants > Phyllosphere > Stem > Wood/Secondary xylem...
TTCCTGGTTTTGGTTTGACCCATAATTGGGTAAAGCGAAGTATCTTTTTTGAGCTTCCTTATTGGAAGACCAATCTGCTCCGCCATAACCTTGACGTCATGCACATCGAAAAGAACATGTTTGAGAACATTTTCAACACCGTCATGGATGTGAAGGGGAAGACAAAAGACAACATCAAGGCTAGATTGGATATAGCTTTATACTGTAACCGTAAAAATATGGAGTTGGTTTATGATGAGTCACGGGTCGCAAAACCAAGAGCAAGCTTCGTGTTAGAGAAAAACGCACAACTGCTAGTCTACAAATGGCTTAAGAGTCTGCGTTTTCTGGATGGACATGCATCGAACATATCAAGGCTGGTTAATATAGAGGACTGCAGATTGTATGGAATGAAGAGTCATGACTGCCACGTGTTTATGCAAACATTCATCCCATTAGCTTTTCGTGATTTGTTACCAAAGGGAATATGGGATGCACTCACGGAGATCAGTCATTTCTTCAGAGATATATGCTCCAGCAAGTTGAATGTTGATTACATTGAGAGGCTTCAAACGAATATCATCGAGACACTATGCAAACTTGAGATGATATTCCCTCCATCATTTTTTGACTCAATGGAGCATCTTCCTATACATCTACCGTTCGAGGCAAAAGCTGGAGGACCGGTCCAATATAGATGGATGTACCCATTCGAACGGTTAGATATTACAGTTGCAATGTAATTCATATATAAAAGTATTTTATATGTTTTTCTTAATTGAAAATACTTGATTAATATTTCAATGCAGGTACTTGTTTAATCTCAAGAAAAAGGTTAAGAACAAGGCGCATGTTGAGGCTTCGATATGTGAGGCCTATATTGTTGAGGAGATCTCAACATTTATCTCGTACTATTTCGAATCTCATCTGAGAACGAGAATCGATCGCGTTCCACGGTATGATGATGGCGGTGAAGTGCCTTCTAGTGGGAACTTGTCAATATTCTCCAATACTGGACGACCCACACCTAAAAATGCAGTAAGAGGAAGATATTTATCGGAAATAGAGTTCAAACAAGCACACAACTATGTTCTATTTAACTGTGATGAGCTGAGACCTTTTATTTAGTAAGTTTATACTAATTAAACTTTGTTAGTAATATACTGTTAATTATATATTGTAATATCATACACTCATTATCACTTGTAGGCAACATCGACAATATTTGCTCTCCAATAACTCACAGCTGACCGAATCCCAGATCTTTCAATTACAAGATGAACAGTTTGCCACATGATTTAGAACACATGTAAGCACTATCACAAACTCATTCTAACTTGCAAAATTATTGTACGTATGCATGTCATTACAAGATTCTCGTTCATTTACTGTTTATTGATGTACATTACATACAAGGTTTATCAAATGGGAATGAGTGCATCTAAGTCATTGTCTTCACTAAGCCTGGGGCCTGAAAGAAAATGTAAGTGCTACAACGGGTATTTTATCAATGGATATGTTTTCCATACAGAAGAATACGGGTAAGGAAGAAAGACATACAACAACGATGTTTGTGTTAAGGGATCCACTAGTAGTGAGTTAGAAATTAACTACTATGGTAGATTAGAAGAGGTCGTCAAACTATAATATCATAACGAGCAGAATAGAGTGTTTTTATTCAAATGTTATTGGTATGATACGACTGACAGAGGAATCAGTGTTGATCCGTACTATGGTCTGGTTGAAATCAACTCAAAAACTAGACTCCGCAACATAAACGATGTCTTTGTTTTCGCAAAGCAATGTTAACAAGTTTATTACACATACACGTCGTATATATTGGTATATGAAATGGAGGCGGTGATGCCTTTAAAAGTTAAAATCCCCTCATTAAGAGTATTGATAGACTCAGAGTTAGAAGAGGTAGAGTGGGTAAAAGTTAGATATGAATAGTTGAATATGATCAGTGAAAAGAGGATAGCTGCAATCTGTCATCATCAAAGATGGCTAAACCATATGATAAGAAAGTCTGACCTCGAGGATTCCACGAAGGAGATCTTGTACTGGAGAAAATATAGCCTTTACCATAAGAAGATCAGAGTAAATGGGTGCCAAACAATGAGGGCTCTTATGTGGTAAAGAAAGCATTCTCGGGAGGAGCTTTTTTTTTTTTTATCTAGAATGGATGGAGAAGATCTAGTTAGACCTGTGAATGCTGACTCTATAAAAAATACTATGCTTCCTGATCAATAAAGCAAAGTTCGGCCATGAATTCTCTCTGTAAAGAACCTTTTCTTCGTAAGACGCATGATCTCATAGCATTCAAAATCTTTTACTGTTTTCACGCATGACTAAGGAGATGACTCCATCAATTCTCAAATTCGAAGGATCCAAACCAAATTTAAACCTGATAGGTATTGCACACCACACTAGAGGTAAGAAGTGCACATAGGGGAACATAGTGAATCAAAGCCCAACATTAAAGGGATATCATCATAAAAAAAACCTCTGAAGCATCTTTATGAGAAATGATTGCATTGAAAGTTTTAGTTTTCATGAACAAAACCAAATTTGTTTTAGTTTTCCTCTTAAAAATAATTTCTCAAAAATGAAAAAGGCAATTAAAACATAGGCAAAAATATACTACAAAGCAACGTTCAATGGATCAAGAAAGGCCCCCATAAGGAACTAGAGATCTCTTCACCAAGCATAAGAAGGATAGAAAATATAGCACGTGGAGCATATTCCAGTTCAAGAGGATAGGTCGGGCAAACAAATGGAAACAGGAGCTTGAAAAGGGCTACAACGAAAAGGGGGACCTATGTTTTCAAAAATAGGTAAACAAAAACATGCATGCTATATTATCATGACACTAACCTAGCAGTAAAAGATGTGATGAAAGCCAAAATAGTTTCCAAGTTTTTGGGAACTGCTAAGGTATGAAATCTCAGGTCAACGGAACTACGCGAAGCACTTGACAAGTTTTGTCCAAGTTCGCAGGACTGATTCGAAGGATTTTATTTTACCAAGGACTGAATCGAAAAGTGTTAAAATGAGGGATTAAATTGAAGAAGGATATTGAAAGCTGGAGAGGGCGGCTGAATCATCATAAATGGCAGGATTTTTACCACACCGAATAAGGAAAATACGACTTTGCAGCCGCACCCTCCATCTGATTTCTTTCTTTCTTTTTCTCTGTTGTTTTCCTTTCTCATCACGCCTGATTTTTGGAGCTGAAGACCACGTTTTTTTTGCCTCATTTCAAAGGGAGCAGCTAGCCCTATGGAAAGAAAAAAAGAGCCACACCATCCTCTAACTAGGAAAGAAATCACTGCTGATCACAAAATCAGAATCAAACATTCTGGTTTCCTATTTCTGCTCACCCAAGAATACACCCTAGAGTTAATGTAATATTTGTTTCCTAAATAAAGCCATGTATAGGCTATATAGAAGCCTCGGTTGCTGACCTAAAGGGGGGAGAAACGCAGAAAGAAAGAGCATAAAAAGGAGAGAAAAAAACAGCAAAAGACGTGCAGAAAAAAATCACATAGAACAGAGGGAGTTTCTTCCTTCATCCTTGCGTTGCTGTAAGATCAGGAAGGCAGGCAGTAGAATAGAAAGAAGAGAAAAGAAAAGACGAAAAAGAGAGGAGAAACAAGGAAGAAGCAGGGACTGACTTTCGATCTTTGCTCCATTCTTTCTGTAAATAAAATCTACAAAATAGAGGAGAAGAAGGTGCAAAAAACCAGAAGAATGAGAGGAGACCGAAACAGAGAAAGGAGAAAGGAGTCTCTCTTTGGATACCAGAGGCAAGAAAGCAGAAGCTCTGTCCATCAGCTCGCAAGTCATCTTTGGCATTCAAAACAAGCAGGGATTTGCAGACAGTGGAGGACTGAAAGAGCCAGGGTCGCCAGCGGACCAGGTAAGCCGTGTCTCCACCATCCTAGTTTTTTGCATTTTGCATGTTAAGACATTGTGCATTGTTAGTTTGCATTTGTTACTGTTCAAGTGAAAATGAATTCACTTGAACAGTAACCGGGCATGGGATGTGTATTTATTTTTTGTGTTTTTTTTTTTTGTATTGTAAAATAGAAATCTCGTATTTAGAATACCCGGTTTTCAACGCAATGTGACAAATATACATATATATATATATATATCAAAAAATTATTTTCTTGTGTGTTGCATACAACCAATACCCTAACATGTTTTGAACGCTCTTTTTTATACAAAAAAATATTGGAAGTTTAGAAAATGTGTTTTCCCATGGATTTCTTAAACACAACAAAAATTATTTTCTTGCATTTCTGGATTTTACAACATGTTTGTAAAACTCCAAAGGGTATTGGCCAATATTCCAAAAAATCAAAAATCTTATTTTGGAGGGAATTCATTTATTATTTATCGTTAATGTTTGGATAAAGAAATCCTAAAGGGATGAATATCCAAAATATTATTGGCAATAACTTGTTATTATTCATTGTTAATATTTGGATAAAGAAACCCTCAGTGGTAAATATCCAAAATAATTTTCTAGGAATAATATATCATCACACAGCCTTGAAAGAAGCTTTGATTATAATCAAGGAGATTTCAATTTTTGATCCATGGTTTACGAGCCGTGAAAGTATGAAATACTAAGGCAAAAGGAGGCTTTTAAAGCACTATGAATTTTCTTAGATTTCTAAATTTTTGTCCCTCCTCCTTGCGATTTGCGAGTCTCAAACTCTTGAAATACTAAGGGAAAAACGAGCTTTTAAAGCACATGGAATCTCCTTGGATTTCTGTCTTAATAAATTTAGTTAGAATCAAACTTAGAAAAACTAATGGAATTAGAAAACACCAACACCATAGCAATTATAAGACAAACCAAACACTAAGCAGCTTACCTTATGTACGGCGTACTAGGGGTGCTATTACCTTCCATTTACGCAACCAGTCCCTTGCCTTAGAATCTTTGAAAGACCAGCTAGGTTTCCTAGTGACCATAATACTAGGTGGCGCCTCCTTTATACAAATCAAAACAAAAGACCCTGAAATCAATTGAGGGTTTGCCGCGAGGGTGCGACAGTCCATACCGACGGATATAAGTCCGTCAGCATTTCACAGAGAATTCAAAAATAATTACTTGAAATGCCATAATCACCGACCCGAATACCGACGGACCGCTCGAATTCGAAAGAGTTGTGCATTAAATGCATCTCTGACAGCGTCATATTGCCGACGAAATTACCGACGGACCACTAAAAATATGGAAGGTCATTATAAATTTTGGTGCAAAATTGAAAATTTACCGATGGATTTTTGACACTTCACTGACGGAATAATTTAAAATAATAATTAATTTTATATCCGTCGGTAAAACTGCCATATAACTTCCCTTGATCGCTGCTTCAGTTCATTTTTTCTTCTCCTCAGTTTTTCACTGATTCTTTTCCTCTCCGTTCTTCAAAGGTTTCACCAGTAATCTCTAGCAAATTTTCTCGTGAATCTCCATCAGTTTAAAAGGTATGTATTTCTTCTTTACTTTAAGGGTTTTTTTTTTGCTATGTTTTTTGTTTTGGTGTATTTTTTGTAATGTAGATAAAGTCTATAGTTTTTTTTTTTTGCATAATTCATTGCTAAAATCTATAGTTTTTTTTTTGAATTTATTGAATATATTTTATTTTTCTATTGGCATAATTATTATTAGTTAATTTGTTGAATATTTATTGTTAATGTAGAATTTACCATAGAATTAGTAATTGAATATGTTGGAATAATTATTAATTTTACTCTATTATTGCATGATTTGTGTTTAATTTTTTCCATTTATTTTGATTGTTATTCTATAGTTTTTTTTAATTTATTGTTTTGTTGTATTGGCATAATTATTGAATAATTTATTGAATTGTAATTCTTAATGTTGAATTTACCTTAGGATTAGTAATTGAATATGTTGGAATAATTAGTATAGATTGGGTCAATTGGTTGTGGCTTTTGTTAATATGTGCAGGTTTGTGGATTAGGGTAGTATCCAGTACAGGGGAGGTGCTGTCGAATTTTTTTTTAACATTTGAATTTAATTATATAATTATTTGAATAAAATTGTGTAGATGCGTAGAATGAAATCCAGAGCTGGTCGCTCACGTACGGTCGCAGCTAGTTTGTCTAGCAGCGACGATGATATTTTATTAGGTGCCTCTCAAAAAAAGACACGTACACCACCTACACCGTCAACTGATGCTACCTCTTCCAGCACTACTTCACAGCGCATGGGCGGGGTGCTTTCGCAGCGGAATCAATTTTCCTGTAAGTACGAGGCACAGTGAAAGAACGACCTTTCAATGTAAATTTGTTAAGTTTTTAATTTTGTTAATTACAACATAATTTATGAAGTAATCACTATTTAATTTATTTCATTTCTTTTCAGGTTCACAAACATTGAGGCCGCCCGAGTAATATCATCGGCGTTTAAATCGTCGATGGAGATTCCATTGTTTCAATGGAGTCAGATATCCAAGCATCCTCAATGGATGCCTCAAATCAATGCATGGTGTGACAGATTTCAGGTTGGTGTTAATTTATAATTTTCAGCTTATTTCTAATAAATTATTAATATAATTGTAAATAAATTATTATTTTTATTTAAACTTGTTTATTTATACACAACACAAATTCTGCCGGGACAGTGAGCATAACATTGTTGTGAGGAGGGTATGGAAAAATGACGCGGCACCTAAGTAAGATCGAAAACAATACAAGATTTTTTTTAGACAAAAATTTATGTTTCGAAATGTAATTTTTCGTTGTGTGAAGTAGGTTGCATGATTTTTGGTATGAAGCACAAAAAAGAGCAAAAAAAACCGCGAGAGATAGGGGTTTCAAAGGCTGGAACGATGTTGCGGTTTGGAGGGATTTCAAACCAATATACGTCCTGGAATATATATGGCCGCACTATTTTGAGCACGTGATGTCTGAGCGGTTCACATGAAGCTCACAGTTCGGTGCTGGCAACCGGAATCGGCCAATTCATGGTCCGGTGACAACGCACACTGGCGGCTCTGTTTCGTTTGCTGCACATGCGAAACGGATGGTAAGATTAATTTAAATGAAATATATCGTTAAATTAAGTTTTTGTTAATATATCTTTTTTCATTATAGGCTGCGACTCTTGGACGTGAGCCGAGCCTGATGGAGCTGTTTGTGGAAACGCACGTGCGGAGTCAAGACCGCCAAAAGGGGGTGTAACAGTTCGTTGATAACCGTGCTCAACATTTCGTGGTATGTTTGTTCAACCATTTTATTTTGTAAGTTATTATGTTTATTGAATTGAATATGATGATTACTTTTTTTTATTTTCAGGAAACCTATAATAATCGATTGAGGGAGAGATACAGGGATGATATTTTGACCTATCCAGAATTCGATCTAGATTTATGGGTGGAGATTGGATTGTCAGGTGGACCAGATAAAAATCGGGTTTACGGGCTCTCCAACACTAAGGCCGACAACTTGCGATCGGCCCGTAATGTTTCAACCGTTGGGAGCTCCCAATCAATATCAAGCTCCCAATCTAAGAAGTTTGTGGCCTTGCAGCAACACAAGGCTCAGCTCACTGAAAAATACGACCACCTATCAGCGGAGTACGTGCAACTCAAAGCGTCTCATGTAGAACAAAGAGCAGAGTCTGCACAACAAAAAGCGGCTTATGAACAGCTTCGCGAAATGGTCATGAACATGGCAACACATAGTGGAACATATGCGCCTAATCCTTTTTGGCCGTATAACCACCAGCCTCCTCCTCCAAGATCTCTTTCTCCTCCTCCAGCTCCACCTTTATATTAATTTGTAATAAATATTATTTACCTTTAAAATTTCATTTAATATTTTTTTTTGAAACAGATTCAGTTTGTAATGAATATTATTTAACTTTGATTTTTTTGTTTTTGATGTTTAATATAAATTTTATTTGCATAATTGGTTTTTATTACCATTAATTTAAATAATTTTATATTATATATTCTAAATAATTTTGAATCCCTTGGTATTTGACAGTAGCATTCACCGACGCCTTTACAGACGGATTTATTCGGTCGGTATTTCAACCACTCACAGACAGCTTTATTGACGGACTTAATTCGTCGGCATTTGACAGTAACTACCACACTTACCGACGAATTTACAGCACCGACAGATTTACAACGGTTTATAGCTGTCGATAAATCATGATATCACCAACGGAATAAAAATCCGTCAGTAGATTTCAAGCGGGAATATTTTTTTGGCGCGCAAATTCCATCTGCAAAACCATCGGCAAATGGTTTTTTTTCCGGTCGATATAGCGACGGAATGGGGAATCACCGACAAAATGAAAGCCGACGGACATAATCCGTCGGTGATTTATTTACTGATAAACTTCTAATCACACACCGACGGAATATGTCCGTCGGTAAAACTGTGAAATCTTGTAGTGTCAATTAAGAAATGAGACAAAAAAAGACTTGTGTCAATCTGGGTTAACATGTCAAACTCGTGACCCGAGCCATGAACTAAGATAACATCGTATAAAGCAAGTTGAAAAAAACTATAAATCTCAATTTTCAATCAACCCAATGTTGAAGGATAAAATTAAAAAATAATAATAAATTACAAAAAAGGAAAAAAAATTGCGTCAACCGGGTTAACCTGTATAAGCCGTGACTCGGGTCATAAGATTGAGATAATCCCATAAAAAGAAATTCAAAATAAATTATAAAACTCAATACCCAATAAATATAATGCTAAAGCATAAATTTGAAAAAAAAAACTAGATTTTTCTATAAAAAAACAAAAAAAAAACCTATTCCAATGAACAATACTTTGTGAGGAAGAGAATAATGATTTTCCCTCCTCTTAGTTTTTGTTATATACATATTTATTATTTTATGTTGATCTAATAACATGTTTAGTTGATATAACATAATATAATGCAATCTATAAATATGTTATGTAATGGAGTGCAATGATCCATTACATTTATGTTTAAAAAGTTTTTTCAACTTAATTTTTTTAAAAATTACCATAATAATATCATAGAAACCTCAATAAACACATTTTAATTCTAAAATGGCTTTTAATTAGTTAAAAAAATTAAATCAAATCAAATTAAAAATAAATTAACAGGTCTCAATCTTTTTTCTATGCCATGTTTAAAAGATAAAACCACTTCCATTGTATTTTATTCTCTAAGACAACTTATTGACACAAAGTTTGGTCATTTTGTGGTTAGAATGTGATCGGCCAAATATTTTATCTCTCGTCTCTCTTTTCCGAAAACTTTCTATCTCATTCCTCCATATCTAAAGATTGAGATTGATGCAAACTTCTTGATCATATGGTTAAGCAACCCACAACAAAGATGATACAGCTCCTGAAAAGCTAAGGAATCAAGTTTGATAAGAGTGTTATACAATGAAAACCTATCCCAAGACACAAATATTATTGGAATAAGAAACATCTACCTAATGAATACCAATTCGCGAAAGAGAAGTATAAGCAAGACACCACAATGTCAGTTATACGTTATTAAGTCAAATTTATTCCTTGTACCAACAAAGAAAACATATTGTCACGCAAAACACATGTTTATTTCATAAATTCATCGCTGCTGAAAATTTCAGCTTAGAAAACCTTATATGATAGTCCAACTAGTAACTCTAATGAACCTAAAGCTTGGGGGCTAATATTTACCCACTCACAACAAGTAAACACACAAACAAAATACATATACTACAAAAATATGCAATAAAAATTAACATTTTAAAATTGGGTTCAAATTAAAAAAAAAAAGATAGTTTTGCTGAAGTGAAGAATCCTCAATAAAATTTGAATCAGAATAGGGATGTTGACAAACTGAGTGTTGGGATGGCTGAATATATAGCAAGAGGTTGATTTGTGATAAAATTGGGGTGGGAGTGTGCTTTTGTTGCAGAGAAAAATAGAGGAGGAGGAAGAAAAAATGAGAGAAAGCTAGAAAGAGAGGAAAGTCACTCGTTAGGTCATAAATTAAATATTACAGGCAGATTTAAATCTATCAATAATTTTGTATGTAAAAATAACACGTCATCGTATTTGACAGCTTTTTATTTTTATTTTTTCAACTGTAATTCCATCGGTATATATTGAAAGAATATTTCTATCGATATTTAAAAATAAATATGACAAGGGAATATTCAGTTGAAAAATTCCTCATAATATATCTATGAAAATATTCTATTGATATATCTATTTATATTTATCAATTTTACAGTAGCAGATAGAATACTCCCAGGTCAGAGCAAAAAAAAACAAAGAAAAGAAGAAGAGATATACCGAACTATGTTTTACATGTAAAATTCGAATTCAATGAGCTTCCAATCCATGGAACTAAGAAATCAATTAAGTAACTAGGGCAAGTAAATCGTGGTTAGGACCACACTATCATGCATGGGTCCTGTTGGGAAGACCAGAGCTAAAGAACTTCAAAATTTGCGAAGTACTCATTTTGTTTTTTTACTTTTGCTTTGGAGAATAGTTACATGCATATATACTCATCATGTTGTTTCCTTCCAGGTTTGCAAGTGGAAAATCGAAATCATGATCATATGAATCACCAGGCACGCGTGCCTTGTTCATTTTCAAATTATTTCCTACATTATTAGTAAATTATTTCTAACTATGAAAGAAACCTTACTTCCATTATAGAACCGTTAGTTAATCCATAACTACCTT
>Ga0325405_1007831_pt1 | contig 10705 bp, 3 predicted proteins | sample PopdelMetagenome_21_FD_205663 | JGI IMG/M metagenome (GOLD analysis project Ga0325405, IMG submission 205663) | Populus deltoides microbial communities from Bellville, Georgia, United States - Xylem-Control-R2 | ecosystem: Host-associated > Plants > Phyllosphere > Stem > Wood/Secondary xylem...
TTTATTTATAGAATAACTATTAAGTAATTTTGAAACATTGATATTGCATAAAAATCAATACAAGCATGTCACTGAAAAAAATAAATGATATTGGCACTCCATGTAGAGTGAAGAACACAGGAATTTACAGTGCTCAGAGTTTGAAATCAAGAGGTTTATGGTTTTTATGATTTCAAGTTCGAGCCATATGGTTGCTAATATGATAGTCATTTGAGACTTACATGGTCGTTAACTTCAGGACCCATGGGATTAGTCGAGGTGCGAGCAAGCTGGCCCAGACACCCACCTTAATAAAAATAAAATAACCTAGGAATTTTAAAACATTAATTGCACAAACAAGGCCATGACTAGTAATGAAATAATGCACCTAACCATAAATATCCAATTTATAGCAAAGAAAAATGCATGAATTCAATGAGGATGATAACTTTAAGTTATGAGTATCAGATTAAAAAAAAGGAAGAAGAAGAAGTTTTGAGTAATTATAAAAAAAATTAAAAAATTAAGAGTGACTGCACTTTTTTGTTATAACAACAAAAAATATTAAAATGTTTTTATATAGGTAATTCAATAACATAAAATGAATTTATTTTTACCCAAATTATATAAGAAAGTGATCAAGGTGTAAGTATTTATTTTTGTGTTTGTTTTTGAAGTCCAACTATATTTTTTAAAAGATCTTGAATTTTAAAATTTTTAAATTGCTTTGAGGTTCTAATATAAAAAAATAAAAAAAATATATTATTTTATAACTTTTTAAAACACAGTCTTAACAACCACCTTTGACGCTACACAGTAATAGCACTGTTAACTGGTCTCCTTTCTGATAAAAAGAAAAGAAGAAACACTGTCGTGCTCTCTGCCTAGGGACCTTTGGCGAGGAAAGAGTTCAAAGGAGTTGTTGCCAGAAAACTGTAGTTTCTCTTTACTAGGCCCAAAAGCAGTCAGCTTTCTCTTGTAGCTTGCTGCCTTGAAGGTGCGCACTATGTTAAATTAAATTAAGTAGTATTTAATAACGGTTTTTTTAAAAAATAATTTTTATTTGTAGATACATTAAAATTAGTATTTTTATTAAAAAAGAAACATTTTGATTTATTTTTTAGAATTTCTACTTGGTCAATTCCTGTAAAAAGCCTCGATTATAACACCAACTTGCATTGAGATGTATGGAAATGAAATATTAAATATATCTCGAGAAGCATCACTAATCTGGAGACAAAATAAAGCATGTTAAGGGCTAAACATGAGAAGATAATACTATTTAATTTAAAAAAATCCCAGTCCTAGAAAACAATTGTTAAAGATTTCTTTTGCAATCATGCTGTGATGATTTTATGGCCCTTTTTGTCTTGCTGGGGCGGGAGCACAGTGAGCTCGCCAGTCTGTAGAGTAGAGCCGTAGAGGCCTCCCTGGGCTCCCACACACTCAGATGACTTCTCTTCCACAGTGCAGAGAGAGAGTGGTCTCGTCTTCCTGTGGCTCTGCCCTCCTACAAGTTAATAAATCCCTGTGCCGTCGTACTGACCGGCAATTCTTAACATTGGAACTGCGGCATCTTCTCCAGCAAATAATTCCAGCAAATGGGTAAAAAGTAAAACACATTTATTGTTATGCATTATCCTGCATGTCTTGCCTTTTACACATCATTAGGCAGCAAGTGGACACGGTGACAGCCTAAACCTAAATGCTGTCAAATCTGTACATCTTTCCACATTTTTTGTCTGGCGAACATGACTTCGCTGCATAACGTGAGAGGTATCATAGCTCTTTAAACTTTCAATGTTTTTTTTTTTTTTTTCATTTTAGGCATAGTTACAAGATTTGATCCGACGTTGGCCTGATTTAAAATCAACTCAGACCAAGATCTAGGTTGTGATTCTAGTGGGTTTATTTTAGTTTACTTGGATTGAGAAAAAAAAGATCAATTTTAGAATAGAAGCTCAATAACAAGAGGGCATAGTAAAATGTCAAGCTCAAGACACCACTTCTCTTGGTAAAATGTCAGGCTCTTTAAACTTTCAATTTTTTTTTATTTATTTTAGGCATAGTTACAAGATTTGATCCGATGTTGGCTTCATTCAAAATCAACCCGGCTCAAGATCTAAATTGTGATTTTAGTGGGTTGATTTTGGTTTACTTAAATGATAGATTCGAAATACTAAAAATATTTTTTTTTTCATAAAGTTCTGGAGGATATGACAAAATGCCAAGCCCAAAACATCTCTTCTCTTGGGCTCAGTTACGCGTCAACCCTAAGCACATGTGAATTTAGCGAGTTGCCGGACCCAACCCCCTTGAATTCAGTTGTTAGTTTAATATATTTTGTAGCTATTTGGTTAATTACAAGTGACATTATTATATTCATGTAAATATATATTTATTATTAATAAAAACTTAATTTATCTTTAATATTCATATAATATTATATTAATGAATCTAGAGTGAAGATAAAATCCATGAGACAAAAATGCTTTGCAAAAAAAATTATAAAGTTGTTATAATTATGAAATTCCTATTGTATCAAAGCATTGTTCCTAAAATGTTTTTGGTCGATGCTCTTTTAAATACTGAATATTCATTACAACCGTAGAAACCGATTCATATTATATTCTTTCATATATGAAAAGAAGCAGTTGTTCTTGAAAGTTAAGATATAAGAGATAACTAGAACTAATATGTAGGTGTTTGTCATAAGATATATACAAATTTATAGAGTTTTTCAAATTTCTCTATAGATAGTAAGTTATGCCGATTATTTAGTTGATGTTGTCTATTAGACATAAAAATTATATAAATCACATAATAGAAAGTTATCACTCTATGCATAGCAATCTCTCTCTTCTAAATAGAAAATTAAGAGATTTCTCATTAGTGGTTCGGGTGAATTACCGTTGGAGGCTGAACAATTAGATGACTTGTGATTTGCGATAACTCATCCTTTAAAGAATTATTCAAAGTCGAAGAAGATCAGATCTTCAGATAATAAATCCACAAACAACTCTAGATCTGTTTAACAGGATCTCAAAGACTCTCGAATAATTTTGTTTTATTGTTGTTGCTACGTGTATGGCATCAGGCCCAAGCGCTTACGGGTCAAGCGAGATGCCAGACTCAACTCCCTTTGATTTGGCTACGCTCCAAACCCAAGATGTCAAGACCAATCCCCTACGAGCATCCTAGGTGGAAACCTAAGGTCATCATCTCCCTACGTCTTAGATGCAAAAATTCCTATAAAGACCATCCATATGCCAATCGTTATTAATGTTGATTATAAAGGATAATCCCATCAACGTTAATATCATACATAACTTAATGTAGAGCAACCTTCTATAGGCACGCGATACTCTAATTAGATTAATGCCATGTAAGGAGACATTGACAATCGATATTAATTTTGATTGTAAGGGTCTTCCTCTCACTCGGTATGAAAAAGGAAAAGACCTGCAGCCCCTAGAGGAAGAAAAAGGAACATTCAAGGTTATAAATACTCTCTGAACAATCTAGAAAAGAAGTTCATAATCTTGACTCTTTTATAACTTACTCTCAGCATTTATCATACATAATAGTATTTATTTACCACAACTCCTAATAATAAAATCACTGATTTAATTATCAGAAGTCCTAAAATCCCAAAAAATAACTATTTTAGCGGAAATCCATTCTTGGTTATCAACCCTTGAAATCCTCAGTTATGAAGAATAAAAAATTGGCATGAACACGTGATTGTCCATTATCTAAACACGATGAAAAATAATTCTTTTTCATTCTGGATTTTTGATGCATCATCACTAAACTTAAAAAAAATCCCAAAATAATATTATTTTAAAAACAAATTAGGTTTTTCCTTTAACCAAGCTAGAGTGAAACCTCAAATCAGCAAGTTACTATAGGTTTACTTATCATGTCAAACTAAATCTTACATCTAGGCTTTTAGGATTCAGACCTGAAACTTTCTAGTGAAATTCTAAAAATTGGGAAATTGAATTACTTTGTGATAAACCCTCCAATCTTGGATTGAATTTACTGAGATATCAACTCAAAATTTACAAGCCGGAATTCCAAGCTGATCAGCAACTCTCCATCTCATTGAAATGCGAAAACTAGAGGGCATGCAAGCGTGGATGCCCTCTAAATGGCATGAAAACAACAATACATGCCTTACAATAATCCCTTAGTGGACAAACCCTGCTGCCAAGATTTTTCGTTATTCAGATTGAAGGCTGGCTTTTTCTTGATATTGCGCCGTTATTATTGAACTTTCTTGTGCTATTTTTTGATGGTCGATTTCATTTATTTCTCTTAAATAGTAGTAATTGACCATAAATGATCATACTCTGCCACCAAACTGGCTACCTTCTATGATAAAAAAACAGTACCGATGGTAAAGATGGAAAAGCAGGAATGAAAAAGGCTACCCTACTTATGCATCATCTTCTTTAGCTTCGAATTTGCTAGTCATTTCATGTTGGTAGGGAGAAAAAAAAGGGTAAGATTGACGATTTTGAGCCACGTTTCCAACACTTGAACCCTAAAGCAGTGAAGATGACCAATAAAGCTTGAAATCTTAGAATTTTTCAAGCAATTGGAGATTGCATGGTTAAAAGGCATCCATGTCCTCTAGTCCTTTCATTCTAACTATAATTTTTTTAGATTTCATGTTCTTAAAAAATGCTTCAAAATGTGCAAAAACTCAATCCCAAATGTATAAATAATGCTGGGGAACTACACATAAGATAGTTTTATCCTGTCTCAACTGTAAATGATCTCCCAAGTGGTTCTATCTTATTTTGAGGGTGTAAATTAATGACGAAGAACAAGAACAAGGTTCATATTTTTCACAAGCACCAACGCTGTACATGCATACAAGTGACACGGGTCACACTTGTTAGTTGTTACCAAACCGAGACCCTTAATGACCCCATTTGGGTGCAAATTACCAACTGGCAAGCACCACCGAAGGAGCCCTCACTGAATTCCTCATGTGAACGTCGATTGGAGACCATGTCTTGCCTTCTCCGTTGGCTCTTATAGCGCGTGTCCATGTCATGTTTTATAGAGAGTGAGGGGAAGGTCTTTAAAAGGGAATTGACCAGCTCAAAAGAGGCTTTCTGTACTGCATTTGGATACAGACTTGTCAACTAGGGTTGTACAAAAACAGGCAAAATTGCTGCATGGACAATGACCGAAAGCTTCCCATTATGATTGATCTAATTCTAGCGGTCGGGGGTGGATATGCTTAGCATACTGATAGGGGCATTCTTTGCATATCCATGGTTCTAATCTATTTTAATCTTGAAATTAAAAGCTAGTTTAAACCTACTTTAAGGATGAAAAGTATTTTTTTTTCTTGAAAATGAATTTTAAAAAAATGAATTTTGAAAAAATAAATTATTTTCTGATGTTTGCTACTGTAATGAAAAATAAGTTGGAAAACACTTTCCGGTGTTTGGTTATATCATGAAAAATAAGCTGAATAATAACTTATTAATGTTTTATTTTTCTCAAGTTTATTAAAATAATGAGGAATAAATCTTACAAATTAAAAAGTTAAATGCGAATGAAATTGAAAAAAATATATAATTTCATAAATTATCTCAAATAAAATAAATAATAATCAAAATAATAGAGATAAAATCTAAAAAATAAAAAAAATGAAAGATGAAGAAATTAAAATAATAATAATTAACATTTCATAAATTATTTCAAATAAAATAAGTAACAATTAAAAGAATGAGGATCAAATTTGATAGATAAAAAATTTTAATAAAAAAATGATAAGGGAAAAACAAATAACAATTATAAAAATGAGGACCAAAGTTAATATAAAAATTAAATTTTAAGAGATGAAATTAAAAAATAAATATTTAAAATAAAATATATATAGCAATCAAAAGTTTGAGGACCAAATTTGATATAATCAGCAAATAATATGACATTTCTAAATTTTTCACAACTTATATAAAGTGTTTTCCGCCTAAATTTTCCAGAAAAACACTTTCCTGGAAGCCAAGGCAAATTTTTCTTTGACTGGAAAGTGTTTTCTGTTGACTAATTTTTTTAATACCAAACAAACACAAGAAAATTTACAAAATGATTTCTCAAAAACTATATTCCAGAAATCAAACATAGTTTAAGAGAAAAATACCAAGAAACAGTAATTCTGACCTCTAAAAGAGTGGCAATTGATTAGAAATTCCAATATTTTCTTTCCCTGCTTCTAGACTATTCGACGCCACCCAGATAATAAAGCATGAATGCCTTCCCTTCCCCTCTACATCCCTTGAACTCTAAGAGCTGGCCATCCATTTTGCATTATATGATTGCTCACTATTTAGATGGCATCATTGACTTCATTGCATCTCATATTAGTTGATACATCAACTTGACTCATAATTGTTTGCTTTTATCTAACATAATTGTGGAAAAACCTGTCCCTCGTCGATGTTAAACGCCTGTAAGGCACGTCGGAGGCTTGTCATGTCCATGATACAGACAAGATCATAAGGATTTCTAATATTCCCATTCAATGTATCGATATTGAATAGTGAAGCGACTAGCGGCAGGTTAATTTTGCTTGCATTCTTACTTCAAATGGATACATCCCAATTATGACAACGACACTTTACCTATATCTCTTGATTGATCTTAGCAAAAGTTGGGGGCAAGTTTCAAAGGTTTGAAACTTGAAAACACATGTACTAGACAAAGACATTAGTTAAAAGAGTTGATGAAAAATTTGATGTTTTGGAACAATGGGATCCAGTTCTAGCTAGAGTACCCTTGTAGTAATGAATATTTTGCCAGCCGAGATACGAAATAAAGGAGAGGCATAACAAGAGATGCATGTGTTCTATGACACAATTCTATTGCTATTCCCCTTTGAGTATTTGCCAAGCAAAGAAGAAACTCTGCTTAAATAGTCCCACCCTCATGTCAGCTAGCTATAGCACTGAGACCTTGAGGTCCCCTAACACACATTCTTGCCGAATCTTCTTATTAAACGCACATAAATCGTGCTGCCCTTTCATTTTCCCATCAAGGAATGAAGGGAAAACGACTGAGGTTTTCTTCTTTTTAAAAAATAAAATAAAATCGGAACGAGACCTAATTGGTCAAGTATAGTTGGATATATAAGAAAGACATTGCTTCATTCATAAGAAATGTTAATTACATGTAATTAATCACATGTAATGTTGAATTATTATGACCCCAATTATTTATAGTTGGTCTCTTGATTTTGATTTCTCTCCTCACCATCATATAAGAAATTAGTGATAATCTCAGTAGTCCTTGAATTTCTATTTTCAATGGAATTTTTTTTATTTTGTGTGCAGAAAATAGACTTGTGAAAAATGCTTTATAACGACAATAAATTCTTAGAATTTTCTTGATACCAATGAGTTAGCAATTCTGAGATGTCCCTTTCATTTTCTCTCTAGTTTACAAAAAGTAGGAGAGAAAAAAAACCATGCTTTTCCATAGAAGTGCTTTCTACTACCTTTGAAATTTGAAGTTTTTCTATTGCAGATTTAGGTATTGTTTTGTATTTTAGTAGAAGATATTTTTTAAAATAGAATTATAAAAGCTATCACAGTATAAAATAAATTCCCACCGATTCAGCCCTGCCTTTTAAACCTATAATCAATAGCAAACAGAGGCGCCCTGTTTTGGTCCACATTTTTCACATCCCACTTTCCGATTATGAGCTATACCTGAGCTTTTCAAGACAATTAGTCCACATTTTGCGCTCCCCTTCCTATTATTAGCTATGCCTAGGCTTAGGCTTGTGCAAGACAATTAGCTTAAGAACAAATTATCACAGCATCACAATTAGCTAATAACAACCATTAAGAAAGGATTAGCTAAGTATTATTATTTCCTCGGGTGCATAAATAGGGAGATGAAATTGGAAGAAAATCCAAGCATTCTCGATTTCACACATACGAGAGGCGGCAACGCCTTGACTCGGTCGACCGGCCACACAAGCGCAAATCATGCCAGGTCGGGTGCGGCAAAAAGAATGACACTTTGGCAGCAGCATAAGATTCAATGACCTCATAAAAGAAAATAAATAAATAAATAGAGAAAATAACTTGCAATTCTCCATTACTAATCCAAGTTTTACACACTAAAACAGCCTAATTATTTTCTTAATAGAGCACAAAATCTTTGGAAGACTTTACTCAAAATCCTCCCGTAATTTTAACGGAGGTTTTTAAACAAATAAATTAAATACTATTACTATTACTAATTAACTCCAAAACTGGGCGAAAACTCAGTTACCATCGGTACAAAATTTCCCGTGAAATGGCGAGTAATTAAACGGCAGCAAGCCTATCAAAGTGCTGTAAGAGGTTCTGAGTTTAAGAAATGGAAAAAATCATCATCCTCTTGGCAAACCGATGGTAATGAAGTAAAATCTTGAAGGGGGTCAAGAAATATGTCGCCAAAATCTTGATCACACATAATACTCTCTTGGAAAATTGATGTTGCTGTCGTCGTCGTCGCTATAACTTGATCGTCAAAGAGGGTTGGCCCTGATGTTCCAAAATTGAAAAAATCATCAAGAAATGGTGAGTCCAGTGGTAGATAATCAGACAAATTGCTCTCGCCGAAGGCTTCTTCATTGTCTTGATGCTTTGGCTCCATTTTAGCTTCTTGGAAAGGTTGAGACGGTGGTTTGTGTGATTCAGCCGAAGGTAGTCTGAAAGTGAGCACAGATTTTGGAGATGACAGACTGTGAGACTCGTCAGCAGATTCATAGCCGGAGCCAGAAACTGTTTCCACGTTAATCTCTGGCTTCTTTTCTTCTGATTCCTCCACTGGACTACTTTTCTCTTCTTCTTGATCCTCCTCCCTACTAGGCGGTGTGATGAAATTTGTTAAAGCATCTGGCCCTCGAAGCTTGATGGCAGCATTATCATACACTCTTGCAGCCTCCTCAGCGGTGTCGTAAGTCCCTAGCCATAACCGCACACGTCTAGCAGGATCTCTGATCTCTGCAGCCCATTTACCCCAGGGCCTTTGCCGAACGCCACGGAACTTTCTGCCATTGGTGGTTGATTGGGCAGTAAGTCTTTTCGCTGGCTTTTGAGGGATATCACCAACACTTCTTTTCCGGTTTTTGGCAATAGTAGCAGCAATGACATTGGATTCTTTGCAGAAAGCTGCAGGTTGGATGTTGATCTCGTTCACATATCTTTTCACTCTTTGCCGGCCAAACAACTCTCCCTCTTCGTCGCTGGAGGAGTCTGTGGCGTCATGGTCGGTGACTGTCACTCTAACAAGCCTTGGTGCCGGGTTTGAGGGTTCCGGTGAGCGGCATCGGTCATCGGAGTGTGCCATATTAGGCTTTAAGGGATGTTTAGTGAATTTTTTTGTAACTTTTTTGTGCTCAGTGTACTTTATGGGACATAGGATACTTTGGTCTATCATATTTTCTGGGATTTTCTTTTTCCTTCTAATTAATTCCTCCAAAAGCTCCCTACTTGCATAGAGAGAGAACAAAACTGTGAAGGAGAAGATTGCTAGCTGTGAAGAGATAAACGAAAGACAAGGATGACTCAGAAATCTGTCAAAAAAAAAGACCAGACACCCTTAAAATCTTGAACCTTTCGAGAGAGACTTGAAGGGATTGAGTGTTTATAAATCAATAAAGGCTTACCGAAAAGGAAATAACCAAAATCTCTTAGGAAAATCAGAATAGGAAAATCAACGGATGATTTTGATTTCTTTCTAGTTGTAAGATTTCACTCTTTCTCTCCAACCTTCCACTCAAGAGAGGAAAGGAAAAAACCTGAATCTAAATCTTCACTCTTTCTTGTCAAAAACTGAATCTTGATGAGAGGAAAGAGAAGGGTGAGAGGCCTAAAGTCTTTCGAGAGAGGAAGGGGGTTTTGAGTTTCAGTAAAAGACTAGGAAGAAGCAGAGTTTTAGCTGGTGTCTATCGCTGTTTTATAGCGCATCCCTACAGCCGATTTTGGAAATTTCTCCATATTAAAATATTTAAAATTTCCTATTTTTTATTTACTTTTATTTTATTTTATTTTTAACTGAGGTATTGATTAGTTAGGGGCAAGTCATGTCAATATTCAATACCGGTGTGGAAGTGCCATAAGGTTGCCGTAAAACGACACGCCACATCCCGATGACAGTGTGTGATTTTGACGCGTTGGTGTTGTGGGGCCATGTTGGTGTTAGGCCCGATTAGAGACGTTGATTTGTTGCTGACTCAGGGCGTGTGAGTCCTGTCTCGTTAGTGTGATCGCAGTCACGTGAGGCCCAGGGATACCGGGTCGGTTTAATTTTGGTTTTTGGTCAAAATTGTTTTACATAATTAGAAAACAGACATCGCTTCTTTGACTATTTGAGAAAAAGGTATTGATTTGTAATTGACGTTTTGTTCCCCTAATTAGACTTCTAATTACAAGAAAAAATCTTTCGCAAATATTTGATTATTTAATATTTATCTTTCATTGGATTTGGCTGATGTAACCGCATATTGTGAGTTCTAACTGCCTATTGGATCAAATATTCAACATTATATTTATATATATATAAAAAATAAATTAATGATCTTAAGAGACATATCTTAAGAGATTTGTTTTAAAGTCTTTTCTTTTTTTTATGTTTCTCCAACCGGCAGATGTTCTTCATTGTTAACACAATTTCTTTCTGGTTTAGACCTCTCGTCAAAGAGAAATTA
>Ga0325405_1007833_pt1 | contig 10702 bp, 9 predicted proteins | sample PopdelMetagenome_21_FD_205663 | JGI IMG/M metagenome (GOLD analysis project Ga0325405, IMG submission 205663) | Populus deltoides microbial communities from Bellville, Georgia, United States - Xylem-Control-R2 | ecosystem: Host-associated > Plants > Phyllosphere > Stem > Wood/Secondary xylem...
GAAGGTTAAAACAGATAGAGAAGTAAAATAGGAGAATCCATTTCTGTTTTTTTCTCTTTGTAAATGAGTTTTTTGTTCTTTTAATTTTGTAGTTCTCGGATATACCAAACTAAACTCTTTTTTTTTTTTTTTACGATATTTAATGCTGTTACTAATTTTGGGTAGGTCAGGTCAGGTTTGGTTGCTTGTGATATAGGAGTAATAATTTGTATATCTATTTACTCTTTATTTAATTTCTGTTTTAAAAAAGCGAAGAATACCTTAAAAGATTTTATTTTTATACTGGGTATTAAATGGTGATTGGTGAGTACATTAATATTCAATTTTTTTTTTTAAAAATGGATAATTTTGTAATTTGGAAGCTAAAACCTGATAGGAAAAAATGGGGAGAATTCAATACTGTTTTAGATGTTTATTGATGGGGTTTTAATCCTAACGTGCAGGGATTTGTGGTGGAGTTGATATAATTAATTAATTAATGGCAAAGTCGCGGCAACATTATTCAACACAAGATGCAGCTCTTTCACCCACTGGTGTAAGATCGAGGGAATGGGAGGGTCCATCGAGATGGACTGAGTATTTGGGTCCTGATTTGAGTTCGCCAATGGCATCGAGGTTGTCTAGGAACAAGGTAGGTTCGGATGGACAGGTTCAGAGTTCGGGAGGTGGATCTCATAAGGGTTTGAATTTGCAATGGGTAGTTCAACTTACTGAAGTAGCTGAAGGTCTTATGGCGAAAATGTATAGATTGAATCAAATTTTGGATTTCCCGGATCCAGTTGGTCACTTGTTTTCAGAATCGTTTTGGAAAGCGGGCGTGTTCCCGAATTATCCGAGGATTTGCTTATTGCTTTCTAAAAAGTTTCCGGAGCATTTCAGTAAATTGCAGCTTGAAAGGGTAAGAATTTCTGTATTCTGTTAGAAGAAATGTTGTTTTGTCTTGTTGGCCAATAGTATAGTTCTTTAACTTGTGGACAACTGATGCAGGTTGACAAGGTTGCTTTGGATGCTTTGAATGATGGTGCAGAAGTTCATTTGCAGAGTTTAGAGCCTTGGGTTCAGGTATGGAGTTGGTTTTCTGTGCACCTTTTTCTATTATGTGCATGTACAATGCTCAAGATCTCAGATGATCATTACTTTTAGTGATTACTTTAGGAGATTTAGGACTAGGCCTTTGTGGCTGATTAAACCTCTGTCATAGTTAAACATGTGTTGGTTAATGTATGAAAGCATTCAACTCTATAAAGAATAGCTTTTGTCTCAATGACTGAGTATTCAAGTGCTTTTCTTAAGAATCATGATTGCTAAAGGAAGAACATGCTGGAAGGAACATGTTTATGTTTTAATAATTGAAAGTCTATCTCAATAGGTGCTGACAACCATATTTATAATCTGGTCCTTGAACTCATCAGGTTGTGTATCATACAAGAAGTCTTATAAGATTCAAACTCAGGGTAATTACTAATTAGGAACTATGGTTTCTGCCATTTAGTTGCTCAGTCTTGCCTTGGTACAAATTACCAGTAAGTTGAGCCCAGTTTGACTTTTGGCTGGAGCCCAAGTAGTACTGTAGCTCGACCTCTTGAATCTTTTCGTAGCATCGTAAGTGGGTTTGATTTCATAAAGTCTCAACAGACCAGGCAACCAAGTGACGAGAGATATATCAGCTAGCATGGCTCTGCTGTAGCAGATTTATCATGCTTGCCATCTAAAAGTGAGAACCTTGCTGAGTTGCTAGTGTATGGAGCTAATTTGATGGTGCTTATTCAGTTAAATTCTGTTCTGTATTAGGCCCAAGAATTTCTGATATACTCTAGTATAATGATACATGATTTCATAATGAAGTGCAGTTCAATTGAGGTAAAACCTTAAAACTATATTTATGTTAATATAATGCCCCTAGTAGGAAATTTGAAGCCTTTTGTTTTCACCTGTGGACAATGGGACACAGTTGACGTATTTTAAAGACTGATTTACCATCAATAATTTGCTGTGTACTGTGGAAATGATCACTTGAGGAAAAATGTAGTACTACTGTTGGTTAAGTCATCTAACATTGCATGCAAACCAATATGAAGTAATGACGAGGTTAAATTCAATTATTTTTTGGTCTGAACCTGGAAGATAATCACTGGGAAGGGGAGGAAGGGATCTTATGGGGAATTGAATTATTGATATATAATATATATTTCAAGATACTTGTGCAATTGTTGGTTGGTCAGGCTTAAATCTGAACCATATAATTTTCCTTCTCTGTATCTATGTAAAACTTAATATCCTAAAAGGTTGATACAAGGGAGGCAACTTTAGGAGGAAGCTCTTAATTGCTCAACTACAGCTTTGTTGCGTTTTAAGTGCTAACTATCTCAGCCTAAATATAAATATCTCAAAGAAATGATCTTATTAACCTAGTCTAGTTTTATTGAGGTTTCTTGGTAGAATGGGATTATGAAAATTGTAAAAATGCTTAACGTTATCATGTCTAATATTTTTGCTGAATAAAGTTTTTACACCTATATACTAAGAAAGTTCCCTCTTTCATCATTTTTTAAATCATTTTCACCTCTTGAGAAAAAGAAGGGATTGTATTTGCTAGAGGAAGGTATATGATAAATAAACTCATAACTAATTACCTCTTGTCACTTAAAGAATGGTAATAAGCTTAAGGTCACATATTTCCTAGTGTTATGCAAGAACTCGTGCGTGCTCCTAATTTCTAAGCTTTCCTTGAGAAGCAAGCAATTGAGAAAGCAGCCATCCATAAAAATGTTGGCGATAGACAAATGTTGGCCCTCAATTGCACTTTAGGTAGTCCTGATTTCTCTGCGAGTATTATTCCACTATTGATCATTGGATTGATCAACATTGACTTTGGCATTGGTTGCTGACACTAGTTAAAGACTAAATACCCTTGCATGTATATTTGTTCGAACATTATCATGTATTCAAAGGTTTGACAAATGAATATTCTCTAACTAATCATTATACTAAGCATCGTTGTCAAATCAAGATTTGACTCATGAATTGGAAAGCCTAATTATGGTACCGTAAATCATATTGAATCGTGAATAGTAATATTGATTAAGAAATGAAAATAACACTATGAAAGATAATTAACATACCAAATATTTCTAAAATAAAGGAAAAATGAACCTTTACTGAACAAAATGTGCATCAATTCATCTAATAGTTCTTAGTCATTAAATGACCCAAGTCTCAAAATTCAACATATTGTTCATTGGAACTTGATCATTCTAATGACTCATCTTATAATACATCTTAAGCAACATTCTAACTAGTTACACCACTAGATTTCCTAGTTTAATAAAAAGTTATAATCTTTCCCAATTTCAATATAACCTTTGTCATGCTTGTTGTCTTTGGCACTCTTGCTTTCTTTCACCCTTTTCTATTTTTGTGAAAATTAATTTATTCCTTGTTTCAGTTTTCAAGTAGAAATATTTATCAAAGAAAATTGCTTATACATTGCTGTCAGCCATGACTTCTAGACTAAACCTTCCTATTCTTATCATCTCTTTTGAAATCATGTATTTTACTTTCATTTTCTATTTGAGTTGACTTGTAAAATCGAATCAAATCGCGATTGAATCGCAAGATTTATGTACATACGAGATTCACCCCACTCACCCCATGATTTGCACTTGTTTTCTTTGTGAGATGCATCGTATTGTATGTGAATTGAGATGAATTGTAAGATTTGAATTGTGAACTGTAAGATTTTAACAACCGTGATACCAAGTAGGAGCAGATGATAACATGATGGAAAGGAGAAAGGTCAATGAAGCAAAATGGGGACCGGAAGTCCTGCCAAGTACATGCTGTGAGATTGGACAGGTCGGATATGGGTGTGACTTGACAATCACTGATAGAAAAGAGAAATTGTTTTTGTGTGGCAAAATGTTTGCCCACTTTAGTACTTCTGCAGTAACAAAGACAGAAAATGAGAGAACAGTAGTTATAAAATTAGGATAAATTTAATAGTGAAAAAGAACCCAGATATCCTATCACTTACCACTTGAAAGGGAGACGAAAACCGTGCTCTTATTTAGATTATCTTAGAATCTAAGTGATCAGCGCCGCAATTTTTTTAGTTACCATATTATTGGATATGTTTGTGAGGTTTGATTGTGTCATCTTTTCTTATTCTTCCTTAGCTGTTGTTAGTTTCAATGGTACATGTTGGGAATGGCTTATGGTAGTTATTATGTTTGTTACCCAATATTTTGATTAAAAGGATTGTTTATAATTAACGATAAGAAATTGCTTACTTTCTGATCATTAGAGTTTGTAAATAAAGATTTATGGTTACTTGGTAATTGTTTGCTTTTGTGTGGCCAGTTACTTCTTGACCTGATGGCATTCCGAGAACAAGCTCTGCGACTCATATTGGATTTAAGTAGTACTGTTATTACCTTGTTGGTGAGTATCAAAATCTTCTCCTTCATCATGCAAAATGTATTCAGTTTGATACGAAGTACAATCATTCAACCTCGATAGCTGAAGGATCCATAGAACTTTGGCCTGTTAATATGTATGTATCATGCACTGGATGATTGGATGATGTTAAATTGATCCTTTCCTTGTTTACCTCCAATTCATTTAGAAGAAGAGAAACATAGTGGCTTGATTTGTTTATGGTATCTCTGATAACTTGGTGCAGTATTTTGCAGCCTCATCAGAACTCGCTTATACTGCACGCATTTATGGATCTCTTTTGTTCCTTTGTCCGTGTTAATCTTTTATCTGAGAAGGTGAAGTGGGCTTTGTATTCCCCTATTTCTTCTTTCTCTCTTGTAAATTCTTTGGGGTTTGTATCCTTTTATTTAATATGATGCGCATAAGCAGGCTTCTTATCTTGTTGACACCATTGAAGTTTGATGCCCCATACAGATACCAAGGAAAATGATGTTGCAAATGTATAACCTTCTGCATGCCATGTCAAGAAATGACAGAGACTGTGATTTCTATCATCGGTATGGAATACATTTGAGTAGTGCGGTTATCTTCATATGTCCTGGGCCTTGGGCCTGATGGGTAGCAACACAATTTTATCAGTCTCTGATAAACAATAATGAATTTATAGTTCTGGCTTTCCTTTTCTGTTTCTCAATATGCAATTTCCTGAATGAGGATTTCATCACAGAATGAAAATTTTGACTTCTGTCTAAGCATGCTGTGGATATCTGTGCTTGAACGGGAATGGAAATGTGGATGTCTCCTTGCTTTTTATGCTAGAACTGTAAAAGAAATTTGATAATCTTGATTAGTGAATGGGTTTAACAACTTGGTCAGGTTCTTAAAGGTTAAAAGTACAATGATCATTATCTTTATGGTTTTCTATTTGCAAAGAAATTTAATGGCAGGCAAATTAAATGCTTCAGTTTTGTAATGATGTTATTTTTTCACTTATAGTAAATTTATAGTTCATGTGTAAATAAATGTGATAAGGTTATCTATGCAAAGCTCAAAATGTCTGGTTTTGATGGAATTAGGATTCTGCTTGTGTAGGGAATATAATATGTAAGTTTTGCTAGTATAATCACTCTTGGCTCTGCTTAAGATGTTTGAGGTCAATAAGACAACCTGGTCATTCTATTAATAGGAAAGAACTCAAGGCTAGCAATCTTTACCGTGAATCTTGAATTCTGAAGCTACCCATGAATCTGAAAGTAATGAGTTCAATCGACCTACTGAATCAGTTTTAGTACTAACAAGGCTGCAAAGATGATTTAAAGTGGTTCCGGATTGAGTTTGAGCTGCATTTCTAGAGATTTTATTTTGTGTCTTTGCTTGCTCCTCATAAAATATACCTTTTGTAATTGGCATCTCTAGCTCTTTGTCTTAGACTTTTTTTGCCGAGCCACCACTAGCACATTAAAGTAATGACAAATGGTTTACTGCTCCTTATTTAAGGTGCTTTCCTTTATATTCTAAAATTTAAAATGCTTGACTGTCTAGAAATCAAGGACAGCGAGGAAGGCTTGAAAAACACTTGGTTACTCTATGGATTACAGGGCATGTAATTGTCCTTTCTAATTGAATCTTCTCTTTATTATCTTATCTATCTTTGAAAATCTATTTTGGCTGTTCTTTTAGGTAGGCGTAGAAATGAGGTAACTATAGATACTAGTAACCACAATCACAAACCTGAGGGAATTTGGGGGGTGGGGGGTGGCGACTGCTGTGAGGGCAAACATAAGTGAAATAAACTGAAGAATAAAGAAATATGTATTTCACTGATTTTACAAATTCTCGATGCCTGGTGTTCCCCACTAACTAGAACAAGAGTAGTTAGGCTCCTCTACATATTATTGGCTAAATTTTTTAATTGACAGGCTCATGCAACATTATTCTTGAGTGGTAAAACATTCCTTTTTTATGTGTTCATGCTTGGATATTGATCTTTTGTAGTATTTTTAGCATGTTGCTTTAGTTTATGTTGAAGGCACTACATTGTATCTCATACACATTATGCATTTTTGATATCTCTCTCCTTTTGTATTGCAGGTTGGTTCAATTTATAGATTCTTATGATCCACCATTGAAAGGGTTACAAGAAGATCTAAATTTTGTCAGTCCACGTATTGGAGAGGTCATTTTTGTTTCTTTTCCATTGAAAAATTGATAGAAATATTGATGATCATATCTCTATTTGTGTGTTTGTCCATCTTTTTTCTTTTGGAATTACATGTTATAAGATATTGGTATCTAGCCTTCATCACTTGTTTTTCTCTCTAATCTTCATAGTGGGGTGATTCTTCTGTAATAACAGGGGGTTGGACCATAAGCTTTTAAAATTTATCATATAGCCTGCTAGTATCAGGATGGTGAGGAGATCTCTTCCTCGTTCTTTTCTTCTTCTATCAATCATAAGCTTACAAATTGTCTTTGAATAAAAAAAAGAAAAAAGAAGAGGCAATTGAATTATAGAATTTAAGACATCTATAATGGCCATATATGTCAAGCTCCCCATCTGAAGGAAAGAAAGATTGTTGGTCATTAGCTTTACCTTTCCCTGAATTTGGTTATGTGATGCTCACATCGTAGTGTGTTTATCATGGTTATGCTGTCATGAAAATGAAGCTGCAATAAGTAGTCCTTGTTACATAAATCACACAAGAGTTTGAATGTTAACAAATTTGGAAATCATACTTGCGTTTGCTATTGGTTTGATTTCTCAAGTATTTTCGAGCTTAACTTTCATTATTTATCTCCAGGTTTTAGAGGCTGTAGGCCCTATCGTTTTCCTATCTACAGATACAAGGAAACTCAGAAATGAGGAAATCATACTTGTGTTTGCTTTTGGTTTGATTGCTCAAGTATTTTGGAGCTTAACTTTCATTATTCATCTCCAGGTTTTAGAGGCTGTAGGCCCTATCATTTTCCTATCTACAGATACAAGGAAACTCAGAAATGAGGGATTCCTAAGTCCATATCACCCTCGGTATCCAGATATACTAACAAATTCTGCTCATCCTATGGTACATACTGTTCTTTTGAAAGATCTTGACATTTGGGTTAATGCAAAACTTAAATTTTCTTTAAAGTTCTAAATAGCCAAAAGTAGTTACTGCTAAACTTTGTTGATGCTAGCTTTTGGACCTTTCTGCTAATTTCAATGGTTTTGTTATGTCATTTTCACATTTCAGAGAGCCCAAGACCTAGCAAATGTTACTTCTTACAGGGAATGGGTGTTACTTGGATATCTTGTTTGTCCCAATGAGCTGCTTCGTGTCACTAGCATTGATATTGCTCTGGTATGCCTTGCCCGATTAATGGTCAGCTCATTCTTGTGATTCAACAATGCTTTTATAAAATATCAGATACATGCTGCAAGGAAGAAGCATGTTTTTAGATACTCGAATACTGAACATACTGTGTGAATGATAATTTCAACAAGATAAGTTCAACTATATTTTACAAAATGTTTCTCATTATTAACAGCCCAACTTCTTACTAGCCCATATCTTTCAAGTGCAGTTGACCACATGGTATATTTCTTATGTGTATCAATATTACCTTCTCATGAAAGAGATCATACTTTCTTTTAAAGTTCCATTTTTGTGGATGTTGCCTTGGTCCCACATTTATGACATGTGAACCTGGTTTGGAAGTAAAACATTTTCTGATGATTGATTGTAATGAAGCATATGAAAAGTTAATTATGGATCAACTGAGTCCTTGTACTTTCAAAGTTTTTGGAAAGCTAGTTATCATCTAATGAGAATTGTTCGAGAAATGAATCAATACTGATTTCATTCTATGTAGTTGATAAATATTAATATAGAGTGCCTTTCTGGCTTGTTTATATGGTAAAGCATACCCCGTGGGTTTGAAGTAATTGGTGGTGAGTTGTATTGTGGTAAATTCTCTCTAATTCATTTTGCTGATTTCACTGCACCTTTTTTTTTTAATTTTATTTCTTATGAGATATTTGGTAATATTTATCTGCTAAGCTGATAATATGAGCAGTTTTTTTCCCTTTTGGTCAAATACTTCTCTTTTTTGGTTCAAGTACTTCTCTCTCTATTGCTAATTTCTTTTCCCTAACACATTCAAATACATATATTGTGTCTCTTTATTTTCCATTAGGGTTTATCAGGAATTATCTGGATGCTTTGTACATTTGTCTGCTGATGCTTCTTTTCCACATGTTTCCTTAATTTTTAAAATGGTTCTCAGGTCGTACTGAAGGAAAATTTGATACTTGCAGTATTCAGGGATGAGGTGAGTAGCACTGTCAATTGTCCAGACGGTGTTCTCTGGTTACAATGGCTGATTTTTATCAAAATCTTGAACATGCAGTATGTACTATTGCACGAGGATTATCAGTTATATGTTTTGCCTCAAATATTAGAGTCGAAGAAGATGGCCAAATCTGGGCGCACTAAGCAAAAAGAGGCAGATCTCGAGTACAGTGTGGCAAAGCAGGTTGAAAAAATGATAAGGTAAAAAACTTAGTTTTGATTTGATAGTATTGATGGAAGGAATGAAACCATTGCTGCCTCCCTCCTATGGTTTTTCTATCAATAATTTGTCTCATATTTTTCTTCATTTGGTTTCTTAAATTACTATTATTAACCTTAAAATATTGGATATATGCTCAATCTTTTATATGCCTATTACTTTACTGGTGAAATTACTAGGTATTTATCTGGAGAACTGGAAGCTATTTGCTTGTCACATTCTGAGGAAGTTACCAAAGTTTGTAGATAAACAGAGGGGAGGGAAAATAGAAAGTCATCTTTTTTGGCCATAGTTCTATCATCAGAAAGCATGTCGTCTGGGGAAGCCATCGTTGGCCTGGTTACAAAAATGATTAAGCTGTGAATCTAGCAAAATAGAAATGTTGAAGAATCCTGAAAATGTGATGGAAGAAATGATCAACCTCTGTACTTAAAAATATTTTGATCATTTATGTTAATGGTACTACATGTTTATATGGCTGGGACTTTTCTTGGTGCATGGATAATGAAAAAAGGGCATGATCTCTTTTTTGCTTATTAATGTTAAAATTTCTTCAAGTATGCCACTGATATTTGCCAGTTAACTTTAATTTCTTTCTTTTTTATATTATTATTCTGATGAAAACATAAAGAACAACCAGCATACCTAGTGTTTCAGCATCTAATGTGATTTGGATATGTTGTAAATGTTGCAGTGAAGTGCACGAGCAAGCACTTCTATCTTGTGATGCCATTCACCATGAGAGGAGAATATTATTAAAACAGGAAATTGGAAGAATGGTACTGTTTTTTACTGACCAGCCAAGTTTATTGGCACCAAACATCCAGGTATTTAAAGTGATAGTACCTTTCCTTTTGTTACCCTTTCATTTTGCTTATATTCAAAGTTCTCAAAGACTAATATTTAAGCACATGGTTGACCAAATCTGCTATGTTAGGAATCCTTCTGTTCAGTCTCAATATAAATGCAGTAGTTTGCTTCATGTTTTCACATGTAGGCATGTGCTTGCACAGACACCTGTAGAAAGAGTTTGAACCCTAAGTTTTTGCCAAAAAATAATAATAAAAAATTATATAGCTGATTGATATTAATTGAAATTTATTTCTAGGCTAATAGGAATTGAAAACAGTGAAGTGGGGTCAGGTGGGTGGAGCGATCTGACTTCTCTCTGAATATTTTTTACTTGCCACAGTACTAAATGTGGATTTTTACCCACAAATTCTTCTTGGAACAATCATTCTCTAATGGTATGGTGTTTCCTACAGATGGTATTCTCTGCCCTGGCTTTGGCACAGTCTGAGGTTATCTGGTATTTCCAAAATGTAGGAATTGCATCATCAAAATCTAAAGCTTCTCGAGCAGTACCAGTTGACATAGTACGTTAAGTTCTTTCATATTCACTTAAATCGTGTCACTATAATTTTATATAAGTTGACTGGTTTTTAGCTTAAATTGGTGTTATTTTTGGTGGCAGGATCCAAATGATCCTACTATTGGCTTTTTACTTGATGGAATGGATCATCTATGCTGTCTTGTGCGGAAGTATATTGCAGGTTATACAGGGTTTGATGTAATTTGTTTTTCATAAATCATATAATTTATGTTGATAGTGCACTTAATGTGCTAAATGGTGAAAAGCGTTTTGGTTATTTCTCATTATTTGAGTAAAGAAGCAATCATTTTCCATTGCCTCCTACCGAGTTCAAATCCATGA
>Ga0325405_1007837_pt1 | contig 10701 bp, 6 predicted proteins | sample PopdelMetagenome_21_FD_205663 | JGI IMG/M metagenome (GOLD analysis project Ga0325405, IMG submission 205663) | Populus deltoides microbial communities from Bellville, Georgia, United States - Xylem-Control-R2 | ecosystem: Host-associated > Plants > Phyllosphere > Stem > Wood/Secondary xylem...
CAAAATCTGGTATTTCGACTTTCCTTCAACTTCTGCAATTTAGTATTTTTGTTCTGTCTCTGCAATTATTTTGGTATTTTGTCTTCTGCAATTTGTGTTGTGTTTTGGAGTAATCGTATAATTTCAAGAAAATATTTGTTGGGTATCTGTGATATCTGTTCAGTTTCTGCAATCTGGTACTTTGTCTTTCGCTGCTTTTGCATTTTGGTTTTTTTTTTTTTGCTAATTATGGCTATCGAAATAGATGATTCGCTTCAGTGTATGAGTGTGAAGTTGGATGAAAAAAATTATTCATACTAGAGTTATGTAATGAGAAATTTCCTTAAGGGTAAGGAGATGTGGGGGTATGTTAGTGGAACTTATGTGATACCTAAGAATACTGAGGAAGGGGATGTTGTTTTGATAGATACATGGGGAGCAAACAATGCAAAGATCATTACTTGGATCAACAATTCTGTTGAGCATTTCATAGGTATGCAGTTGGCGAAGTATGAGACAGCAAATGAGGTTTAGGAATAAGCCTTACACAAGAGTTGGCTTCGATGAGTGCAGTTTCTGTAAGCAAAAAAGTCATTAGAAGACTCAATGTCCCAAGTTAAGACAACAGAATCGAGCTTGGAAGCATGACAGCCAGTCACAATCTAATGCTCATAGACTACCTCAAGGTTATAAACCACCTTATATGTTGATGTCATGATTATTACTGGTGATGACATTGATGGTATCTCATTTTTAAAGACAGAGTTGGCTAGATAGTTTGAAATGAAGGATTTGAGCTCTTCAATATTTCATGGGTATTGAGGTAGCTTACTCACCTAGAAGTGTGTAAGGATGTAGATAAGAATTGAGCTTCAGTCTGTGAGTGTAAGGTTGGATGGAAAGAATTATTCGTATCTAGAGGTTATCTTCTTTCTCAATCGAAATATGTTGCAGATATTCTTGAGCGAGATAGACTTACTGATAACAAGACTATAGACACTCCCATTGAAGTTAACGCAAGATATTCTTTTTCTGATGGTTTGTCTTTGACATATCCTACTTTATATCATACTATTGTTGGGAGCTTGGTATATGACACCATTACTCATCCAGATATTGCATATGTTATTCATGCTGTTAGTCAGTTTGTTGATTCTTTTACTACTGTTCATTGGGTAGCTGTTCTTCGTATTTTACGATATTTTCAGAGTACAGTCTTTCAGAGCCTTTTACTTTCATCTACCTCTTTCTTAGAGTTGCATGCATGCTCTGATGCTGATCATGACAGTGATCCCACAGATCGCAAATCAGCTATTGGTTTTTGTATCTTTTTAGGTGATTCTCTTATCTCTTGGAAGAGTAAGAAATAATCTATTATTTCTCAGTCCCCAACCAAAGCATAATATCGTGCTATGACATCTACTACTAAAGAAATTATTTGGTTACATTGGTTACTTGCGGATATAGGAGTTTCACTTTCTCATCCTACTCCTATGTATTGTGATAACCAAAATTCTATTCAGATTGCTCACAACTCAGTTTTTCATGAACGAAATAAGTATATTAAGATTGATTGTCATCTTACTCGTCATCATCTCAAGCATGACACCATTACTTTGCCTTTTGTTTCTTCTTCCTTACAAATTGCAGATGTCTTTACCAGGTCGCATTCCATTTTTCGTTTTTGTTTTCTAGTTGGCAAACTCTCGATGCTTGTACCTGTCACATCATGAGTTTGAGGAGAGATGTTAAATAATATATTTATCTTATTTTATTTATTAAGGGTAGAATAGTATTTTTAGCTTAACCTATATATAAACTCTTTGTATTTACGTTAAAGTAAGAACTTTAATACAAATCAATTGAGGAGAATTTTAGCCTCCTTCTCTTTCATGCTCGTATTTATTTTTGTGTTAATTGAATTGTTTTAACAGCACACCTTTGTGCAATAGCGGTTTACAATATTGAAGAAATCATCAAACAAGTAAGGAAAGGATTCGTGAAGGTCAAGAATGAAAAACTTGTAGAAATTATGATATTGGCATCACTAATCAAGAATTTGTAATGGGATTTTGCCAAATAGCTTTAGACTTGTTCAGGACACTTTATAATACCCATACAATCTAAACAAACTCGAAAAAACCAAAGAAAACTAAGAAAAGATCAAAACACAAAAATAGGACAAAATTTGGACAGTAGTCAAAAAGTTCTCATCATTTTGGAAATGGCAAGGTAGTAGCCTAAACGATCCAACCATGTTGATAAATGATCAAACTGTTTCTCAAACTGATCTAGCTGTTTTTAGAAAATTTCTAAAAACTCTTGGAGTTCTTAAAAAACAGTCTAACCAATTCTTAAAATGGTCTGACTGATTATAAAATGGTCTAACCGATTATGCTAACGGATAAAAAATTATGTCTAATGGTTAATTTCTTTTCTAAGCCTATAAATAACCTTTTACTTGCTCAAAACAAATATGGAACTCCCAAGGCAAAAATCTACGTATATTCCCACTAAAAAACAATGTATAGACCATTGTTTCACTTGTAATCATTCAAAAACAAGGTTAGGTGTGAATTGACAAAATCCTTCTAAAGAGCTTAATTGTTTTTCCATTCACCTATACTAAGAGAGCATATTGTAGAAAGTGTAAGTGACACTCTAAGCACTTGGGAAAGTCTCCTAGAGAAAAAATTATGAGTGGTTTAATATTTGTCCTTCAACAAGTATGATCATGCTCCCGTAAAAAAGATTAAGGATAACGGTTTGATCCTAATCCCGTAAAAGGACTGGGTTTGATCTTGCTCCCGTAAAAAACTCATGTAACAGTTTGGTCTCACCCACTAAGAAAACTGATGTAATAGTTAAACTCTTGAATGAAAGTTCAAGAAGAGGAGTAGATGGTTTGTTGAACCTTTATAAATCTTAGTGCAATCTCTCTAAACTCTCACTCTTCAATTATCGCATTTATATTTTTTATTGCTTCTTCATTAGGTTAAGTGTTTAGAATTGCATTTTATTAGGTAAAAAAAATTAATTTATAGTTTTACCTTACATACCTATTTTTTACTTAATGATACGAAAACAAAAATAGACAATCATAAAATCAACCATCAATCAAATACCAGAATATTTGTTTGAAACTATGATAAACTTGAAAAAGAAAAGGTAAAAAAAGATTTGATTGGAAAAAAAAATTGGATGAAATTTAAAAATAAAATAAAATAAGAGCCCCAACCTAGTAGGTCAACTTTGAAATCTCTCGACTCAACTTCTTGCCTAACGTAATTTAAAATTAACCCGCGTAGAAGTTGTCTCGGTGTAACTCAGTTGACTTAATAGGTTTAAAGACAACTCAGACGATCAGTAAAAAGCATGGTTTGGCTTTAAAAAAATTTCAAGATGATATGTTTTTTAATATTGAGATGGTGACATATTGGATCGACCCGAGTTTCGCAGCTTAATCTACTAAACTCGCGATTCAGATCATGAACTCCCTTGGATTTAACAACTTTGCTTTGTTTTAACTATTTTTACTTAATGATAGGATAACAAAACTAGGTGTTCATAGAATTAAACATCAACACAATATCGGGATGTTTGTTAGAGACTGTGATAACCTCGTAAAAAATAAATATAAACAAATTATAAAGATTAATTTAAAATTAATATAATATTAAAAGATAAAATTAAAAAAAGTTAAAAATGATTCAATCGATAAAAAATCGAAAGGTAAAATTTAAAAAAAATAAAAAGAAAAAAAAAATATATATATATATATAAAAGAAAAAAAAATGGGGCAGCTTTGTTTTTTACTCATATGAAAGGTGAAGGAGTTGGGACTCGTACTATTCTTTTAGTTTCCTTTTGTTGATTACCAATTTTAGATTTTAATATATGTTTCTAATAAAATAAAATACTTATTTTATTTTATTGGGTCTCAAACTTCATAATATGTTTTTGTAATAACTTGAATTACCTGGTCGGTTAAGATTGGATAACTTTAAGATTAAGATTTGTTCAGGTTAATTAATTATGAAAATAAATTAGAATAATCTTTACCCAAACATAAGCATTTTATGAAAATAAATTAATGTATAACAAAGGACTGAGATTTATTATACTAAAAAATCCTAAACAAGAAACACAACAACAAATTTTAGAAAGAAAAAAAAACTCACAAATTTAATTTTTTTAAAAATCATCAATTGAGTTTCCTTCTAAAACAAGAATTTAAATAATCTATCTTAGTTAACTATGAGCTAAAAAATAAAAGTATAACAAAACCAAGAAATAATATTGAAATAAAAAAAAGGATAATTAAGAAATTAAGCTAAACTCTAAAATAGGTCTTGAAAATAGACTATTAATAAACTTTTTGAATTGGTATGATTTGAGACCTAATCAAAAGTTTATGATCAGTAGCCTAAAAACAATGTCAAGTGACTTTCGGTGCTTCGTTATTACATAGTAGATTTGTGAATAAACTTTTCGAAATGGTATCATTTATGTCAATCGGAGGCCTAATCAAAAGTTAACATCTGTCAGAGCAACAATGCACATAAGCTCTTGCACAATCTATTTATTTGTTTTGTGTAAAATATTTTATAAATTAAAATTATTTTACTTATAAAAGTTTTTCCCTTGAAAAATATTTACATGTAAAATATTTTATTTTTTCTCAAATAGTGTTGATCGTAAAATTATTGTCCAAAGTGGAATAAGATTTGAAAAGATTTTAAATCTTATATAAATAATCAATTACTATAATATTGAGAACTAACATGATTTGACAAAGCAAACATACTTCATGCTATATATCTAAATTAGAACATTCTTGATAAATGGATAATAATTACACCGAGAAACTAGTCACTAAAAACTTAAGTCAAACCACTTATAACTTTTCTAATATTTAAAGAATCATAACAGGATGTTAGATATTATTACTTGATCTTCAAATATAAATCAATCAATTATTGAATTGATAATAAATTAAAATTTTGAATTTATCTAATCTTATTTTATTTAGGATTATAATTTATATTTGGATCAATTTATTAGGGAACCTAACAGGTCACATACATAAAAATCATTGGTCATAAATTAAAATGAGATAGTTAATTAAGTATGACATGATTTTATAATAAATTTTAAAAATTGAGAACTAGAATGTAATTAGTACATGGTATTGCAATTCTAAACCTAGAAACAATCAAATAAGGACTTGATTGAATAAATTTTTAAAATTAGTCTAAAATAATATATGTGTTATGATTTAAAGGGTACGTTAATATTTTGTTATTTATATAGTTTTTTAAGTTTCTCTATAAATAGAATGTTATGCCTCTTATTTTCTAAGAAAAAGAAAAATGGTGAGAAAAGTATAGTACGTAAACACCTAAAACACATACAAAAAAAAACTAGCACTTTAAAGTATAGTAATCCTTCTCTTATAAAAGAGTTTAAGAGATCTCTCACTGATAGTTCATGTGGATTATCGTTAAAGGCCGAATACTTGGACAACTTGTGGTTTGGGATAATTCAGCCTGAAACAAATATTAATAGCTGAAAAAAACATCTAATCTTCAGGTAATTTTCACATAAACCCTAAATAACTTTAAATTTATCTAACAAGATCCCCGAGACTTCTGAAAAACTTTAAATTTACTATTTTCATTGTGTATATGCATTTGGAGAAATCTAACTGGAGATTTTATTCCTATATGAATTACCCGAATATTAACCTCAATATATTTTAGCAATGAAATGACTTCCGTCCTCATTGCTTGAAATAATTCTCTCCATATTTTATTAATTAGTTAATTTTTTTATTGCTAAAAAATAATTATCAATAAAATAAAATATAGACTTCTTTCCCTCCATGAAAAAGCTATTCTATACGATCCAAATTATTCAATAGCAGAAAAGTATTTTCGTTAAAAATCCAGTCAACAGGGAAAGAAGCAAAGAAGCACCATTGCATTTTGGCTTTAGTCTTGCTCTCCAATTGTTATTCATTTGACCATATTTCAGCGTCTTAATTATATGCCTCAAGCCTCTTTTAATATTTTCATATAATTGAACTCCCAAATGCGACTGGTCTTCTTAATTTGAGAAGCATGGCTAACACATTTTTGCCAATATCCTAATATTTCTGATTTTACATGCAGTTAAAAAATAATATAAATCATATCTTAGAACCTCACCTAACAGCTTAAGTTATTGGGCTGAGATGATTCTTTCATATGGTATCAGAGCCTTGATGACCAAATAATCGCGCGTTCGAATCTTACTATTCCTATTTATTTAATAAAATTAAGCATAAGGTAGTATAGATCTGTGCAAGTTTAAAGCCCACAGAGCTTTCACTCGAAAAAATATATTAAAAAATAATATAAATCATATCTTGAAATCTCTTCTAACAACTTAACCTATTAAGTTGAGATGATTTTTTGATAAAGACTAATTTTATATTTGATGTTTTTCATTATGAAGACAGATGATTTTTTTTACCTTGCCTATATTTTTCTCATTTTGAGTTAACTTAGATGACTTGAAAAGACTCAAAAATAACTTTTTTCCATATAAACTACCAAAGCTGTCATTAAGATCGTAATGCTGATAGAAACTTGTCATCTTCACGAGGATCAATTTAGTCGGCTGTATTTGTCACGTTGTGAATAATGGTTTGGACAATTTTATCAGCTTCTAATTGTGGTACCAAGTTGCATTGTCATGTTTAAAAATCATGGTTATCAATTTGTTACGCTATTAGTATATCTTGTTTTATTTTAAAAAAATAGAACAACATGGAATATATTTTATCTTGCTCTAAATCTTGGTTTATTCTAGATTTCTCGACCAAATTTTAACTGAGATGTTCCAGTTCCATTATATGAATAGTTTTTCTTTTTAATTTATATATTTTTTCTTGATTTTATCATTCAACACTTAGTTTATTTGAAATTAAACTTCATAACTTGTTGTGATTTGCTTTTTCTTTTTTTGTTATCACATTCTCATGATCTATGTCATGGGTTTGATGACTTAACCCGATTGACTCGAGTTTTTTTATCAATTTTTTTAATTGATATTTTTTTATCAGTTTTATTATTCAACATCTTTAATATTTGTTTGATTATGAAATAGACTTTGTCATTTATTTTGGCTTCTTTTCTATAAAGTTATTATAATCCCATAACCTAAGTCACAATTTACAAGTTGACTTGGGTAGACTTAGTTCATTTTATTGTGTCCTTTTTAAATTTTTTTTTTACTAGTTTCATCATTCGACAATGAATTTATAAAGACTTGAGCTTCGTAATTTTTTTTTTACTTTACAAGGGTGTATCATGGTCCTATGACCCAGTTTATAAATTTGAAAGGTCAATTTAACATATTGTCATCTCAATATTAAAAAAAAATATATCATCTTGAATTCTTTTTTTATTCAAACTATGCTTTTTTTTTTCAGTCATTCAGGTTGTTTTTTTTACCCTTTTAGTTGATCAAGTCAACTCCCACATGATTATTAAAAAACTTTCTACTAGAAAAACTTTATGTTTCGTTTTACATTAAAAAATTGATCCAACTTGTAATATAACGCAGTTCAATAATCTAATAATTACTAATAAAAATATTTAAATTTTAAAATAATATTTAGATATTTGATATTGTTTTTGAAATTTAAATTATATAATTTCAAGTTAATATATATACACACACTCCAAACCAAAAGTTAAAAAAATAAAACACCAACCCAAATAAAATAATCAACCTTGGTCTAAATGCTTAACAATGTGTCGGCATGTACTTGCTATCACTTCTATCTCTAGATACAAAGTACAGTGGATCAGGATAATGCTCTATTTTTTTTTATCCTCAATTTTTTTTCTTTACAATTTAATCTCTAGTTAAATTGATGGTCAATTATTTCTAATTTATTAAAAAAAATAAAGATCAAAGTAAAGAAAATAAAAAACAATGAGAATAGGTGATAATTTTAAAATTAGTATGAAAATTTATTTTGATCCTTTTACTTTCCAGATGGTTCTTTGTTTGTCCCTTTAGTTTTCAAAAATAAAATTTGGGTTCAAAACTTAATATTTTCTAATTTTCAAGTTAATAGCTCGAGATAAGAAAGAAAGTCGCACGAATTCTGATTGTAAAGAGAAAATCAATAATTGATAGTGATTTTTTGCCATGAAAAATGTTGTTTTTAATATAAATAGTTTTTATTCAATAAAAAGAGTTCTACTTACTTTACTCAGTTCTGAACTTCAGAAGTATTTTTTAATTCGAGTTGGTTTTTGTTTTTTAAACCTATTAATAAGTTTATTTAGGTTTTAGGATATATTATCTAATATATATATATATATATATGCGCCATGTTTTCAGTTTTTTTTTTTTTTTGTGGATAAGGGTGAGTCCACGGGCCTAGTCTATTTTATTATTTTCTAATATTCTTTAGTTTGATGCATTTTCAGTTGTTAAAACTTGAAGAAGAAAAACTAATGTCATCCATTGAATGAAGAAATTGTACAATTTTTTTTTAAGAGAAATTGTACAATTGAATGAAGAATAAATTAATAAATAAAAAGTGATTAAATCTGATGGGATAAATATCTGAATATTTTATTATTATTAATAAAAAAAACAATTCCATCCACAGCATAGCATGGATAATAAATATAGTTATTTCTAGATTGTTCATGATAGGATGGTTTTCTGGCCTAGTTCTTGCTTTGCGTTTAAAGTACTAAAGTTAAGTATTGTGTTTTGCATGCGTAATTGTTAAGAGTGCATGAAGATTGGTTTTCAAATTTTTACACCAGAAATAAAATAGAGGGACTTGATTGAAACAATTTGAAGAGTAGAGGGACGAGGTATTGGTAAAATCCAAATGAAAATTTCAGAGAATTGGGATGGAATGGACTTTGTGAGTTAATTTACAATTCAATCGATTTAATATAAATTAATAAAAAAAATCTATATTAACTCGTGACATTATAATTTATTTTTTAAAAAATAATATATATATATATATATATATTTTTTTTTAATCATTTAAGTCAACTTAAATTAACCGTAACGGACCTAATGGTTCATAAGTCAAGCCTTGTACTCGGGCTGAAAAATTATGGTCTAGAAAGCGGTACAAGAATCGCAAGTACATTCAATACATATATTATGTGTCCTTTTGGGAGGCGATTGCACGAGCTAGTTTGACCACGTGGCTTTCTTGACGGAGATGCTGCATTCGAGTAGCTTTGTTAAGAATCTGACCTGGGCCTAATGGGTGCCATCTGTCTCACATCGGATGAGGAATGCCACGTGAGGATCGGGCCACCTGGCTCTCTATGATATACACATGGAGGTGCACGGGCCCTTCAGCGACCACGTGTTAAACCTGGTACATCAAACATATCCTTTATTTTATTGGAAAAAATAAAAAATAAAAGAGGAATTAAAATAAATTTGGGCTCCAAAAAAGTTAAACGTATAAAACAATACTCGTAGGAAATAATTCAATTTATTTTACATCCATTGAGATAATGCTTACCGATGAATAGGGATAATTATTTTCGGTTTGATTTAATTTTTATAAAAAATTAATTAAATTGAAATTAAAAAAAACTGAAACCGGTTCAAACCGACTAGTTTCGGTTCGGTTTGATTTTGGTTTTTTTGATTTGGCTCGATTTTTTCGGTTTAGCATGGTTTTTCGGTTTTTTTGGTTTCAGGCTTATAAAACCAAAACCGAACCGGTCAGTTTTTTCAAAATTTTAATCTGTTTTTTTTCACGGTTTGATTTTTTTGATTATTTTCTCGGTTTTTTAATTTTTTTACTCATCCTATCGATGAATGAATGCCTATTTTAAACCCTATTGTACCTCCTTTTATTTTCCAATTAAATATATCTATTTTTATTTTTTCTATTTAAATGTTTGTGCCTTAATTTATTTTTTAATTAAATGTTTTTGTTATTAAATTTTTTATGACAAGTGATAAATAAAGACATGTCATCCTTATGGTGGGGTGTATAATTAATAATAATAAAACAATATAGAAAAGTTAGGTAATAAAAAAGAAAGTAAAACTTAAATAATGAGGATGTAAACTATGTTTCACGAGGGAAGTTTCTCATCCCTTCGATTTTTTTTATAATACATGATTTTACTTAATTTCTCATTTTCATCATTATTTTTTAGCTTAGGATTTTAAATTTTCTAAATAAAACACAATAACCTTAAAAAATAATAAAAAGTACAATTATTTTTTTTGTTTTTTATTTTCATTTTTTTATCTTTCTCAATTATATGAATTTATATCGTAAAATTATAAAAGTGATGCGAAGCTTTCTAGGAAAATAAATATATTTTTAATTTTTTTAGAATTGTTTTTTTCTATTTTTATCTAGTACTGTAAAGTTTTTCTAGTTTTTTTATTTGAAGAGAATAATTTTTTAAATATTAATTTTTTATTTGGTATTAATTGATTTTTCTAGTTCTTTTATATATAATAATAATAATAATAATTTAGATGTCTCCTCGTGGTAATGGTATTCTTGGTATTTTCCTGTTTTTGCTTCAGGCCCTTTTCTCACCACTCTAATTTCCCTCCATCCAAACAAAGACTTAAAATAACACTGCAACTTCACATATCTGACCCTGTCTATCCACACAAGTCCAAATCTTAGGACACAAAAAATAATTAATG
>Ga0325405_1007844_pt1 | contig 10695 bp, 6 predicted proteins | sample PopdelMetagenome_21_FD_205663 | JGI IMG/M metagenome (GOLD analysis project Ga0325405, IMG submission 205663) | Populus deltoides microbial communities from Bellville, Georgia, United States - Xylem-Control-R2 | ecosystem: Host-associated > Plants > Phyllosphere > Stem > Wood/Secondary xylem...
CAAGCTTAATAATACTAGAGAAGAGTTCCCATAACATGCTCGTTTTTTTCATGTTTAAGAAAACAATGTCTATTAAGATTTCAGCATCTCGATTTATTTTTACTCATATCAAGTTTTGGTTAGGTTTCTTTTATATGTTATCAAGTTGTGAATAATGTTTACTAAAGAAAAAAACTTGTAAGAATGTTGCCAACATCTTGAATTTATACTCAAAACGGAGTGCGCACAACAAAACCAACTACTAACTAGAATAATTATTAACAGTTAGTACCGATCGATAGCATAAATCCAATTGGTTAGCTATTGATCAATTGAATGGATCCTTAAACCATCACAGGTTAACTGGATTGCATATCAACCTGAATTTTTAACTAGGTCAATCCCTTTTTTATTTTTCATCAATCTAAACTGTTGCAGGTCTCAGGTCGATTGGATTCTAAATCAACGTTGCCCGAGTGGATGAAGATTTTATAAATAAGTATTGAACCAACATGCAATGTGAAAGAAGGAATGCCTACCATCGCAAAAATGGGTTAGCTTTTATGAACTTCTCAGCTTGCCAATGCTATCATAAAGGTGGCAGGTTATAGAAGAGGGAGGACATTGGAAAACATGTCATGCAACGAAGTAGTAGTAGGCATGGAGAAAGGGTATCAAAATAATTAAACACTAGAAAACGAATTAAATTTAAGGGCTAAACTTAAAACTTTCAATTATCCAGGGGTGTAATTGACCCTATAACATATGGTGTAGTTACACTTCCACCCTTTACAATGTCAGGCTTCGGTTTCAATTTATAAATGGATTGAAAAAGAACCCGTGTGTCCTTTTTTGTAAATGGCGTTGTTTTTAATTAAGATAAAAATCCTTAATTCCTAAAACAGGCAGCCACGCGGAAGAGAATTTAAATCCCTAATTCCCTCATCCCTTCACTCAATATGCATTTTCTTCTTAATCCGAGTATTGATCTTCAATCTAAGCTTGGATTACATTCAATTTCAAACAAGTTAACCTCTCTTTTCTTTTTCCCTCCATAAGTTTCCATCAAGGTTTTTTTTTTTTAATCATTATTATGATTGATTATTAGGTTTTATTTTTATGATTATGTTAAAATAGGAGTCGGGTCGCCAAGTTACAGTTGATCTGGTAACCCGCGACCGCCGGGTCTTATGTGTATGGATAAAAGGAATTCAATTATGATTACTCAAGTATAGGGACTAGATAGACTACTTTAGAAAACTAAGGGACGATAAAAATCTCAATGAGACACACATGTATATAAAACAGGCGACAGCTCTCCTCGCCCGCCCGCCCTCCCTCCCTCCCATTCTGTACTCCAGTGTCTGCTGTGATCAGATCATAAAAAGAAAAAACCCTAGCAATCAATTCAGCAGCTCACCGTTTTTTCCACTGTGATGGCCGGAGAAACAGAGGCGGCGGTAAAGACGTTTGCGGATTTGGGGATGTGCGAACAATTGGCGGAAGCATGTGGAAGATTAGGATGGAAAAACCCTACAAAAATTCAAGTAGAAGCCATCCCTCATGCTCTTCAAGGCAAAGACTTAATTGCTCTTGCACAAACTGGTTCTGGAAAAACAGCGGCTTTTGCTCTTCCAACTCTCCAAGCCCTTCTTCAATCTTCAGTTACTTCTGCTCCAGTCTTCTACGCTTGCGTCCTCTCCCCTACCAGGTTATCTCCTCCATCTTCCAAGAAACAAACAAGTTTTTAACCTTTTCAGTTCTGCATTATTATTATATTTCATGTTTCTTGTAGGGAGCTGGCAATTCAGATAGCTGAACAGTTTGAAGCTTTAGGGTCCGACATCGGGTTGAGATGTGCTGTTGTAAGTTTCCAGTTCCCTCTGTTTTGGGTCTTTCATGTACTTTATTGTGTTAAATTTTGTGGGGGTAACTATCTTTTTTTTCTTCTCTATTAACAGCTTGTTGGAGGGGTGGATATGGGGCTACAGACAATTGCCCTTGCAAAGCGGCCTCATATTGTTGTAAGTGTTTATTTTGCAGGCATGATAATACTTTTTGACTTTTCTTAAGTTGCAAAAGGAGAGGTTGGCTTGTTTGTGTGAGATTGGTGCCCAGTAAAAGGAGCTAAGATTTGAGAATGCTTCGGTTTTGAATTCTGAACAAAGAGTGATGTTATGAGTTTCCCGTGTTTATGGCAATCATTTAAATACATTACTGTTCTCTGTTTGAATTTTAAATTATTAAACTATAGTGCTGTTTTTTTATAATAAGTGAACACATGGCCAATGGCTAGCATTCTGTTTGTTTCAGGGTGACGTGAAGGCATGGGGATAGTGCGGTCATGTGCTTGTTATATTTTCTCCGCACATTTCTTTTTTTATGCTTAAAAAACTTGATTTTTAGTTAAGGCATGTTTGATTTTTAAACAGCTTGCAAACTTTAAACTCTCTCTCTCTCTCTCTCTCTAAATATAAATAGACACACCTACGCATGGTTAGCACGTTATTGTACCATGGCTGTGCTTGTCTCTGTTCACATGATTATTTGTGCATGGAAACTCTAAATTTCTAGTGTCTCTTGAATGCAAGTGAAAATGGAATTGCTGATGGTGCATTTTATGAATTGAGTGATGTACATCTTTTGTAGATTGGTACACCTGGTCGCCTTTTGGATCATTTGTCGAATACAAAAGGATTTTCTCTCCGTACACTGAAATACCTGGTATGATCTCTGTAATGTTATGGTGCACTAATTAGTTTCTCAAGAAACTATGCTCGCATTCAGCTATTCTCCAATTGATTCTGTACATTACAACTGCTACATACATAGTTATGCATGTGTACTACTAACATGCATTGGAAAAATGTTTATGCATCTAGGTTTATTTTTGGCATCAATCATGCTTCATGAGATGCATTTTAGTTTCCTTCATATTTTAATTTCTTGAATGAAATATACTGAATCGAGATCCATACAGAAGCATAACTATGTTACTAGCTTCATGAGATGCATTTTAGTTTCCTTCATATTTTAATTTCTTGAATGAAATATACTGAATCGAGATCCATACAGAAGCATAACTATGTTACTAATATCTTCAGCAAAGCTAAATAAGTTAATGGGTGGAAAAACTTAACCACCCTGCTGCTTTGATTCGAAAGTAAAACTTAAAAAGAGAGAGAGCCTCAAGGTTTACAGCCTTCAAGCTAGACCAAAATAGCTCATAATTAAGAAGTCTTAAGTATTACATGAACATGTCTTCCTTTTGTAGTCTCTTCTAAACTAAGTAGGAAATACAAATTCAAATAGGAATAAAAACTTCTAATACCTAAATAAAAGTAAGAGTAAAATGTAACAGGGCCCTTTACTATTAGTCAAAGCACAAAGAGGCCTTGAACAAATATTTCAATGCAAACAATCCCTTAACAAAATTGGGAGTAGAAACTAGTCCTTCTGTCAAATGGAGTCAGGTTTCCATCCAATTTGGTTTAAATAAAATCAAATGTCTAGCACATGGCACCCTAGTCCACAGAAGGATCCAATTGGTGTTGAATAATTTGTTTAGGGACTATTTGTGCTTTGACTGATTGTATAGGGGGCTTGACACGTTTTACTTTAAAAAAATTGGATGGAAACCTAACTTCACTTGACAGGAGTAGTGGTTTTTATCCCTATTTTTGTTTAGGGGCTGTTAGTGCTGAACAATTTATTTAGAGACTCTTTGTGCTTTGATCAATAATACAGGAGGTCCTAGTACATTTTACTCCAATAGTAATCCACCATGGACACTCTGATATGCTTCAATAGCATCTCCCTTTGTCTGTCATTTTCTAGTTCAATCATCCAACATATGAGGCAAGAAGTAAATTACTTTGAAGACTCATTGGCTAAGCAAGGAGTGGAAATAGATGGTCATCTCACTTGCATGGTCATGACTTTCTTCCCATTTTCCTTCAACCTTTCGATCTTGCTCTTTGTATTTCTGTTCCAATTTCGTAGTGCCATCCACTCGATGGCTTGATTGCTGGTCTTTCTCTAATCAGTAACGTATAAACTTGCTCTCGTCTGTCATCAAACAAAACAAAAAATAAATAAAAATATATACTATGATTAGTAAATGTTATAAGACTCCCAGGTAAACTAGAATTCCTTTATAAACAACTTTTTTCTGGAAAAAAAAATAGAATTAAAGAATTCCTAATTCTCTTTTTTCTTGGTTGCATCAATTAGTGTCTCCATTTTAGCAAAACCTTGAGAAGGTTGATGATGTGATAGACTCATGTGAAAGCGCTGCTTCCAGTTCATGCCTTGATGTATTGGAAGTGTTAATCTGTCTAAAAATGCTAAAAGTGAAAATGTTCATGTTACCTATTATCCTTGGTACCTTGAATACTAATTTTTTTTTATGTGTCGTGTGCCACATTTGACAGATCTTGGATGAGGCAGACAGGTTGCTAAATGAAGAGTTTGAGAAATCACTGGATGAAATTCTAACTGTTATTCCACGGGATCGGAAAACATATTTGTTTTCTGCAACTATGACAAAGAAGGTTGAACCATATGCATTGAAATGATAATTGACATTTAAATCTGCATGGTGTTTTTGTTTCCCATGAAGTATGAATGGATTCCTTGCAAATGAATGAAATAAGATTGACAATTTTCTAGAAACTATTAAAAGCTGATTACAGTAGTTTAGTATGGCTTTAAAGGGCAGAAATTCAATATTTCTCTGTAAAGATGACTCTCAAGCTGGATTCGCATGCTGGCACAAGTAGGCACTTGGCTGGACAATAAGCAGGAGGTTTCATAAATAACTGTGGCTGATATCTTTATCTGGAATTTTGAATTATTAAATGACTTCCAAATATTTGCAATGAAATAAATATAGATTGATTGTAGAAGAAAAGAGCTGTTTTACAGTTAGAAATGAATTATATTTACCGTACATTCTATTGCTAGAAACTGAGGCCTATTCCATAGAGGTTGAAAGGAAAATGAAGAAAAGATAAATTAGATGGCATTCAACAATTGAACAAATTGTTCTCTTGGTTTTCAGGTTCGAAAGCTCCAAAGGGCTTGTTTAAGAAATCCTGTGAAGGTGAGGCGATATGATTTTCATCTGTCGTATTTATTCTTTGCCTTTTTTTCCCTAACTGCTAGCACAAATTGTAATTTCAATCATTTCAGATAGAAGTTGCATCCAAATATTCTGTTGTTGAGACATTGAGGCAGCAACTTCTGTTTTGTCCTGCCAAGTACAAGGTTTCTTCTTTTCCTATTGGTGCATATCTTTGAAAATATTTTACAAAAGGACTGGATGTTGAAGTATACAAGTATGTAATGGTGATTGGCAGAACAAAAAGGGAATCCAAAATTGATTATATTGATAGGGGAATTTATTCTAAGCAAACAAGTAATTTTGGAATGAACCTTTAAATTGTATTTATACAAGGCAGATGATGAAAACCAGGTTAATGGTTTTGAAAAGTGTGTGTGGATCCTGTCATTCATGTTTTATTAAGCTTGTCTTCTAAAAAGGAGGTAATGCTCTTTTCTCAATATCCATAATGAGGGTGAACACACATCTTGTTGCTCTTTCCCATTCTTATCCATGTCCTTTACTGCAAGATCTGATTGTAGTATGTGGTCTTCTGATCAGTCAATTGATTTATCTTCTAAACCTTTCTTCCATATCCTTCCATTACTACAAATACTAATTTCCTTAACATCGTTCTTGAACCTCAAATGCTCTATCTGATAGTAGAATACGATCTTCTAACCGGTTGGGAGAGTTGTTTTGAAAATCCTTTCTTCTGCATCCTTCCCCAGCCCCAAATGCTCTACTTATCCTGTAGATGATTTATCCAGAAATCTAAGGTGACTTCCAAAGTTGACATTTTAGTATCGTGTTCATCACAAGATTAATACTACAAAATTTGCTGCAGCTTAGATTTCCTGACAAGGCTATGCATTGTCATTATTCTCCTTGGTATTCTGGTATATTCTTCTCTTTCTAAAAGTGATTGTTTCCTAGGACCTTATAAAAGAACAAACCAGGTCATTAGTGTGTCTGTTTTCGAATTTATCTTGCACACTTAATTTTGTGTGATAAACTAGAGGTGAACTTTTATTTCTTTCTGATCAGCTAGGGGAACGTTTCAGGATCTGATTAAGCATTTTGATTTTCTGTTAAACTTAGGTAATGGAGCATCTTGTATGGTGTAAAATAGTCAATGAAGAAATAATCCTCATCTTAGTAATTGTGTTTTTTTAAAATAGTCAATTGCAAAATTCTTTTGTGGTTTATTTATCATGAGATTGAATCTTTCAATCTGTAATGGGCGAATGCTTTTAAGCTATGTCTGGTCAATGAAAAGTTTCCATCCAAGTTGTACTATACCATGAACGTAAAGCACACAGCAGTACTGATAGAAAAGAGTATTGCTTAATCCCATTATCTTGATCGAGCAAGTCTCACATGTTTCAGATCTGTCTTATCAAGCATTCACTGTAGTGGTGATAAAGAATAAATACTTAATGGGACTCCAGGTCTCTGTTATGCATATAACAATAGAGATAATAATTGTTGGGTCTTGTGCTCCAATAAAGCTCAACAAGAAGACACTGCTGCCATTCCTTTTCCTTTCGCAGTTAATGTCTCTCTTAGGCTGATTTGCATTATTTATGCCTGCAGGAATGCTATCTTGTACATGCTCTGACTCTGAAATCTGGAGCTTCTACCATGGTTTTCACACGGACATGTGATGCAACTCATTTTTTGGCTTTGGTTCTTCGAAATCTTGGTCTAAGGGCCATCCCCATTAATGGCCACATGAGTCAGGTAAAACTTATATTTTTGCCTTATATTTTTTTATTATCGTTTTCTTTCAATCTTCTTGCTTTTGTTGCCTCGGTTATATTGTTCGTTAGAAAATGTCTCTCACTTTGTCGTTGGAATCTTTTTTTACAGTCTAAGAGGCTTGGAGCCTTAAACAAGTTCAAAGCTGGCGAGTGCAATATTCTCATATGCACTGATGTCGCAAGTAGAGGACTTGATATTCCATCTGTGGATATGGTTGTTAATTATGATATCCCCACCAACTCTAAGGTAGCCTACTATTTTCCTGTGTCTTCATGCTGGAGTAGACCAAGGATGCCATAATTTGAACCTTCTTCTTACCTTTGTCAGAGTCTTAAGTACTCTTGCCTGACTGTAGTTGATGATTCTTTTCTATCTAATTTGTCAATTTTCCTATCAGTTAGTGCTATGCCCTAGATAAATTGTAGGCTGACTAATTGGGAAACAAGAATTAGGTTTAATAGTTCAGTCTTGGAGTGGCCCTTGATTGCTACAGTAAAACAATTTAGCCTGTTTTTATTGCACGAGAGATGGCCCAAAAATCCATAATCCAAAAGTAGAATACGTGTATATTCATTTGTATGCATATACATTGCCTTTTCCTCTTTCTGAAAAATCTGGATTAATTTCTACAACTTCAAAACTGAGTGTGTCATTCTCAATGCTTTATTTACATAAATGAAAAATTTCTCCCAAAGGAGAGGAAGGGGTGCTGCCTTGGATCTCAGAGCTGCATATGCTTATTTTTCTCCCTCATGTGGAGTTTTGAACTGTGGTTAATTGTTTCTCCTTTTCTTATCCTGGTATTTTACCCTGCATTCTCACTTCTTCGTCCAACATTCTTGCAATTCCTAGTTTGTAATTGTAAGTATGAACTTGGAAATTACACTATATACGCCAAACATTGCTGTTTCTTTAGATGACAAGGAACTTGTTTGGTTGTATGAGGGTATTTTGCTTATTTTAACTTTTCCTCGTCTGATTTTCTGTGGTTTGCAGGATTATATTCATCGTGTTGGGAGAACTGCTCGTGCGGGAAGATCTGGGTTGGCAATATCACTAGTTAATCAAAATGAAATTGGGTGGTTTAAACAAATAGAGAATCTCATTGGTGGGTTGAACATTCGCTGAGGCTCTTGAAAGCAGTGTGTTTTATGTACTGAGCTGTATACTATGTTTCAGGTATTAGGATGTCGGATATTCGTCCTCATCAAGAGGAAATCATGCTATTGCTGGAGCGTGTCACAGAAGCCAAAAGAATTTCACAGAAGGTATTTAAAATATCATTATAAGATTTATCTTTGTTATACTAGATGTGGAAAGTAAAAAAGATGAAAGATAAGCCTGCAATGGTAATGGAGTTGCTGGTATTGTTTCAAAAGTTCTTCATTTGTCAGCATCTACTTTATTGGAGGTTCAAATGCTGCCGTCAGGCTTTCTGGTAGTTACTTAGGTGTTCATATGTAGTATAAACTTCAAAATGGTCAAACCACCACTCAAATCCAGTCAAGAACCAATAGAGGAGGTCAAAAACCTATTTCAAAGTTGGATTTTTCCGAAGTTGTATTTTCAGATAATTCTAAGAATTTTTTTAGTTACAGAACACATTACTTTTGTTTGGTTGTGAAATGATAAAAACTCCTACAATTGACACAAATTTTACACCTTCCTTGTATATTTATCCTCAAAAATTTTAATTCTCTAATCTTCAAGTATTTATTTTACATAATTAACGCAACAACTAGCTCAGCCTCAATTCAACCATGGTTGATCTTTGGGTCCTTAACCCGCTCCTGGTTTGATCACCCAGTCGGATTTTCATACATAAAATTGGTTATTGTTATTAGTTTTGTTCTCTATGTAAAAAAATCCTGTAATTTTCATATATTTAACCGAATTCCTCAATTTAACCCTGGTTGAACTTCTGATCCTGATCTTGTCTCTTTGGTTCACTAGTCTGTCATAAACGCCATTATTGTTGCAAGTCTTGCCATTGGCTTTGTTATTTATCTTCTTTTGGTTGTTGTATCATGTTCTGAATTTCTGGTCATGATCTGTTGTTTAACTTCCATAGCAAATTAAAGAACCTGGAGGAAAGAAAAGGAAGGGCAGAGGAGACGAGGACGAGGAAGAAATTGATAAATACATAAGCAAGAAAGATAGAAGATTCAAGAAGAACAAAAGATGATACCAGCAGCTTCTCAGTTCAAGTGTTTCTAACATGCTAGAATATTTATGCAATTTTTGGAGCATAACATCCGTACATGAAACCCTGATAATCCACTGATAGAGCAAACCGAGAGTTCTACTGGTTCAAGGCTTTTCTCTTGTTTTTCCTTTTAGATGATACCTGATTATCCATTTAGGTATTGATTTTGCAATGAGAATTTCAAAAATATTCTTTGAAGGGATCTCGATCGGGTTAACCAAGCCGTCCTGGGTTAGATCCCGGGTTAGCAGGTTACTTTATCAGCCTGCTGGACCGATTTGAAATCTAAGTTGGAAAATGGATTATCTTGTTCGTGGAGACCAGTGAGCACGCATGTCAGGATCGGTATTTAGCAAGCTTCTTGAGTTTTGGCAACCATGTCACAACTGGTCAGCAAAGAATGATTACAGGCAATTAATTTCAGGCAAACAGCTCATTGCTCCCTGTTTCTTGTCTGCTAGCTAAGCCATTTCTCCCTTTGCCGCAGAAAGGCACGTGGCTGATGACCTGACCGACCTGACCTTGAGTGAGGATTAACTCTTAAAGTAACATCGTTTAAAAACCAAGAGTGGTAAGTAAAATTATATATATATATATAAACCCAAAATCCATTAATTTAGAAAAGAAATATTTTTAAAAAATACATAATTTTAGAGTTTTAAAACTTTTTTTATTAATTTAAGTTAATAGTGATTGTTTTTTAAAGTATTTTTTGTTTGGAAATAAATTTAATTTTTTATATATATTAATATAAATAACGAAAAAAAATAAAAAAGGATATTTAAGTAATAATTAAAAAAAGATATTTAAGTATCGTGGTAGCAGCATCCCCATACTTACGTAACTTTCGTGAATGGACTAGACATTTCAAAAATAGCTTTTCTTGACCGTTAAATTGTGACGATTTCACAACGTTTCAGCATTTTATTGGCCATCTAAGACAACTGGAATGCCTCCGGAAGAGAAGACAGGACCCACCACTTGCAACAATGTTTTGCCTCACTACACCTCAAAAGCACGAGCACAACACAAACAAAAGCACAAAAGCCTGATTTTTACAAGACACGAAAGTGCTTTCAGGTTTCCCTCACTCGTGTCCTTTGGTTTTTCAGATGAGATAGGGTATCCATTTCTCTTCAGATTTCTCATTCAAGGTCAGTTTTTCCTTCATGATCGTACTTTATAAGTAACATTTATGTATTTGGTCATTTCGTGCGGCTTGAAATGGCATATATTTGCTTTCTTCTTTTTTTGTCGTTTATCATTTCTGTTGGTGATAAAAAGACTTCATGTACATCTCTTTTTATGTCAACAAGATTGAGCATTTTTCTGATTTTGAGAATGTAAATGATGTAGTGATGTAGTTTGGTGATGGGTTTTGTCTTATTTTGCAGGGGTGTTAAGGTTCTTTGACTTCTTGCTTTTGCATTGCCTGAGTCTGATGCAAAAGTTTCTGTTTTGATCTTTTTTATTGATCCTTAAAGCATATTTGGGGTTTAAGCCCCTTTCCTGTCGGCTTTTGAAAATCCTCAAAGATTCCAATTCCTATCGTAGGATACTTCTGGTTTTGGCCACCTTTGTTGATCAACGAATCAAGCAACAATGTCTGAATCAAATCAAACTAAACCCTTGATCCAGCCAT
>Ga0325405_1007848_pt1 | contig 10693 bp, 6 predicted proteins | sample PopdelMetagenome_21_FD_205663 | JGI IMG/M metagenome (GOLD analysis project Ga0325405, IMG submission 205663) | Populus deltoides microbial communities from Bellville, Georgia, United States - Xylem-Control-R2 | ecosystem: Host-associated > Plants > Phyllosphere > Stem > Wood/Secondary xylem...
GGAATGAATAGCATAAAAAATATTTAATTAATAAAAATGAATCTAATAATTTATATCATGGAAAAGTTAACCACTAAATTAAATTTAATAACTATAAAAATAATAATTTTTTTTTCCCGGCAACAACATTACAATACGTGTGAGGAATCGAGGAGATGGATATATTTTCCACATAGGAGTAAAAAAATATAAAAATTAAGAAAAAATAATTTAAAAAATTAAATTATAAAAAAAACCAATTAAATTAATTAAAATTTTTTAAAAACAAGTTAGTTGAGTTTAAGTTTTATAAGATTAAAACCAAAACAATTGAACTGAATCCAAACTAAAAAAACAACCGAGTTAAATTGATAAAGAATTGAGGGAAACTAGTTTAAACTGGTTTTTATTATAAAAAATTTAACTGAACTGAAACTAATTGATTTAAATCAGTTTTAATTTTTTTTTAAATTTTAATTTAATTTAATTTTTTAATAAAATGATGCGAAGAAGCCAGAAAAGAAAGTTATTATTTTCAAGAGAGAGAAACATCTCGCGAGAAACGTTTCTTCAGTTGCTCATAAAATAATAAACACGTAGGATGGGGGTAGAAGAAGAAGAACAGCAATTAAAGATCAGGATTAAATTAAAGAAAGAAAAAAAGCACAGTGAGAGCGAGTGAGTAGTAAAAAATTAAAAAAAAAAAACTAGAAAAAGAAGCGTGTTCGATCCATTGACACTGATCGAAGCAGAAAAGAAGAGAGAGAGAGAGAGGTTCAAAAGTTTCAACACAAATCAAATGGGTCATCAAAATCATGAAGACAAAGTGCTCCTCTTCTCTTCTTTGCCGAGATTTCCGCTTCCTCTCTTTCTTTAATCTTACTTCTTCATTTCTTATCCTACGCTACTGTCTCTCACCCCCACCTTCTCTCTGTAATTACACAAGGTCCTTTTGTTTCTATCTACTCACTTCTTTCTTACTTTTATTTTGCTTTTTTTTTCTTGTCAAGGAAGTTAATCTTGTGGTTTGAGTTTGAGGGTTTCAATTTCTGTATGCTTAGTAAGAAAATGTAGGAAACGCTAGTGCTTTTCGTCTTAGATTTTGGATGTCATTGCTTTATTGATTTTTATTAACTTTAAGATTTGTCTGGTTTCGACATTTTGAGTTCTGAATTCCTGCTTGTTTACCAAAAAAAATATGAATGGTGAGTGATTAGGGATTTTAAGGATCTGAAGTTTTTTTTTTTGCTTTTTTGAAACAGTGTTGGAATAATGTGTAGTTTATTTGTATTTCTATTTTCTGATGGTTGTTGAATTTGAATTGCGATATCTGTTTTTAGTTGTGTTTTATCGGTGAGAGAATTTTAGGAAGGGGCTGGCCTAAAATATTTTGAATCAGTGAAGAAACTCAAGTTGGTTGGTATTTCTTAGTAATACCAATTAGGGCAATCATGTAGGTAGATTGCTGATTTGAGGATTGGCTTGTATCTTGCCTAGTGGTGTGTAAGTTGTTGAGTGATGCAACATTTGTTTGCTGCTTTGATGTTTAAGGTTTAGAACTCTATGGGTGGTTTGTTAATGAATCGAGGGCTATTCTATACTGATTTTGAGAAACGAAAGAAGTGACGCAGAAATTTCAGTTGCAAGGCAGGCGTCTTATGCTTTTGAGATAATGATCCTTGGGGAGATTTTGAGTTATGTTACTTTCTGAAGTTTTTAAATGTATGCTGGTTACATTTGATCGTCAATCTCTGAACGGATCATATGTTTATTTCATTACATTACTTTTCTCTGCTGCCACCCGGTGCATTTCTTCTAATGCTCTATTACATATGTTTGCAGTTCCAATTTATTGCAATTGCTTGGAGATAAGTCTGAGAAGAATGCAATGATGATTATGTCAAGCTTGTTTAATGCTGTTTGCATTTTTTTAATGCAGAGGAAATTCTTGAATTCCTTGGTAATGAGTCGTGCATAAGAGTCTGCTTCATCTGTCAAACGAGTGCCTGAGCTAAAGGGTTCATCTTCAGTAACTTGAGAAATCGAATGCATATATTTAAGAGTGAGGGGTTGTGATAAGAGGGCTCTAACTCCCACAAAAGCTGAAATAATTGTTAAGTAAACACATGGAGTCAACAGGGTGTTGGTTCAACAGGTTAAAGTCGAAGGATAAGCTGAAGTCTGCCAAACAGAAAGATACCACAGGCAATGGGAAGGAGGGAACTAAAGCACCTAACAGTGAAGAAGCACCATCCAATGTAACCAAGCAGAAGGTTGCAGCTGCAAAACAGTTTATTGAGAACCATTATAAGAAGCAAATGAAGGACCTGCAAGAGAGGCAGGAGCGGTATGATTTAATGCATCTTTTCATAGCAATGATGTTCGAGTAAAATTACTTTTCTGTTAATATTCACACTTCACCCATTGGCTTATCTGCATGGAATTCTCAATTGATGGGAAGATGTTATTTATATGATACTCCAACATTGTACAACCAGTCATGTTTCCATTATTTATATGATACTCCATTCATCAAGAAATCATTTTTTTCTTTAAGTGCAGTAAGTTTTTTAAATTTCTTTTCCAAGTAGTCATTGGATGAATAAAACACCTGTTTTTTCTTAGACCATCTCACACGAGTGATCTTTTGACTTTAGTGCATTGATGATGGTGTTTTGGTGCTTATGATTTCTTGCAGACGTAATGTACTGGAGAAGAAGTTAGCTGATGCTGAGGTCTCTGAGGAAGAACATAATAACTTACTAAAGTTTTTAGAGAAGAAGGAAACTGAATACATGCGTCTTCAAAGGCATAAAATGGGTGCTGATGATTTTGAGCCATTGACCATGATAGGCAAGGGTGCATTTGGGGAGGTAAGTTAGTCTTTTTCCATATTCTATTCCAGCTTGACAGACCTATTTGGCATTTTCTTCTTGCTGCATCGTGGCATATAGTAAGAAGAAACAAACATGTATACACAGGTTAAAACATTTTACTGCTGTTTGCAAGAAAAATCCACTCTTAGTTAAAGTGTTGCTGCATTTATATGTTGCATCTCTATTTGATAGCCAGGATCTCTTGCTTGATTTACATTTGTGTGTTTAAAATGCTGTTGCTCTTTCAATCAAAGCATCAATTAGTGATTTGTTTTTTGATATTCTCCTTTTGAGTTTGCAGGTTAGAGTCTGTAGAGAAAAATCAACAGGTCATGTATTTGCCATGAAGAAGCTTAAGAAATCAGAGATGCTACGCAGAGGCCAGGTATATGTTTTCATTAATCCTGCCTGGCAATTTTATTGGTTTTTTTATCTGTTCGTTATGCTTATTTTCAGTTTGGATCTAAAATGTTCAGGTCGAACATGTGAAAGCAGAAAGGAATCTACTTGCTGAGGTTGATAGCAATTGCATTGTCAAACTGTATTGTTCTTTCCAAGATGAAGAGTATCTGTATCTCATCATGGAATATCTACCTGGTGGAGATATGATGACTTTACTGATGCGCAAAGACACACTAACCGAAGATGAGGCCAGGTTTTACGTTGGGGAAACTGTCCTGGCTATTGAGTCTATCCATAAACATAATTATATTCATAGGTAACTCAAGGTTTTTGACTTGAGCTGTCGATCTGCTTTTCTTACCATGTACTTCTGATATTGTAATTGTTGCCTTATCTTTTCTGTGTTTTCATGTTGCAGAGATATCAAACCTGACAACTTGCTACTTGATAGAAATGGTCACATGAAATTATCAGACTTTGGATTATGTAAACCATTAGATTGCAGTACTCTCCAAGAAAAGGATTTTTCTGCGGCAAACAATCTTAGTGGAGCTCTTCAAAGTGATGGACGTCCTGCAGCGCCAAAACGTACACAACAGGAGCAATTACAACATTGGCAAAGGAACAGGAGGATGCTCGTAAGTTCCCTATATGTAGTGGAATGACCTTTCATTCAATAGGAGTAACAATGTCAATCAAGGCATTGTTGTTGATTCCACAGCTGCTGCTTTATAGCTGAATGCTTGTTTTCATTCTATCGCTTATAACTTGCTGGCAGTAAGTAATTATCTAGAGTGATTAAATACTCTTCCAAGCTTCTTTATGGTGCTGTTTTATGGACGTGTTTGGTGAACTTTTCTTAGTGGCTACGCAGAGAGACTGGAAAGCTCTATAATTCTAGCCTCATTTTTTCTTGGTTTCTCTTGTTTCTTAGTAGGATGTCTTGATTTCCTTTATAATCATAAACCTTCCCTTTTCATTTAGTAACTATTTTTCCTATAAAAAATCTTTAGACATGCTAGGACGACCTCGTTTTCATCTATCATTTCTGCCCTCATGGGTATGTGTAGTATCTGTGGGAATCCCACTGGGATTTCTATTTTTTAAACCTTCGATGTGGTAATTTTGCAGGCTTATTCTACTGTTGGAACTCCTGACTATATTGCCCCGGAGGTCTTGTTGAAGAAAGGATATGGAATGGAATGTGATTGGTTGGTACACTTTAAATGTTTCTTAGCTAGTAATTTTATTTTCTGAGAACATTCAGGTGTGACTTTGTTTTATACATCCAGGTGGTCCCTTGGTGCTATTATGTATGAAATGCTCGTGGGGTTCCCACCGTTTTACTCTGACGAGCCCATGTCAACTTGTAGGAAGGTAATCTTGCAAGTTGCAACTGTTTACTTCTTATTTGTCAATAGAAAAGTTTGCTTTTCTTGATTGTGATTAATGCATGTTGAAATGAGCCTTGCGAACATGTTTATTTGTTATTTTTTCTAATCTCATTACCAACTCAAAACCATGCTTTTCAGTTCAAATTGCTAACCTGTAGTTGGTAACTTCTCAAGCTTTTTGCCTAAATGCTAATAAACCTCTAATTGTCAGCACCGAGATCTAAGTTCTTTTCCTTTTTTCAATGTTTACCTTTGGAGCAGTTCATTCTACTCGCTGTCTCCAATATCAGCAGTCCTACTCATTTCACAGTTTTTGTTTTGTGCAGATAGTTAAATGGAGAAATCATTTAAAATTTCCAGAAGAAGCAAAGTTATCTTCCGAAGCAAAAGACCTTATTAGCAAACTTCTATGTAATGTTGACCATAGGCTTGGAACAAAAGGGGCAGATGAAATCAAGGTGTTGTGTCGTGTTTTCTAAATTCTTTAGTTACTCCAAGATAATTTCGAGATTGATAAAATTTACTTGCTGTGTTATTTTCAGGCTCACCCATGGTTTAAAGGTATTGAGTGGGACAAATTATATCAAATAAAAGCTGCATTTATTCCTGAGGTCAATGATGAGTTGGATACTCAAAATTTTGAGAAGTTTGAAGAGGTAGATTGATTGGTCTAAAATTTAATCACCTTTTTAGATGCTTTATCTTGGTAACCTTTCTATCATTCATGTGATTGTTTGAGTAGGCTGATGACCAAATTCAGACTTCAGCAAAATCTGGTCCGTGGAGGAAGGTTGGTACATACAAATTCTGTTATTCATGTTTTAAGCATATTTAGTTATTTCTAGGGTTTCTTTATTAGTATTCCACCGGAGGATATGCGTTCTCTGTTCATTCTATTTCATTTTTTCAATGGACAAATCTTTCATTTCCAAGACAAATTCAGTAGGAAGGCGTGACCAATCAATTCACCCTTCACTTCTACTGTACTACTATCAACCAATTTATATCAAAACAAAAAAACATCAACTAATGATAAGACCTCATGAAACACCATTTAGGAAAGCTGAAATTTGGGAGCACGAGGAACTAAACATTTTTCCAAACTCACATATTACAGCATTCCTTTCCCTGAGGGAGGTGGACATTCATGCATGAAAATGTTAGTTCCACAGCTTAAGATTTTTTGGTGGTAGATTGGCATGTGAATTTAATTGGAGTATTGTAGCATCAAACACAAAAGCTATTTTGCTTTATATAGCCTGCAAGTTAAAGGTTTAATTAATTGGGGATAAATAATGTTTCTGGCATCTAGATGTTGATCAAATGATCGTTTGTCTTTTTTTGCAGATGCTTTCATCTAAAGATATCAACTTTGTTGGTTATACATACAAGAACTTTGAAATCATAAATGATCATCAGTTGCCTGGAATTGGTATATTTTTCTTCGCTTCATTTATATTTATATAATGCATCCTCTCCATTCGAGTATCCTATTTAGTATTTTGTCTCCACATTATCCAGAGTATCGAATCTTTTATCTTTTATTTTTTTTCATAGTGATATTGTGGTCCTAAGGTAGGGAATGGGATTGCTAATAATAGAAGTGTTTGGCCCTGCATCGCACTGTAACTTAAGTGCTCTACAAGTTTTATTTTTTTACAGTGGCTATTCCTTAACTTAATCTATTTTTGTTCATTTATGCACGGTTGGAAATGCTTGAACCTAAACTTTCTAGCGGAGGCAATATTGAGGTGTACTTATATTGGGGATATTTGTGTTTGTTTCTGGCCTGAAATATTTATCTATTCATATCTTGGCTATAAAATGTTACGCTTACTAGTTAGTGGGTGATGATTAATTTTAATTGCTAAAAGTGACAAGTTATGTAGAATAACAAATGGGTGTCTTGTGCCTTGTGCCTTGTAGATCAGGCACAAAGAGTGTTGATATTTTTGGAGTGAACTTTAATGTTGCCATTACAGATTCATCAATTTTCCACTTGTTCTTAGTTTAAAATTTCCCAATGTTACCTCTATTTTTATTAGGAAGCTCCAATTTTGCCCTTTATTATTAAATACTAACCAAAAGTTCGCTTGTATTTTTTGCTATTTTTGTCTGTTTTACTCACCTTTTTTCCTCTTTAATCCTCGTACGGGTTGTGGTATCTCACAAAGATTATTATAAACCTAAAAGAACTAAAGAACCAAATTCAAAAGTAGGCTATTTGATGGTTAATTGTGACATTGGAATTTTTGAGAACTAGAAGGGTAGCATTGGGAAAATTTAAGCTACACGGGTAGAAGCAAAATATCAATCAAATCTGTAGGTGGAAGATCGAAGCTTGCACATTTGCATATTTGTGAAGAGCGCAATTTTTATCTATCCAATCATCTACTTTCACGTGATCCTTTATGTGACTTTTTTCTTCCTGCAATATGCAGCTGAATTAAAGAAGAAGAGCACAAAATCTAAGAGGCCTTCGATCAAGTCACTTTTTGGTAAGTTTCGTTATCAGTTTTAGTGAAATACTAGTTGTTTGACTAGCGCTCTGTCATAAGCCAAATATTTTTATAAAAAATATATATATATGCAGGCTTTTTTGATGTATTATTGTACATAAAAAAATATAAATGTAAATTAAAAAACTTATATATATGTAATTAAATAAATCGAGAATTATGTGTGTTAATAATAATAAAAAAAATCATTAACGATAATTAAAAATAAATTAGAAAAATTGATAGACAAATATAAATTAAGATATTTAATCTCGTAAGATAGGACATATACTCGATTGTGTTTACTGAATTTGTTTATTAAAATTATTTTTTTATTCAATCAAACGATAATAGAAATAGATGCATACATTAAATTGATTAAATAACATAAAAAGGAAAAAAATATATCATGCAAGGCTGCATAAATCAAAATAAACATTTTTCATTTTCAAGAATAAATCTATACAAAAGATGAAAAGAAAAATTATAGATAAATCATACTAGTTTTTCAAAAATTAAATACGAAGTTAAAAAAATTCTATTAAAAAACAGATAAATAAGCAAAAAAGAAAACAATTCCACAGAGGAGAGATATTAATTGAAACATAAATTAAAAAAATTATTAAAAAAATATATTAAAAAAAGATATCAATTAAAAAAAATCAATATTAGAAAAAAAATGATAGCGCTAGTGTTATGGCTTAACTCGTCAAAACTTTGATTCAAGTAATTGATTTAACAAGGTTTAATAATTTTTCCCCTAAAAGAGTAAAAAAAGAGCCCAACATGCCTGGGCCACTGTAATAAAAAGCCTAGGCATGTAGGTGGGCCTTTAAGCATGTGGGCCTAGGCTTGGTTTTATTTTTTTTAAAAAATTTAAGGGGCGGAAGCCCTTATTTTTTTTGAAAAAAATAAGCTGGCAACACGTCGCCCGCTAAGACAGACGACGTGTAGTCTGCAAGCCTAGATTCCAGTTACCACTACGATGGTTGAAAAATCAAGGCAATGCTCTTTTGCCCAAAAAACCTAATTGCAAGCCATTTCAACCCAAAAACATCTTACCAACACCCTTAGAACACCTCATCAACACTCTTACAACACCTACAAACCAATCTATCACCTCAAAATACCAAAAAAAAAGATAAAATAACTCGAAATCAAATCGGGTTAGTTTTGGCGTCCTTGGCTTTGATTTGTTTTTTCAAACAACATTGAGACTCTAAACAACCACCATCAAACCCTTCTTATTTCATGAAACTCGTGAACACCAAGAAAAATCATTTGGTGGCCGAAAATGGCGTGAGCGACAACTTTCTCTCCCATCATCGGAATCCGGCGAGCCCCCCCTCTCTAATTAGGAATTGAAAAATAATACAAATAAACTTTTGTGCCAAAAATGAATTTGTTGAAATATAAGGGGACCTAAATTGTATAAATTGTGTTATTTTTAAATTTTGAGGATCTAAGTGTATTTTTCATGAAATATCAGGCACACTATCCATGTTTAATGTCCTTTTCATTTCAGTGCCTTTTCTTCCAGCTCCAGCATTTCCTAAGAAATCAAAATCAATTGTCTTTCAATTAGGATCAAATCGCCTGAAATAAAACTTGGATGACCAAAATGAATTATTAAAAAATAAACAGGAAGTCCACTATGTTTTGTGAGTGTGAACAGTGTCCATCTATAGTAAAAAAAAACTCACATCTTTTATTGTTTCCTATAATATTTTTTAGAATGGTTGGGATAATATGATAAAAAGTAGCCAAAAACAAATTTTAAAATGTGCATTGAGATTACAAACTCACAAAACTGTGATCTTACTCTTTTGAAACAATGTTATTTGTACTCTTTGCTACTTTGTAGTTTTTCTCAGTTTTCTAAGGTCCGATAAATCTAATTTTGAAGTTACCCTGTTTTATTTTTTTAAATGAAAATTCTGTTTTTAACCGAGGGAAAGGGCTGAGAGGAGTGAGGAGCTACCACCCTGCTGGGCGCCCATGTTAAGAGAATGAGAAGTTATGGAGGGTAATATTTCATCCCCCTTTTGGGTTGAATTTCTGCCTTCCAAGCATAGAAATTAGTGTCCCTCCTCAATAGTGGTCTTGTTCCCTCTCATGTTTCGTTTCATCATTTTCTTAATCAAATCAGGTCTCATTAATAATATTTATAAACCTATTAATAGTTATCAGAATTGGCTGGCTCAACTGGTGAACCAGATTTTACGCCTGTCTGGTTCGAGTGTAGGGACTAATTGTGCAATCAATCTGGTAAGAGCCACCTTGAATCGGGCTGAACTGACTAAGAACTGTCCTGAATCAGATTGAACCGTTCAAGAATTGGGTTGAGCTGACTCAAGGCCTACCACGTGTCCCTCAATAAAAAATCTGAAAAAATGTTCTTCTAGGTATTAAACCAGTGAAATGCCAGTTGAATTGGTGAACCAATGAATTGACACCTTTGTCGGTTCAAGCTCCGGTCTGATTTTGATAATAATGGGACCCACTATTATGCTCTATTTACACCTTCTATGCATCATTCACTACCAAACACCACAAACACTTTCATCGTCAACACTTTTTATGCTCTTGGCACTTGACTCTCAAAATCTAACCCCTTGCCATACCCATCTTCAAATTTATCATATCATACAACGAAAACCTAAAAATGTTTTATGCTTATGGTGATATTTCTTTCTGGTTTATTAACCGGACAGATCAAGCTGTCATTTATTTATGCAAGTGCTCAAATTTGGTAAGGGCCTGATGGCTGGTATTACTTGAAGTTATTGGCGATATATTTAGCTTTCTTTGAAATAAGCAAGTGGAAAATCTTTGTTTGAGTTGTTTCAGAATTTCATTCACATCATCAACACACTTCTTTTTTTGTAGCTATTTCTTTCAAAACTGTATGTAGTCTGTAGATGATGCAAGTTAAACACTATCATGCTCTTAGAACCATTATGTATATTTTCACTTCAAAATACAGCAAAAAAAGTAGAGCATTGTAATAGCTTGATATTGTATTGACCATCAATCAGGTTGCATTTCTCTTTTTCTTTCCTTGTTCTTATTGCGGTGTTTCATATTATTTCAGAAGATGAGTCAGCCGAGGCTCCTCATGAACCTGTTAAGGGGAGCTTCCTAAGCCTCCTGCCTCCTAAACTAGATTCTTCGGAGCAATCAGGAAATCCAAATAAGCTGTTCTAATCTCATCATCCCATCAGATGGTCACATAACATTCAATTAGAGATAAAATGAAGGATCATTTTCTTGATGGATAGCTCCTCATTTTATGTTGCCGAAATCAAAGCTTCAAGGGCGAAGGCCCCAAAACATGAGTGGTTTGAGTTTTACTAATTGGCTCGTCTTAGTTAGGTTGTTAATCCTTGTAAAATCGTCCCATAGTAAATATTCTTTTGAAATCGTTGTGTATTTATTTTACCCCTTTTGTCAGAAATCTGCTATACCAGATCACTATTGTGGGTTTTTCTTGTTACTAATCATCGCTGAGTTGATTAAGATGTATCATTTATTCCTGTGAAAA
>Ga0325405_1007850_pt1 | contig 10688 bp, 8 predicted proteins | sample PopdelMetagenome_21_FD_205663 | JGI IMG/M metagenome (GOLD analysis project Ga0325405, IMG submission 205663) | Populus deltoides microbial communities from Bellville, Georgia, United States - Xylem-Control-R2 | ecosystem: Host-associated > Plants > Phyllosphere > Stem > Wood/Secondary xylem...
AGAGAGAGAGAGAGGAGCTAAAAGTCCTTCAAACTTTTTTCATATAATGGCAAAGTAAAAGTCAAAAAAAGAGAAAAAAAAGGTCTGGGTGTTCTTCAAAATTTATTGGTACAACTTTTTGGAGACATGCTTGTCCTCTCTTAAATTCGGTTCTTGGTGTGGTTCATAAATCCTAAAACTTTTGATTGGATTTACTGTAAATTTGGTCATTGCACTCTTGATATACTCTTGATGTAGGCCTTCTACTCATCTTTTTTCTTTATGTAGTCGATCTGTTTGTTCCTTCAACCAATTTCACATGAATTCCTTAATTTGATGAAAGGGTCATGTTAAGAAATCTGGTTGTTTATAGGGACCAACGTAGCACAAAAGGAGTAAGGGGACCATATTAAGAGAATATCAAGAACAAATGGACCAAATAATAAAATTAACCCTCCAAAGATTACCATGTCTTCAAGAATCTGCAGGTTCAGGAACCAGGATCATATCTGCTTTTACCCATCCATCCATTGGAATCAAGAAAAGAGAGGTACCACGGGCAATCTGGGTCTGTCTGGTCCTCCGTGCATCGCAAATCAGCTGGCCATTTTTGACTACGAAATTGTCACCTTGTGTGTTGGTTTTTGCACGTGAAACATAGCTTTGTAAAATCACCACCTTAGCTTTTGCTACCTTTTGGAGTTATTCTCTCTTCTTTCCATTTACTCTTCTTTTTACATCACAACTTGGCGATTGAAACATTAAGATATGAGGGAGTTTGGATTTTTGTTTGATTTGTTTTTGTTTAATAATTATACCTAAAGTTGTTTTCATTGACCACTGAAAAGAAGTTGGATGATTAAGTTAATGGAATGTAGAGCTTAAATAAATAATTGAGTTTCTTTGTATCATATATATATATATATATATAACATATTTTATGTATTTGTTTCCATGAGTTATGTTTCTTGTACACAATTTATAACAATGGAGGAAAAAAAAAGAGTTTTACATGGATTTTCCATAGTTCTACTAGCTTAATTTTAAAGGAATAATTTTTTTTACTTCAAAACTATCATAAAGATATAATTTTTTAAAATTTTTTTTTAACAAAATATATTTTTATTCTCATTGCCTATGTTATCTTAGTCTTGAAACAATAATAAAACTTTAATTACCTTAACTCATTTTTTTAAAAAATTAATAATAATATTAATTTCTCCCTATAGCATCAAAGTTTTTCAGTCATAATTTAATTTACCTCAATCTTCTTTAGGTCTTAGATTTTTGGATGGTAGTATTGTGCCTTTCTCGTTACAATCAATCAATTAATTAATTAAAAGAGCTAGGTCACTTCAAGTGTCAAGCAATAGTCGGATTAATTATAAATAATTAGAATCAGCTTATATCTGAGTCTCGAATCCAAAGAATTGAGCAAGCACACTTTATGATATTTCCACGTTGTTTCGCCAGAAAATTCAATGGTTTTTAGGTTTTATAATGTATACAGGTCGTCCTCTACCAGAATTTCTTCCATTTGTAATGTAAATTAATTAAATTTAATCGTCCATAATTAATAGTTGGTATCAGGTGGAGTAAAAAAATTGTGATGTAAAAGATTTTAAATTTCGTCCCATCTCCATTTAGAACCCAATACCATATATGGTACGTATTCTTTTGTAATCAATGTTGTATTTCAGGAACAAAATATATAGTAATCCCATAGAAGAAATTAAATTATTTAATGGGATTAATTATCTTTTAGTTTATCTTAAATTATCTTATCATCTGCATGCTAGCATTAAAGGGTATTTTATTGTTTGATTTTTAAACATCAAGATATTTTTTCTCATGATATGATAGTAAGAAGAACTGAAGGAATATGACGGTGTTGAAATGCATGCCAGCAATATTTGCAAAACATGTAAAGTAGAAAGAAGTCAAGTGTGGCAGCACAGAGAGTCGGCACCGGCCCCATTTGGGCAGGGCATGCTCGGGCAAATGGGAATGCAATATTGCATTTGCTCAGAAAGCAAAAAGGCTGTCTTCGGAGAATTTCAAAAACCCTATTGGGACGGCCACAACTTTTGCCTCCTCTTGTTTCCAGGCCACGAACCAACCCCCACCCAGAACCGAACCCCACCTTTCTTGTTCTCTAGCTTTCCTACTCCTTTCACAAAATTATTGTGTTTGGTTAAGCGGTTTTGGTTAGGTGATTGGAACCATGTTTCATTGCTGATTTTTTTTTTTTATGCTGTTGAAAACCACAAAGTTAAACGAAGCTTGAATCCGGATTGACCTAATAACCCGTTAATTAGGAGTCTATTTCTGACTGAGTTTGTTTATAAATAATTTTGGACATTAATTTGGTTAAATCTAACTTAGCAGGTCAACTTGCAATTAATATGAGATATGATCGGGTCAAATTAAAAAAATCTCTTTAATTTTAATATAAAATATCATTATTTTAATTTTAAAAACTGTTAAAATAATATTGTTTTATGATTAATTCAGGCAACTCAAACCTTTAATTCAGTTTAATCATAAAGTAGATTGAACACGTCTGTCAGTAACAAAATCAAGTGAGATATCTTGATGCATTGAGAATCCATCATTCAAGTTCATGTATTGCATAATTGAGTCATAATCCAACTGGTGGTAGATAAAAAAAAAAAAAATTCTCATATTGATTGTAAGTTGACCTCCTAGGTTACTTGGATGATTAAATACTAATTTTAATCTTTTTTTATAAGCACATTAATAATTTTTTACGATAAAAATCTTATCAAATACTTCATCAAATCTAATTCAAATGACATTAGTATTTTTCTTTTAAGAAAAATCTTTGTAATACAGATGTAATAAAGATCTTTCTCTTGGAGGAAGAAAGAAGAACACAAAACAAGCATGGCCACACCTTTCGAAGGGGGCAAGGGTCCATCATCCATGGCCATAGCCCTTGAGCAAGCATGGGGAACTGAGCCTAAGGACCCCACTGAATATAATAAAGATCATGCGTGTATTCAGCAGCAGAATATTAAAAACAAATTTAAATAAATGCTTATTTAAGAAAAGGGCACTGAAACACTACCATCGAAGTCTGCAACAAGCTTACAGTAGTGTCCAAATGCTTGATGTCATCAAAGCTCAGAGACTGTGGGCCACGTCTCCATTTACGCAGTAGGAGCTAGCTCTGGTAGTCGAGCACCAGACCTTAGCTCCTTAGCCTCTGCAGTGTCTACCACCTTAAAGAAGATGATTTTACAATTTGTGGTCCCTTGGTTTCTGATGCCATGGATCCATGATTTATATATATAGAGAGGTTTGATTTGACGAGGGTAGGGCTTTAGAATCAATGATGATATATATATATTATGATTTTATTTTATTTTTTTGAGAGTTTGGTTATCAGATCAACATAATTTATAATGTTTTTTTTAAATAAAAATAAAATAATATCATTTTAACCAATTTTTCACTTCTATTGGTTAATGAAAAAGGGTATTTCTTTCCTTGTCATTAATAATGAATATTTTGCTATAAACATGAATGATTTTTCTTTAAGAAGAACATAAAGTGAATTTAGTTTTAGCATATAAAATATTAGTAAAAAGATACACTGTTTTACGATTAAGACCAATAATTGACTGAGAAGCTGCATCACATACCTTAATCATGTTTAAAAAGCTAATTAAGTTTTATTATCTACCATAATCTAATAAAAAAACTTCGTTCCTTGCACTTATTCCCTTTCTAGCTACTATTTCTATCACATTGAGTTATTCTATTTGATACTAAATAACTAATAAATAAGATTTCTTTTTATAGAAAACATCATATCTATATTATATTACTTATTTCTTTTTTTTTTCAATTATAACCTGTGAAATTGTAAATATACTACATTTAGACATTGAAATATTTTCCATTTATCTGGTTTCACATAGTTATTAAACTATGATTAATCTCATCAGCAGCCCTTTTCTCTGCTTCCATTTCATGCATGAAAACTCCGAAAACCCAAAAGTTATCATCACGCCTTCTAATAAAAAACCAAACGCACCCTTCCACATACCACCACCACGTCACCACCAAGGAACCTTACAGCCTGGCAGAGACTCCTCTTCACACTTCCCTCCCAATCACACTATTCCATGTGTCCTTCCCTTGATATTGACACAGTTCCCTCACCAGCTGTCTTCCTTACTCTTCTCCCTCTTATAAATAGCCCATCGCCCTCTTCTTCCTCCATAAGCCAGTCCCATACCACCTTCCCTCTTCAAGAAACCCTCAGTTTCCGTTCCGTACCCCCACCGATGGCTTCTAATTACTACCTTGCCACTCTTGCTTTCCTCTTCTGTTTCATTAGCCCTTCACTCTCAGCTTTGGTTCAAGAACAACCTTTGGTGCTGAAGTACCACAACGGCATCCTCTTGAAAGGAAACATCACAGTTAATCTAATCTGGTATGGCGAGTTTACACCTATCCAACGGTCTATAATCGTTGACTTCATCAACTCTTTGAACTCCAAAGGGGCCCCACTTCCTTCCACCTCTTCATGGTGGAAGACAACTGAGATGTACCGTGGTGGTTCATCCTCACTCACCGTAGGCCATCAAATACTTCATGAAGAGTTAACACTAGGCAAAATCTTGAAGAGCCAACATTTGATAGCTCTGGCTTCGAAAACCCATTTCACCTTTAACTCCATCAACGTTGTTCTGACGGCAAAAGATGTTGCCGTTGATGGGTTTTGCATGAGCAGGTGTGGGACTCACGGGTCAGCAAAATCCGGGTCGGGTCGGGGAACCTACATTTGGGTTGGTAACTCGGACGTTCAGTGTCCGGGCCAGTGTGCTTGGCCGTTTCACCAGCCACTCTATGGCCCACAGACACCACCCTTGGTGGCACCTAACGGAGACGTTGGAGTTGACGGAATGATCATCAACCTGGCTACTTTGTTGGCTAACACCGTTACCAATCCGTTCAACAGTGGGTACTTTCAGGGTCCACCCACTGCTCCTTTGGAGGCTGTTTCGGCTTGTACTGGGATCTTCGGGTCAGGGTCCTATCCAGGTTATCCGGGTCGGGTCCTGGTTGATAAGGTCACGGGTGCTAGCTACAACGCTTATGGTGTCAATGGAAGGAAGTATATGTTGCCTGCTATGTGGGACCCAAAATCAAGTGCCTGCAAGACACTTGTGTAAAAGAAATCGGGTCCTGGTTTTTTCTTTTCTCTCTCTTTCTTAGACTTGATGATGATGGACTAGTTTGTCCTTTTGGGTGACATGTAAATTCTCCTTATGAAAAATGCAGAAAAGATATAAATATTATAATAAAAAAAAACAGTTGATGTGTAAAGTGGGATTTGTATGGATTAATTTGTAGGATTCAAAGTGGTAATTCTGTTTGGTTTCTAGGAAAGATGGGGGTAATGAAAGCCGAAGGGGGTGTGCCTGCAATGCATGAATGATGCTGGAGGCTAGGAGACCATAATGACAGCTTTAGGGGAATGATGAGGTGCATTTCACTATATTATGGGGTTTGGCCATCAATGATTTTGTAGGGACCATTAATTAGCTCAGGATCATGTCATGACATGAGAGGATAAGATCAAGCAATTTCAACACCTGTGACTTCATGCCTCCCTTGGATTCTTCCTGAAATTTTAACCTATTCATTTTCTTGAGGTAAAATTGCTGCGTGCTGTAACTTGAGATGAACTAATCTGTCATGCTTTCACTCCAGTCGTAAAACCATCGGTGACTCTCTTTTTTTTTCATTGGATTCGTCCTGTCAGATTGATTGGTTCTCGGAAAGTAATCAAAAAACACTTGCCTGCTTTTCAACCATGTGAAATATGTTCTTTAAATTCCATGTCTTTGCCCTAACCGTACAAAGATTGGTACTAAACAGTACATATTTGCAGTACCAATGACTTTAGTGCATTCTCCAACACACCATCTCTATATATCCATTGTACATGGAAGAAAAGAAAAGCCTCGTAACCAACTCCTATATTTGTGTAGAAGCAAACATGCTTACGTGCAATCAAAACAGTCTGGGTCACACATGGCCATGATGCTGGCCTCTTTGTCTTAACTTCTGGTCATAGCGACGCAAGCTGTGGAAATCACGAAGCACTCTGTGCCTTGTGCCATGAAGAGCGGGTAGGAAGGATGGTCTAATAATCATCAGCCATAACTATACATGGGCAAGCTTAATTCACATCTACCAGCAATCTGACAGAGGCCTACAGTACAAAGTCTCATAGCTCACTAAGCAAGTAAACCAGCTCAAGAGGAAAGTAAAAGGCTGAAACCCACAATTTTTTTGGAAAGCTAATGCCCACAGGTAAGAGCAAGCACTCGTTTTGCGGTCATGATTGGATTATCAGCTGCAAGTTCAGAAGCAGCCAAGGTTTTGTCAACTCATTAAGCAAGTCATGAATGGCACCTGTCATCCATTGCCCACCTGACCGAGTCTTGTAACTAGGCAAAGTGGGTCAAAGTTGTATCAATCATCCATTAACAAATCTAACATTTATGCATCATATGTAATGGCAGCAACTTAATTTTCAGTTTTACAATCATCTTAATAAACACAAGACCCATTTGGGTTTTACATTCGGATAAGATTCTAGATTGTTGGTAACTGAGGAAGAATTCGTTTGCGTTGCCAATGCTCGAGTCATTCAGTAATGCTATCTCATATACAAATACTTCAAGCCAACACAATTTAAACGACAAAAAGCTCACAAACAGAATCTAGAGTTGGAAATCAATAGGCATGGCTTAGTAGTAGTAAGCTCCTTGCACCTGCAAGATCACAGGCCTTGAAAAATACCCCATAAAATCATACTCATGGCCCACTAACATAGTTCATTGGTAAAGAGTGCTTTTCAATTATATCAAAATAATTTTTTTTTCAGATTTTTTTTTTAATTTTTGACATCACATCATTAAAAGCATCTAAAAAAATAAATTTAATACTTTTCAAGAGAAAAGCACTCTGAAAAACATGTTCAACCGCAAAAACAAGCACTAAGCTTTTAGGCGGATGGTACTCTCTTTAGGGTAAAAACAATTGATGTCTGAAAAGCAGTCAAGATAACAATTGCTGCATCAGTTGACATCTCAAACAGAAAAGTTCCACAGAAAGAAAGCAGGCTTAATTTAAGCAAAGACACAGAGGCAGCAATGTACCTGACAAAAACTATAATATTGCAACCAGAGGAAGCTTTCAAGATAGCTCAAGCATGAATATTTTTAGGCAGTACAGAAGAAGCAGGCATTTTGATTTCATTGTCTACCATGAACAACATAAAGCTCCAATTCTCACATTTCAACGCGTCAACCCAAGCAGGGAAAAATCTTCTGTTCATATTTCCCAATGATTAAAACATGTGAGAAGAAAAGAGAGTACAAATTTTGTTAGATGTATCTCTCTGCTGGCAATGCTGCCTCAAACAAAATAGTATTTCAGCCATAGGGGCTGTAACGCATTGGCATTCTGTATCTCAGAACCTTCCTGCAGTGCAAAGAAAATATGCTAAATGACCATCATTGCTCCTTATAGATCAAGACAGAAAAAGCAAGAAGTAAAAGTGTATTCATTAAGAAATTTATTGCACTTCTTAGATAGTGTACCCATATCCATAAGGAGAAAAGAGATAAGGAGGCATAGGAGCGCCCCTGGGTGGAAACCCCATATATGGGCTGGGTCGACGCGCGCGAAACTGCTTCATCCCAGGTAGATTGGTCCGCTTAACAGTTACCTGCAAAAGCACAGAACAAACCAATTTGTGGTTGAGAAATAGTATAGAGAAAAGAAAGAATAGAACCTAAGGTTATCAAGGTTAAGGGACTGAAGATTGCAATTAGATAGGGAGAAAAATACAGTTTCTTTACCTTCAATTGGCGGCCATGTAACTCAGACTCGTTCAGAAGGAGAGCCTCCTGCACAGTCTCTGGTTCAAGGAATTCGACATATGCATAACCCTTTGGTTGGCCATACTTGTCAGAACGGATAGTGACCCTATTTATTGTCCCACATGCCTGAAAATGCTGCTGCACTTCTTCAGGGGTGCATGAATAGTCCACCTGCAACCATGTTAAGAATAAAAATCTTATAGTGCTATAAGAAAAAGGTGAGCAAGGCAGGGGATTCTGTGTTGCTTCTTATAGATAGCCACGCTTTTGCCCATGCCAACGTTTTAGTTTGCAAGAACATCTTAAATCCCTTATCCCATTGTCATATGCCAACACTAAAAGTTCAATCTCAAAAAGCACTTATCCCAATGTCTCGATCATGCATGTATGGCTTTAACAATTTCATTTACTTTATTCTTACAGTAAACCAAAAAAAAAAAAGTAGGGCAGGTAGAATATTGATTCTATCCCCAGGTCAAGAAATCATTTTGATAACATATGTAACACATGCAAACCAGCCAAAAAAATCCACACTACAAGTTTTTGACACTAAAATAACTCTTTGAAGGCAAATCATATAACAAGGAAAAGAGGCCTCACATTACCAACAAACACTGATCGAGAATCTACTTCCTCTCTATTTGCTTGGGATGCAGCAGCTGAAGCACTAGGATCTAATTGCACATAGAAATAGTAAGAAGGAGGAAGATATGCAAAAACAAAAATCAATCATTGCAGTTACTATTCCTAATCACTTCCATTAACCAATGAAGGGACACATAATATAATATCTTAAGCATAGGAATTTGACATGTGATGCATCTCTCTTGTTAACTTAAGGGCCAAGACTTAGGAGCGTTATCGATTGAGAAAATAGAAAATGGTAAACAAATAGAATAACCATTCAGTCAAATGCAAGTGCTTGATACAAATGACCAATGTGGAATGCCCCTGTTAAATCTTCATTAGCGTGAAGCTATAAAATCAATGACATAAAAGTCCTAAGCCCTAAAATCTTTCTTGCCCTTAAAAGTCTACAGAACATTCTCATCTCGATAACGGAAGTTCTCCGAAACCATAAATCTATTGCATTTCTAGCACTCAACTAACTTCAGGAAACATCTCAATCAAAGGCCAGTATTACAAAAATCTATAACAACATGAAACCAACATATATTACAAAACATTCACCAATCTAAGGCCAGTACCAGGGAACACAAACTACCTCACCCTAAAGCCACACAAACACACACAAAGAAATCACTTCTAAACTCACACTAACAAGTCCATCCTCACCACAATGCTCCATTATCCCCCAATCTCCAATAAACCCATCATCCCTACCACAACACTGATTAAAAGCAAAAATCCTAACACATTAAAAAAAAAAACACAGAAAAAAACCACAAACCCATAAAAAATAACAAAAATCCATTAGACCATAATTGCATATACCCAAAAAACACCCAAAGTTCAACCTTGTACAGAGCCCATTTCCTTCTCAACCTTGGCCTGCATCTCAAGAAGAGCAGCAGCTTCATCTTCCATTTCCTTTAGTCTCTTCTTCATATCATCAAGTTCCTACAATTTTAACCATAACCCAAAATTAGATTTCTCTTTTTGATCTTAATTGAAATCCCATTAAGGTTTTTGTGTTTTATATCAATCAAAAACTAAAAATCGATAAAAAAAAAACCAGAAAAAAATACTGGTACAGATTCGTTGGTCTCTGCAGCGGACATGTCCACATCGTCACCGTCCATTCTGCCTCCCTCCTTCTCGAGTTCTCTCGGTGAAGAATGCGAGCGACACACAATTCTTGATGCCAAAATGTAGTTAACACTACCAATCTCTCCACTGTTAATTCTTTCACTTGCAAAAAAGGAAATGCAACGACATGTCATACACAGCACGGGATTTTCTTTCAAGTTTATTGAATTTTAGTCCCTGTAATTTCTCAAAACGTATTAATCAGTATCTGTAGTTTAAAATTTGTTAAATAATCTCTTGACTGTCGTTGACTATCTTCATTTTAATAGTTTTGTTTATATGTGTGTATGGACATGAAAGACATGATAAATCGTTTATTTTATAGTTGTAAAACTTAACTTGGGGATCTTGATAATAGATTGAAAGGGTTTAACATGATTTTAAATTTTTTAAAAAAAATATATCAAAAATAATATTATTTTTACTATTTTAAAAAAAATTATCTTAACAAGTTTAGAATCGATTTTTAATCAGGTCAGGTAAAATGTAACTAGATCAATAAATTAACTTAAATTTTTAACTAGGTTAACTAGATTTATTTTCTATGTTTTTAATGGATCAATCCAAATTTAGGGTTAACCCTCCAAGTTGATTCAAAATTTACAATCATGGTATATACACCTAATTTATTACATAAATTGTAAATAATTTTTCATTGCCAAAAAAGAAATGAAATTACATATAGGTATAAAACACAAGATTTTCTTATAAGTTAATTATAATTTATTTAGTTTCTATAGTTTGTAAAAATTAATTAATGAATCTCTATGATTAAATAATCCCTTGACCGACCATCCTCACTTCAATTTTTATTTTTGGAAAATTTATGAAGGCATGAAGAATGTGATGTCACTAGGTTTGTGGTCACCCAATCTATACGCTCAATATTGCATAAGAAAAGATTGATGTTTAAGGTCAAGCGAGGTTCAATTAAAAATTGTGAATAATTTTAAATAAAACATTTATTACATTTAATTTCATCCTTAAAATTTTATTAATAATTGAGTT
>Ga0325405_1007851_pt1 | contig 10688 bp, 7 predicted proteins | sample PopdelMetagenome_21_FD_205663 | JGI IMG/M metagenome (GOLD analysis project Ga0325405, IMG submission 205663) | Populus deltoides microbial communities from Bellville, Georgia, United States - Xylem-Control-R2 | ecosystem: Host-associated > Plants > Phyllosphere > Stem > Wood/Secondary xylem...
AAGCCCCTCCGTTTACCGATGATCATGTGCTTCCAATATTGAGGTTGTTGTGCCACATACTCTTAAAGGCTAAGTTGGTCATTTCATGAGTTCCTTGTGTTTCTCAGAAACTTCTCCTTCCAGCTTCGGTCCAGAAATACTTCTTAAATTATGTGCCCATCTTCATGGAAGACTATATATTCACTCCCTTCTACCTATTAATTAATAGCAAGGAACACAGAGCACGAGAATAAATAAACGAACCAGCACCTTATTAATGAAGAGAAAGTACAGCATGGAAGGAGAAAGAAGAGAGGGAAATATGGTGGTTGATGAAGAAGAAGAGAAGATCAACGCTTTTTACACTTTGGTTAGAAATATAAGAGATGTCCATAATCAAATGTTGAGTGGTTCCAAAGGGAAAGGGAAAGCGGAGGAAAAAGAAATGAAATCAACTTGGACCCCATCTTTCACCTGGGAAGATTTTGCCGAGGAGGATCATCATGAGCAATTCAGAGGCAATTTTGAAATGCTCCCACCTCCTCCTCCTTCTTCCTCTAAGAATATTGACGAAGGACAGCAACCCACAACAGATCAGAAAAGGCAAGATCAAGATTTAGATCTCAATCTTTCACTTTGATGGGCTTTTTTTCTCTTAATATATTGAGGTCATCATCAATTATTCAACCATGCTAGACAACTCGAAGTCAAGCATGTTTTTTCATGTACTCGATCATCATTTTGTTCACTTACAATATTATTACCATCACTGTTCTTCTCTTTGTAACTTTAATTACAAGAACCGCAGTAATGGAAGTCTCTGTATACTTTTTTGAGGCTTAGACCTATCATTTTGATGATTCTTTATCACATCTCCAAATGAATATATTAGCAGCCACCAGGACATTGCAAATTATCACCATCAACATTTAGATATGCTTCTTAGCATGCCAGTTTTCACTGCTGATCACTAGTGTTCTAGATTCCCATGTCGGTACAACTCCCAGTTCATTCTACATCATCTCGTTTCCATTTTGTTTTAATTTATCTAAATTGATTGTCTTAACTTGCCGTCACAAGTAATAATTGTTATACAGTCAATTGATTTGAGTGATTGTGATTCATCTGAAAGAGATGGATGTTGTGGAGAATGATGGGTAAATTTACAACTAATATTCATGATGTCCTCTGGTTTTTTGTGGTGCATATGGCAAGATTGACTGGGACTGTTCATATGGGAACGCATGGTAGCTGCTTCTCATGATATGGTTTCCATCCTACTCAATAAAGTAAAATCAAAACTTCCTGATGGTCAACTCCTTTGTCCAATCGAAACTCGAATCATCTGGTCTCAAGCAACTACTTTCTTTTTGCAAGGAATTAAGAGTTGAACATACATATATAAACCAAGCTATTCTTTTGGAATGTTTCTCTGAATTGCGTACCGACAGAGATACAGAAATCATTAGAAAGGGACTTGAGCTCCCCTATATTTCATAGTGGCAGACGTGAAGAACAGTAGCCCACCCCACCGAAATCTATGCTGTGGAAAGCACTCAGACCCTGTTCAGTAGTGTTCACTCTCTCGTAATTTTCCCAATTGAGAGTGGAGGACCTAGTAGGTTATAGCCAAGCAACTCTCTGTTCTTCTATTCCTTTGGAATTCTTGGTGGGATAAATTCTGACCACATCTTCTCTGTCACAAGGTCCCATTTTTCATATCAAGTTTGTGCTCCAGACCAGCCCTCTACATGATTCCTTTTTCACTGAAGCGTTGACCCTTTGGCTGCAAGTATAACTACAGAAGAAAAGGCCTCACCCTCACCAGCTGTACAAAACAAACTTACAAATAGCTACAGTCTCAGGGCACTAGCAATTTTATTTGTCCATCTAGAGGTCCTCCAAAGTCATGGTCTAGTTGTGAACAAATCCTCGCGTTTCATGATTTCTTTTAAGAGGATCAAATTCTTTCAACTATTAAATTACACCAGTCTCTAATTCTGTTTTTCAGTTTTAATAATTTTAGGTTCAAACATTATGCTCTGCTTTACATACCCAAAAAAACCTCTGGAAAGTAGAGCATATATTAATTGTAAGAGCTTGAAGCATCGGTAATATGGTTGGAAGTGATATCAAGATGGGATCCTTGAAGCAGGAGCATAAGTGAGTAAGGCTTCGCTGAATTATAAATTGACTATTTGGAATTCTAATTAAGAGCAGCTAAATTTCATCATAAAGGCAGTGGCATTGGACTACTATAGCCGGAACAAATATATACTAGCACACTTATTACAACAAAGCAACTATTCCATTGTAAGTTACAATTTTTTTCTCTAAAGGAGAAGATCAGAGAGAAGGGATATTTTACACTAATTCCAACCACAACAACACACTTGAAAGGGAAATGGTGCGAGCACAAGCCAATCTAAAGCTCCTTACTGGTAGATAAGCCAAAAAAATTTGCCACTAGTTTTGTTCTGAACTTGAAGGACTCTTCCCCAGTTTAGATAACTTTTGATCTCCAGTCCATGGACTGTTAAGCCCTCTTCCACTGGATTTGGGACTTTTCTGCCCTCTTAATTCACTTATACGAGGACTATATGTGTACGAGAGACGAGGGCTTTGAAGACTTTTAGGATTATTTGCTGGTGTTGTAGTGGAGCTTGAGATTTTAGGACTACTCGTGTGCCTGAACTCTCCACGGCTTCGGGTGATAACCTCATCCAAAATCTCTCCATCTCCTCCATAAGCAGCTCCTTCCCCCAGCCCTGCCTCCTATAGACAAAGTGAAGAAATTGTATATGTGAAGTGAAAGTGAATGCAGGATGGATTTTCCTTTTAATTATGTTGGGAAAGGAATCTTACTGTTGCGAGATTGAATGGCAAAGCTGGTGCTTCTTCATACTCGGCTGCATCCAAGTCTTGAAGGTGTGCTCCTTTGAAAAACTTGGGAAGGCAGTATTGTCTTACAGGAACCAAAAGCATGATCATCAAAGGAAACATAAGGCCCGCAATCGGTATCCAAGTGAGACCAAAACATATCAGCAAATAAGCCGTCTGGAAAATTGTAAACATGGCAATTGACTTGAAAGGAACTGTTTCTACGAATGTGGCGTGGAAATCTTCAAGTACTCTGCAAGAAAAATAAGTTAATTTAGACATGAGAACAAGCGAGAATGCAAGACATGGGGAACAGTGAAAGATGAAGGATTTGAAGTCATTACTTGTATCTTCTGCTTGGTGCGGTGAAGAGCAATAATATTCTTTCCCAAAACTGGTTACCAGGTAAACTTTCAATCGCCATGAAGGCAAAATAGCCCCAAAGGACTGAGGTTGGGATCATTTTGAGAAAGGGCATGGCTGCAACACAACCTCCAACCATTGTGGCTTGAAGCAAATTACTTACACGTTGTTCTTTGACCTCAACAGGCAATAGATCATCAATTTCCTTCTCAATGTCAAAAACTGTCTCATCGACTGGGGCATCTATATGGCCTGTACATGTAGCTGCTTGGATGGTTGATTCTTTGAATTCCTTTAGACCCTGCACAAGATATTTAGCAATTCTCAATTACTTTCTGCAAAACTAGATAATTTGATTCCATCTAGGAATTCCAAAATTACGATCATGTTTAATTTCAGGACAAAACAAAATGGTCACCAGCAACATAAGTTGCAAACATACTTGAGAGGGCTGTTGATACATCAAAGGAGTCTGAATTTGGTGATAAGCTTCTTGCATATTTCCATACAATTGTCCCAAGCTGGCATTCTTTCTCAGACTTGTACGTGCTGTTGCGACAAGTCTATTTCGAAGCAACTGCATAATAAGCAAATACTAATCTTAGAAAGATTTAATACACGGAGTTACCACGACGACAAAACAAGACAATTTATTTCTTCAACACTGAATATTGAAAGAACCTTGATTTTTTGAGAGATTTCACTGTAGATTACCTGGTACTTAAGAGTGGCCAGACTTTTTGTATGCATTGGAGATTGGGGAATGACTCCATTTGATGGTGGGATTCCAATAAGACCACACATTAAGGTCTGTCACCATTAATGAAAATATTATGAATGTTTGAAAAAAGAAAATCCAGTAGGATGAGACAGTTCTAGCAAGAAGGGAATTTGCATACCACAAATCCCAAAAGAAGCAAGTCATAATGATAAGAAGATGGCTTTCTCAAATTGAACTCCTTCTGCTGAGCAAGTTGAGATGCTACGCTATGGTCAAAATAGTAAAGCACCGCGATCATCGTAGCAGGAATGAAAGCTCCAATTATGTAGGAAATGGGAACATCTAACATCTCCTGTCATGTGAAGATTAATATAGCTAGTTTAGTTTAATATGTAGAGATAAAATTCTTTGTTTTCCGGATGGCGGAAAGAAGAGACAGAACTCGCCTTGACTACAGTCCAGTTCTCATATGCACCAGGGGACCAGGGATTAGGGCTGAAAAGACGCCGGGGGATTCCTTTCGGAACATTTCCTGTCGGAATATAAGAAACAGCTGTCCATACTACAACCATGAGGGGTACACCGTAGTCTGCTACTAAACTTCTAAGCCAACCTGTCAGGAAAATGATTTTAAGCTTTCAAAATAAATGAATATGGTAATCTTTAAAGTGACCAAGATTCCCGACTGATCATAAGTAGTAAAAGCCCTCAGTATTCTATCAGAAACCTGAATTTTGATCTACATACCACTCCCATAGCGCCATGATCTTGCCTTGCGGCTTCTTAATGCAGTGAGCAGGAGGCCAAATGATAGAACCAAAGCAAACATTCCATTTGCGAACCTCCATGAAGGTATAAACTCCATTGATTTTGGATCTTCTCGTTTTGGAATGCGGAATTCATCCACGAGACCCTTAACAGTCAAGCCAATTACTTAGTGTAACTGCTAATTAAACAATAATTAACAACATGCCATCATCATAATGCAGTTGAAGTCTTTAACTACTCTTACTTTGATAGCCTGTTGCATGAAGAGCATTGCAATAAGCAGACCAAACAACTCTCCAGCTACACGAGTGAACCTATTGATAATTGAGCATGCTCCTAAGACAGCCAGTAAGAACAGCAAGAGTGAAGTCCAAACACATACCCTGCAAGATCATATAACCAGGTAAGTTTTGTCAAGCAGTGGAAGCAAGCATAAAAAGAGATTATCTAAGACCTATTAAAAGGGATTAATCAGCTCACCATCCAGTCCATGCTAGAAATAAGTTCCTTCCCAAATCAGCTCTCTCTTTGGCAAAGTTGAACATAAATGTGTACATAATGACTGTCGGCTCTGCAACTCCCAATATCAGCAAAGGTTGACCTCCAATAATTGAGTGTATGATCCCACAAACTGCGGTGGATGCCAGGGTCTGAACTGCTGTTAGAACTCCATCTGCAAGTGCAAGGTAGATTTCATGATGTGCTAAAATTTCACAGAACACCATATCTTTTCTTTTTCTTCTTTTCACCTTGAGATTAAAATGGTTTGATAAAAAGTTGGCGCAAGTGAAAAAATAACGTGCATGATTTCAGCAAGCTAACATCAATCTTTTTTTAGAAAAAGAATATTCAACAGAAGAAAAAAAAAAAAGTTCCTTGCTGAGTTCATGTTAATACCAGTATTTCTCTCCAATTGTTCCCCAAATGAGATGACCGGAATCGCGGAAGCAAAGAATATATATGTGGTGGGAGCCAAAATCCTGAAAATAACATTAATATATATGAAACCAATAATCATATTGAAATTTATTCATAAAGGAGGCCTAAAATGCAAAGAATGTATATGTCAGAAAAATGGCAATTACTGCAAACCATGCACGACAAAATTTTGTGTGATCACTAAGAGATGAGACTTTACCTGAAGCCTGCTCTAAATCCACCTGTCCAGTCTTGCTTGTAACACATCAATCTTCCCCGAAGGTCATTCTTGATTCCACGGAAAGGCACAAATGTCTCCTCCATGATGTTATCCGACAGGAAGCTCAGTGGTGAAAAGTACTGCGTACTTGTTTTCTTCCTTCTTTGAAAGCTTGTAACAGAAGACTAGACTACTCAGACGATAAGCAAGAATACCCTCTAGCGACAATGTTGGGATTTTAGAGGGAGGAGTGGATTTGCCATTGAGAAACTGATTGGTGATAGAAGTTACATAACTTGAAAATAAGATCAACTTTTAGAAGGGATGGAGCAAAAATGAAAAAGAGAGATAAATCCAAGGCGAGCTTGTTCTATACTACCAGGCTTAACAAACACAAGAAAGTGAGTTAATGATGCGATGGCTAGCAAAGTGTGGAAGACAAAAGAGTGCCAACGGGGAAAGCTTGCAGTTCAGTACAGAATTTGGTGGGTTGGTGACCACAAAAATGAGCAGCAGACCTCTTGAGTTCAATGTGTTGGCACTTGGAAGAGAAGAAAGCTCCAGATATATATAGTAGTTATAGTTTCTTGTGCAGACAGCACAAGAGGGAATGGTGAGTTAAATTAATGAAGAGTCATTAGCTTGGGGGAGTCAATAATCCTCTCTACCCTTGATCTTTTCCACTTGCATGCACTCTCCGCTTTAACTGGACCACGTCAGCTTCGCGGTGGTAGATGGATCCACCAGGAAGGTTCAGTTAAATTTCACGGACTTTATTTAGCCAAAAAGTGTCGCATACAGGTAGCAGTATATTTTGAAGCACTTCTTGGCCACATTGTGAGCAATAGTTGACTTCTCTTGAATTTATTTAGGTTATAAATCATAGTGTCTGGTGTTCATTATACAGTAGAGATCATGACCCTATGATACAGCCATATCAGCATCTCCCCCCAACATTAGTTTGGGGGGGTTATTATTTGATGCGCCAAGATACCTTTGGTGCCTTCATTTTGATGGGGATGTAGTACAATATTAATCTGTCTTCTTCTCTCTTTTTTTCTTCTTTTTTTTTCCTCTCAAAGTGAGGATTTCGTGCTCAATATTCCTTTATCATTTCCTTATGTTTTCGAGGGCAGACTCAACACTTCAAGGAATGATCTAAGAATTTGTGTTTTATTCTATTGCTGCCCATGTGCTTTCAAACTGGAACAACTCATCTTAGCTATATTCCTAATCACTCGTACTATGTTTCAAGTGCTCTTTTACGTCAACAATCAAGCTTCCATGCTTTTCTTTTCCTCTTTTTTTATATAAAAAAATACTGTTGATGCTACAAAATCCAATATAGAAATGGGAATTTTTGAGTGTTTAGATAGTTACAATCACCTGTTTACATTAATATTTTCTTTTTTGTAGTTCATGAAATTAATGGTAGAAGAACTAATACCTATAAAACATTTTTTTTAGTGAGATTTAGGGACCTTTCGATAAAAAATCAATAACATTTAATAAAAGATTGCAATAAATAAAAGAGCGATCTTTAAATTCTAAAAACAAGATTGTTTGTTCTTATTTTTGTATGATAAATGCTATAAGAATTAAAGTACAAATACTTAGAGAATAAAAATTATAAACCCTTTATTTTAGTAGTTCAGGGGATATATATAGTCATTGAACCTTGTCATGTTGCTTTAATAGAGGGTTTAAACTTTAAAGTGTCATTTTTTTCTAATAGCATTAACGAGAGATAAATATCACTTACGCAGTATTAATGAGGAATAGATATATCTTACATAATATTAATATTGACGGAAATATGGTAGGCCTTTAGAAAACTTTTATCTACTAGGAGTGTAGAGAGATCATTATTCTTGATTTTTAACATTTCATGTTAAAAGTTATAAGAATTAATAAACAAGGTCTTCTGACCCAACATGAGGCTATGATCGTCAAATTCATACTCACTTAGACTTGGAACGATGCCAAGCCCGAGGGTGTTGAGCTTGGCAACTCGCCGGACTCATATGTACTTGGACTCAACATATAGTTGAGCCTACAAATATTGGGCCTGGCAACTCGCTGAACCTACATGTAACTGGGCTCCACGTGACTGAACCTAAAAGTGTTAGATCTGGCAGCTCATATCAAGCCTACATGTACTTGAGCTTGGCGCATGGCTGAACCCAATGATAGCGAGTTTGAGAATTTACCAGACTCATATGTACTTGGGCTCAGCACGTGAGTGAACTCAATGATGTTGGGTCTGACAGTTTGTTATACGCATGTCTGTTTAGGCTCAGTGCATAGTTGAATTCAAGGATATTAGATTTGGCACCTTGCCAAACCCATATGTACTTGGGGTTAGCACATGTTTGAACCCAAGAAAATTAAGTTTGACAACTATTAGACTCATATGTATTTATACTCAATATATAGTTGAACTCAATAATATTGAGTATGGTAACTCGTTAGGGCTATGTATTCTTGGGTTAAACATGTCACTAAAACCAGAGTTATTGGATCTCGCAAAAGACCATATCCATGTACTTGATTTAAAGTGTCACTTGGACAGAACTGAAGTAGGGAAACTCAATTCTCTTTTCGACCGAACTCAAAGCAAAGCAGTGGTTGTTACAAGTTCCTGCCATTTATGAATGATGATCATGATTAAAGAGTGGTGAAAGATATATAATACCAAAACCTTAATCATGCAGGATTAGGACTTGGCAGAAAGCCATGGCAAGTGCGCTTAGATTTAATAATTGTAGCAACAAATTTCAAAATCAAATCAGAAAATGACTTATCCTCTGATCCTCATCTCTAAACCGTTCATGTTCTTGTAAACCAGAAAAAGGCTTTCCACTCTCTTCTCTCATGATGTGAGAGTACAAAGAAAAACCAACGATAGAAATTCCATTGCAAAGCCTAATCAGGCACTAAAATTTATTACCCTTCTTGTAGTGTTGCTTGCCTTTTTTTTTCTTGAAAGCGCAGCGGTCAAAGGCTTTTTAATTTTTTGTTTTTATCAAAAACGACACATGCAATATATATGCAATGTCACATCTAGGGCATTACTGATCATGTTATATGGTTGCATATTTTCTTTCCGACCTAGAATTTATATCATCGCAGATTACCAGGCCTGAGAGTAACAATATCAACTTGTGCTAATTACTGTTTAAAATACTGGTCAGTGAAAGGATTGTTCTACTCATCTCTGACTCATTACTGGGGAGAGGATCAATGATTTCCCCCTTTTCGTTTTCTTTTAACACGAAGATTAATGATTTTTGGGTTAATTACACAAATTAAACCTTCAATAATTTATTGATCTTCACCTTGTCGCTCACAGCAACTCCACTTACGTAAAGTCTCTCTCTTTTAACACAAGTTGAGCTGGTGTTTTCTCTTTGAAGAATTTGCAATCACTCGCAAAGATCTTGAAGTTAGAGGGCAAAGCTTTGAATTGTTGCCTCTCGGCAGTGGAAGAAAGATGTGCCCCGGAGTATCTTTTGCCCTTAAGCCATGAAATTAACAATTAATGGCCACCATGTGAACCTAAAAAACACCTCCAAAAGAATGCAACAGATATCGAGAGAATGACTTTGTTTGTTGTGGGAAAAGCAAGCTTTACTCAAACCGACAATTGTTCATCTCTAGTGACTCATCACACCACCAAGGCAGATCTCACTCTAAATTAACAGCTTTAAGAGGAATGGGGATGGTGGAGGTCCATCTGAGGGAGAGATGGTGGATGTGAGGGGGCTGACATGGCTAGACAGTGGCGGTCGATGCGAAGAAACAAAAAGAAAAGGAGGCGGTGGAGATTATTAATTTCCCCATTGAAATATAATTTAATGGTTTCAATTATGTGCTTGCTATTGCTAGGAATTGAAAAAGGAAAAAGGAAAAGTGCAAGTTGGTTAGGGTTTTTTTTATTTTTTAATTCGATGAGATTATTTCCCAATTGAAATATAATTCAATGGCTTCAATTATTTCTTGTGTGCTTGCTAGAAATTAAAAAGAAAAAGAAGAAGGTGGTCATGGAGGTTAGGGTTTTTATTATTATTATTTAATGACAAACTTAATATTTAGTATATATAAGAACTTTTTAGCCATTAAATAGAATATAATAATAAATTTATAAATAATTTGATATTTCTTGATGCATCAACGAGAGGATATAAAGTCCTTTAAATTTATGAACTTCACAGAGTAAAATGCAATTCTTAAAATAAACCAAAAAAATAAATAAACTATATGATTCGCCGCGTAATTGATCTATTTTTATTTATTGTCCTTAATCATTTAAGCCCCAATGGTTATATATTAAGTAAAATTAGCAAGATTTAATTAAGGTGGTTTAATATGGTTGCAGATTTAATCATCAACTTTAATTAAAAGGGAGGGTTGGCAAATGAGCATCACTTACAGATTCATAAGTATCCACCAACTACTTTATGTTGCCATCTCATATATATTTCTTTAAATCCTAGGAAAACTTTCGCTCCCTAAAGCAGAATTAATTATATTATTCTATGATCAAGGAAGCATTAATTATGAGTTAAACTATAAAGTAGCAAGATTCTGCATTAATTAATGATTAGTAAAGCTAAAGTGAGTTTAAAAAATTATAAAAGGATAGTTTTTTTATGTTCTCTTTCTTTTTTTAAGAAAAAAATGTTTTCTTTGGATCGTGAAACACAACTTTAAATATTTATTTTTCAATTTCATCTCTTAAAATTTAATTTTTATATTAACTTTAGTCCTTATTTTTATAATTGTTATTTGCTTTTCCCTTATCATTTTTTTATTAAAATTTTTTATCTATCAAATTTG
>Ga0325405_1007853_pt1 | contig 10687 bp, 6 predicted proteins | sample PopdelMetagenome_21_FD_205663 | JGI IMG/M metagenome (GOLD analysis project Ga0325405, IMG submission 205663) | Populus deltoides microbial communities from Bellville, Georgia, United States - Xylem-Control-R2 | ecosystem: Host-associated > Plants > Phyllosphere > Stem > Wood/Secondary xylem...
ATTACTATATATGTGTAGAAAGAGCTATCTAGACAAATACATCTACCCATCTAGTTATCTCAAATTTTCCAACAGCTGAAATTTCAAAGGTGGCTTGTCTTTTGAAACTTTCTATCCTTTTTATTTTATTTTATTTTGTTGAGTATTATTATAGGAAATTAAACAACATAGGATAGCATGTATGTAATCAAGAAATATTGATTGGTTTAATGATCTTGTGTTGTAATCTCTATATTAACTATTATACATTGCCCTACATATATAAATAGAAAAGATTGGCTAATTAATTGGTCAAGCCTCTTGTTCTATTCAACTTTGTATCAGAGCCTTTATACATTAAAATTCTCTTTCCCTCTCCGAATGAACTCTTCCCTGATTGTCGTTTCTTCCCGCATAAGATTGGTGTTCCATCTCCTACACCACAGGCTTCTGTTTCTTCTCAATCGATGCATACTTCTTCTTTTTCCCTTGCTTTGGAATCTTCCTTTGCTACTGATGCTACCGTGAATCTTCCCCTCTTGAAGGCTTCAATTACAATGATTGTTCCCCTATCTAATACTCATCAAGTTATTTCTTTGAAGTTTACAAACAACAATTATATTTATTTGCGAATGCAGATGAAGCCGTATCTTCTTGGACAAGTTATTTTCCATTTTTTTGATGGCTCATTGTCGTGTCCTCTTTCTCATGTGCTTTTTGCTGACGATTCTTTCTTTAGACTAATCCTTTTTTTCTTCATTAGAAGGAGTATGATCAACTTATTTTCAATGCACTGCTTTCTTCTCTTTCAATGGATGTATTGCATCTTGTTGTCGATTGCAAAACCTTGCAATGTGTTTGGTGTACTCCTGACTAAGCCCTCGTTTCCCCGTCTAATTCTTGTATAATACAACTTTATGGGTCTTTACAAGATCTTCGTTAGGGTGATGATTCGATCATTATATATATGCACAAGGTAAAAACATTTTTTTAATGAATTAACAGTTGTTGGCCGACCAATTTCTTTAAAGGATTTCAATTTGTATGTGTTTCATAGTCTTCACGATGAATTCAAAGACTTGGTAACAAACCTCGCGAACAAGGCAAAACCTCTTTCGTATGCAGATCTTCATCGTTATCTCCTTACTTATGAGTTCCTCCACAAGAACTCCATTTAATTCATGATGGTTACTCCTCATTTACTTCTCACACCAGCTCAGCCATTGTCATCTAATGTTGCACACAATCAGTTCTCAAGTTCGTATAACAACAATCCTAATTTCAGTCATGGCAAACCAAGGTAACCACTTGCCTAATTTTTTTAATTCACCATTTTTTCCATCCCTTATACCTATAACCTCTCCACCATCAGACATCCCATCATTCCTGCCCTTATATCACCATCTGCTTGTTTATCTAATGATCATTCTCCACATCATATCTCTACTAACCACTAGCGTAATTTTCTTAATTCACCATTTTTTCCCTCCCCTATACCTATACCCTCTCTACCACCTATACTGCCTATCGTTTATGCCACCATCAGGCATCCCATCATCCCTGCCCTTTATGTCATCATCTCCTTATTTATCTAATGATCATTCTCCATGTACATGTTCTCCTCCTTCAAAGTTGCCATTTTCTAGGTTTGACGACGTTGGTTCTGTTGCTGAGTCACTTGGGTTTGTTACTGCTAGTCTAGCGTCTCAATCAAAATCTCCAGTTGGGTTGAATTTGGTTGTTGACCTCTCCTCATATCCTCTACAACAACATACAGGTTCGAGCTTATCTACCTTTAGTTTTCTGGTTCGTCAGCATCATATGGTTCTTCATCCATGACTGTCAAAAACAGCAAGTCTGATGGCTTCTTCAATTTCATCTGCCAGCCCTATCTCTCTTACTTCTAAACCGAGTGCATTTCTGATGCTGACATATATGAGGCTTGGAACGATGCTATAAAGGATGAAATTTAGGAGCTGCATTCCAATGACACTTGGTCTTTGGTTCCTTTTCATCATTCAATTAATGTTGTTGGTAATTTTTGGGTGTATAAGATAAAGCATCATGCAAATGGCAACACTAAGCGCTATAAGGATCGATTGATTGGTAGAGGTTTTACTCAGCAAGAAGGTATTGGTTATTCTGAGATTTATAGTCCTGTCATTAAGCAAGTGATAGTTTGGTTGGTTTTCTCCATTGCGGTTTTGTGTGGTTGGAAGATTAATCAACTCAATATACATAATTTTTTTTCAATGGGACACTTACCGAAGAGGTGTACATGTAGCAACCTCAAGGTTTTGTTAATTTTACTTTCTCCTTTCATATGTGTCAATCATATAAGTTTTTATATGACTTAAAACAAGCTCATCGAGCGTGGTACACTTGCTTGAGTGATTATCTTTTCTCTATTGGCTTTTAAGCTTCTAAGAAAGAGGTGTACATGTAGCAACCTCAAGGTTTTGTTAATTCTACCTTTTCCTTTCATATGTGTCGATCACATAAGTTTTTATATGACTTAAAACAAGCTCATCGAGCGTGGTACACTCGCTTGAGTGATTATCTTTTCTCTATTGGCTTTCAAGCTTGTAAGGTTGACACTTTACTATTTATCTTATCTATGACTGCTGATATCTTTTATGTTCTAGTTTAAGTTGAAGATATTTTGCTTACGAGAAGCAATTCAATCTTGCTTCAGTACCGATTGATACAGTTGCTGAGTTCAGAGTTTAAGCTTAGGGATTTAGGAGCTACTCATTATTTTTTTGGGATTGAGGTTCATTTTACTAGTGTTATGTTTCAAAAAGATAAGTATATTCTTGACATACTTAATCGAGCAAGTATGTCCTCTTGCAAACCTGTTGATACTCTTATTTCTACCTCAGAGGTTATTGTGGTGCCCGATTGCTTTTTTTTTTTGTAATCCTACACGATTTCATCAAATTATTGATGCTTTTCAATGTCTCACTTTTATGAGATCAGACATTTGTTTTGCAGTTAACAAGGTCTGTCAGCTTATGCATGCTTCTACAAATGCATATTGGGTTGTCGTTAAACGCATTATGTGTTATCTTTGGGGTACGTTTTCTTTTGGCTTACATATCACTCGTAGCTCTTCCTTTGATTTACATGATTTTATGGATGTTGATTAGGCTGATAGTGTTGATGATTGTAAGTCTACGAGTGGATATCTTATCTTTTTTTGGTAATACACTGATTTCTTGAAAATCCAGCAAACAACGCATGGTTGCTAGCTCATTCTTCTACTGAGGCTGAGTATAAAGCCTTAACCGATGGCACTGCTGATGTTATCTAGCTTTAATATTTATTGTTAGATATGCAGATTACTCTTACTTCTGTGCTTACACTTTGGTGTGATAATTTGGGTGCTACTTATTTGTCTGTGAATCATACCTTCCATGCTCGTACTAAATATGTTGAGGCTGATTATCATTTTGTACGTGATAAGGTTTCCAAGATGGATATTCAGATTCACTTTATCTCTTCCAAGGATCAATTTACAGACGTTCTTACTAAGCCACTTTATATTGTTTTTTTTACTGATCTTCAGTTCAAGCTTCGGGATGATCCGATCTACCCTCAACTTGAAACATAGTTATAAGACCCGACCCGGGGGTTGACCCAGTCAAATAGTCGAGTCCCTGGTTACACGTGCACAAACATACGAAAACATGGTATAAATTAAAGAAAAGCAAGGAAGTTGGTAGAACTTGAAGAGCAACTTTCAAAGCATCTTTTCTGCCCCAGCCTCCAAGCACCAGAAAGGAAAGTGTCCCATCAATTTTTACAGGTTGTTCAAACCTTCAAAGCTCTGCATGTGTCCAGACCAAACATAAACCAAAACTACTAATCATCAAAACAAGGCATAGAGCCATGTATTCATCAATATAGATAGAGGCAATTTTTTTGGCAAAAACTCTTAAAACTTCTGGAAACCAAAAAACTTGCCATAAATCATCAAAACTTTGCAGCTTGGAGGAAAAAAAGAAAGAAGAAAGAAAATTAGGAGCGCAAAAACTAGAAGTAATCCATATTCAACCCAAAAAAATTGCTTACACTATTATTATTATTATTATTATTTCAGAGGAAGAACAACAATCTTTGTACTACACGTATTTGTGAATAACAATTCTTTAAAATCACAACACAAGTTGCTAAAAACTAATTAATTATATTAATGCAGTTGAATAGTGTAGGAATTCTAAGCGATCTGCAAGCTAAATTAGAAAAATATGTTATGAGCCAAGCTAATTGCAGATGAGGCAAGCTAATTGTCATCTTTTCAATCTTAGTTGCTAGTATAATTGGGGGGTGTTTACCATTATTTTCACAAACTCAAAAGCTCCTTCATGAAGAAACCAACCTCTTTGCAAACTCAAAAGATTTAAATGACATGAAGACAACATTTAAAACTAAAAGAATACATGATTCTTACCTTAGCTTGAAAATTTTAGGAAAGCAATGGCTTCATTTACTGAATTACATACACCAGATCTCTTGCTTTTTCAAGCTTCAAAGAAAAAAATTAGGGCAGAAAAATGATTCTTTCCTTTTGCTGATAGTAAAGTCACTCTATATATATGCCGGGTCTTGCTCGGGTTCGACCGGGTTTCACTGGTTTTTTTCTTTTGCCGGTCTTTTGCCTAACCCAGACCAGTTCTGCCACCGGGTCGACGGGGTCCCGGGTCAACCCGCCGGGCCAGTCCGGGTTTAATAACACTGGCTTGAAGGGGCGTATTATAGAAAATTGCAAAGTATAGAATGTATATAATTAGAAAAAATTGATAGGTTTAATCTTGTGTTGTAATCTCTCTCTCTCTCTCTCTCTCTCTCTCTCTCTCTCTCTCTCTCTCTCTCTCTATATATATATATATATATATATATATATATATATATCAGTTAGCTCATGCAATCAAACAAATCAAGTCCACACAAGTTTGGATGAATGATGTGTAAAGTTAAGATGGTGCCACGAAAATAATGATTGTATTTTGTTTGACAAATGTGATTAATTTCACTGCAATCGAAAGTGAGACGGACTTGTAAATAAATAAAATCTAAATCGAGTTTTAGCTTTTAATCTGTTCATATATATATACATGGTGATCATTGACATGAGTTCATCAACAACGAATATAATATATAGTTCTTACCATTCAAATGGGCTTCTAATTAATCAGTTCACACACATGGAAGCACGAGCACGGAAGATTGAAATTCATACATATATATATATATATATATATATATATATATATATATATATATATATATATATATATCAATCAGATTATTCATTTTTTTATGGAGCCTATCTATACATCATGGCACAACCTAAGATCCAAATCCATGTGTGAGAAAGATTCAGAGCACATGACGTCTTGTGAAAAAGGAAGAAGAAGGTGAAAGACCCCATTGATGAAGGTGTATTTTTGCACATGTTTGTCTGCTGGGAAGATGAAGAGCAGGCTAATTATCCCAAACTTAAAAAAACAAAAAGAAGTAAAATCTTTTTCAAGGATAAAACAACTGTTTATTTCTCTATGCCGATCCAATTGGTGTGTATGTGAAACTCAATAATTATGGTACCAAGTAATTTGGAATCAATTTCCAAGTCATTTGCCTGTTTGATATTTTCATTTTCATTTTTATTTTCATTATGTGTGTGAGAGTATGGGATAACAAGTAATATGTGATATAAAACCTTTTCTTTTCTGGACAACAGTGTATCTTCATTGGATAGCCATCACTCATTGAGTTTTCGGAGCTTTTTGTTTTTTTGTTACTGTGGTGGTTATTTATTTAAAAATTTATTAAAATAATATTTTTTTTAAAACAATATTTTTAATATTATTACATCAAAACAATTAAAAATATAAAAAACTTAATTTAAAACAAAACAAATTAATTATTTTTAAATAACAATATGACAGCAATACCAAACACATACAGATCTTTTTATTTGCCTTTGTGCTCTTGTTTTTTGCAGCTGCGTGTCTTCCGTCCTGCAGCAGCTTGTCTGCCGACACTTTCTTCTTCTTCTTCTTCTATTTCCGTTGTTGAGAAAAACGTCAAGACTCTCACTCGTTATTGAATGAATCAGCATTCCTTTTCAAAGAATTAATGTAATTTCATCTCAATCCTGCAGCTTTATACATATTGAAACTGTTAATCACTGGTTTTCCGTACATTACCTGCAAAACCATGGCTTCTTCGTAACGGCGACCATTTTCTAAAGAGCTAACTTCTCATTTTTACTTTTTAAAATTTAATTTTTATATTAATTTTTGTTTTTATTTTTATTTTATTTTTTTTCTTATTATTTTTTAATTGAAATTTTTTATCTATCAAATTTGGTCCTTATTCTTTTGATTGTTACTTATTTTATTTGAAATAATTTATGAAATGTTAATTATTATTGTTTTAATTTCTTCATCTTTCAATTTTTTATTTTTTATTTGATCTCTATTATTTTGATTATTATTTATTTTATTTGAAATAATTTATGAAATTATTATTATTTTTTCAATTTCATTCTCATTCAACTTTTTAATTTGTAAGATTTGTTTCTCAATATTTTAATAAATTTGAAAAAATAAAACATTAATAAGTTATTTTCCAGTTTATTTTCCATGACATAACCAAACACTGAAAAGTGTTTTCCAACTTATTTTCTATTAAACTATCAAATATTGGAAATTCACTTTTTCAAAATTTACTTTTTAAAAAAAAAACTATTTTCCAGCAAATAAACGGGTCAATCTTATCATTAATAGGCTGCTTTGAACGGTGGTTTTAAAGCAAGAATATTCAAACTTGCCTAACTACAAGGAAAGAAAATTCGTAAGAACGACAAATTTTAATTAAAGAGAGAATAAAACACCAGATCTTCTCTTTCCCATATCGATTTACCTAAAACTCTACAACGTGTTAGATGTTCGCTGCACCTGAACAAACAAAACAGGCTGGAGATAGTGTATCTAGTCCATGCTTGGTACTACGGTTCCGATAGAAGTTTGCAAAATTTTAAATAATTTTGTTTAAAATTATTTTTTATATTTTAGAATTGTTTTAATATACGATGTCAAAATAATTTTTTAAAAAAATATTTTTTTAATATATTTATAAAAAAAATATTTTAAAATAAAATCGTTACCACAATCTAAAACATTTGGTTAGAAACCAATTTAAAGTGCCAAATTCTAAATTTACACACCAAAAGTCGTAAGTAGAAATGAAACCCTATGAAAATGTTAATTTCCTATTAATTGAAAATCTTAAGTGATTTAAAATATCCATCGTCAAATTAATTAATTATAGTCAAAATAACAATACAAATTACGATGACCTAGCCAACATGATGAGAGCCATCTATGGTGACTTTGTGTGCAATTCAGTCCACAATAGCTCTCTTAATAATGGGGATCGATTTCTGGTTTGGTTGCCCCATTTGCATGTGATGCTCTTTTATTGCTGAAGATCGAAGGTCAAATTTCTCCATCCCTTGTAATTAATAGGACTTAATCTTACAATTACAATGTCATAAAAACGAGGTGATGAAGAGTAAAATCAAGTGCAGGGAAGAGTAACTCTGAACGGTGTAGCTTACTGGTCAAGTTATAGGTTTGCTCGTTAAAGATCACTAGTGCAAGTCTCACAAACTTTAGAGCTACTAGAAGCTTACATGATCGTTAATTTTAGGGTCCGTGAGATTAATCGAGGTGTGTAAAAGCTAACCCGGACACCCATGTTAATAAAAAAAAAATTATAGGGAAGTGCAGAAAATATTCCCATGATAAAAGGATGAAAAAATCCTTGAGAAATTCGTATATGTCTTTGTTTTATCAGCTTGGAAACTTTTTATTGATTAATGAGTAGAATTTCTCCTCTTATAAAACAAGTATGTTTCTTCTTCTGGAAAAACAAAACTATATGATGAAACTTCCTTGCTATTTTACCCTTTAAAGATAGAAAAATAAACTAAGCAAAAGAAAGAAAATTATGTTTCTCCATTTTAAGAAAATGAGGTTTGCAATTTCTTGTTTAGAGAGATGACGGATTATACAGGGAAAGGTAAGGTGATTACGATGGAATATTTAATTGATTGATTTCTCTTTATTTATTGTCAAAGATTATGGTTGTCGACTACCATTGGGTGGGAAAACATTTTTATTAGCATATTTTAGAAAAAGTGGTTTTAAAAAAAAATTATTATTTTCATTTCAAATTATTTTTTGATGATTTTTTTATCGAAATGATATCAAAAATAAATTTTTTACAATAAAAAATTATTTTAATATATTTTTAAACAAAAAAAATACTTTAAAAAATAATCATTACCACAATCTCAAACACTAATTTATTGTTAAAGAATCATTTCAACCTAAAAGTTTAAGCTGTTAGATGAGGTTACAAAATATAATTTATATTATTTTCTAACACATCCCCTCAAGTGAAAACTTTTTTGGCTTGAAACTTGCATTGACCCATATTACCTTGTGCTTAATTTTTATCAAATAAATAGAGATGGTGAGATTCGAACCCATGACCGCTTGGTCATCAAGGCTCTGATACCATGTTAAAGAACCATCTCAACCTATATCAAAGAACTATTTCAATCTAAAAACTTAAGTTATTAAGTGAGATTACAAGATATAATTTATATTATTCTCTAACATTTATTAACTTTATCCACCAAAATCACAACAAAACAAAGTCATTTCACCATTTTTTTTTCTTATAATAAAAACTTATCAGTTGATGCAACGCATAAAATAATATTCGCTTTTAAGTATCTTGTAGTTTGATTAATTGATTGATGGAACACCTGGTTAGGCATATGCTTTTGAAAAATTGAAGACTCCACGCATAGATGGAAAAATGTCGTTAGTTATATTATTTCTTTAAATTATTTTTACAGGTTGTGGCTTGAAGATGAGATTTAATCTTAGCTAAAAATATTTCTTGTCATCAAATAAAAATCCTTGCAAGGTAGATGGTTAATTGCTCAGATTTGAGAGCAGCCCCTGGACCTCGATAATTTATTTTAGTTGATTTTCTAGTGTAACTTTCAACACTACCAGAAAATCGGATAATACCAACGAAATTACCGACAGAAAAGTTCTATCAGTAAAACTTACCGACAGAAATAATTCCCTCGAAAAATCTGTTGGAATTAGCCGACGGAAAAACACCGACGGCATCGCTGACGGGTGAGAAATTGTTTTTGAAAATGCAACGGCGGGATGACGTGGATTTTTTTAGACGAATTTACCGACAGGAATACCGAGGGATTCAAACCCAGACAGCCAAGCAGGGACGTGTCGCTAACACCAGTGAAATCACCGACGGTTTTACGGATGGAATATTTCCGTCGATGATGCCGTCAGTAAACGCCAGTATATACTGCCTCTACCGACACTCTCTCTTCCTCTCTTCCTTTGTTTCTCCTTCTTCTTCCCCTTCTTCTTCCCCATCCCATCTCTCCCCTCCCAAACTGCAGCCAACCACCCATCTCAACTCTCCCATCTTCTCAACACAAGCTAGCACTCAAGTTTCTTATACTTTTGTACGTGGTCACAACATCCATTAATTCTTGTGGATTTTATCATTTTTTGTAAGTAAATCTATCCTTTTTAGTTTTAACTTTTAAATGTGAATTTTATTGTTTTTTTAGTATATGTATTTTGTTAAAGAAACTTGTTGTATGAATGTATAATTTTGTAGTTGTTATAGTTTGTTTTAGATTTTATCAAATTATATTTGTTTGTAAATTGTTGAAATTTTGTTTGAATTACACCGAATTATATTATAGCTTGTTTAACAGGTATGTTTTAATTGTTATCAATTCTATTGTGAAGTTGTGATTTCTGTAAATTTATATATGTATAAATTTGTATGTATGAACGTTGATAGTTGATAATTGATAATGAATATTTAACATAAGTGTTTTTTTAGTTTGTTGGATAATTGATAGTGAATATTTAACATAAGAAACCAATATTTTTTTTTATGTTTTATAGAGATTCAATAGAAGTCATGGATGTATCGGGACTCACCCCAAGGATTACGGAAGATGGATTATTGTAACGGTGTTCAGGGTTTTATTAATTTCGCAACATCTATCCCGAGGAATTTTACTGATGGCGGTATTAGGTGTCCATGCAGGAAGTGTAAAAATTTGAAGTTTCTGCATCAAGATGTTGTAATGATGCATCTTCTAACCAAAGGGTTCATGCAGGACTACCTGTGTTGGTATGCACACGGAGAACTATTTGTTCCTAATGAGAGCATGGTTGAAAGGGCGGTTGGGTCAACTTCTAGTGCTAGCAACATGCATGAAGTTGGAAATGAGAACAGTAATCCTTACAGGAATATGGTTATGGATGCAATGAGAATGAGTGAAGGTAATGCCAGTGAATTTCCAAACATAGAAGAAGAACCTAATGCAGATACAACAAGGTTTTTTGATCTGTTGAAAGATTCTGACGAGCCATTATGGGATGGCTGCACGAACCATTGTAAATTATCGGCCGTAGCACAGGTGTTCACCATCAAGTCAAATTATTGGAAGACCAATCTTCTCCGTCATAACCTTGACGTCATGCACATTGAAAAGAACGTGTTTGAGAACATTTTCAACACCGTCATGGATGTGAAGGGGAAGACAAAGGACAACATCAAGGCTAGA
>Ga0325405_1007857_pt1 | contig 10683 bp, 4 predicted proteins | sample PopdelMetagenome_21_FD_205663 | JGI IMG/M metagenome (GOLD analysis project Ga0325405, IMG submission 205663) | Populus deltoides microbial communities from Bellville, Georgia, United States - Xylem-Control-R2 | ecosystem: Host-associated > Plants > Phyllosphere > Stem > Wood/Secondary xylem...
GTAATTTTCCAAAATTGAGGGACCAAATTGAATTTTCGTCATCTTCAACCTCCAACTCAGAATTCTCACAGATTACCTACTGTTCTTGCCAAATTTCTAACTCAACATTCACCATTTACACAAAATTATAACTTAAAATCATCATCTTTCAATTCAATCTCTCAAAATCATCCAAATAATCAAATACCCACAACAATTAACCCATAACATTCAACTTAATTCATCAATTAACCCAAAACACAAATTTCATAACCCTAACATTTATCAAAATCGAAATTAAAGCTTAATTAACATATATTTATACATAATCTTACCTTTTTACTTATTTTCTCCAACTCCTTTCCTTTTTCCCTTATTTTCCCCTATTTTCTCTTCTTCTTCTTTCTCACTTCACTCTCTTGTCGGTTCTCTCTCAAAATTCAGATCTCTCTCTCTTTTCTTTTTCTTTTTTTTTTTACTTCCTATTTATACTTATTATGTTTATTCAATTACCACACTACCCCTCATTCAATATATTCCTACATCTAAGCATTCAAGGACTTTATTGTATTTTCCTACTCATTTATTCAAAACATCACAACAGGTTCGTTATTCAAGGGTGACAATGGTCATCATTTGATGTCATTATTACATTGATGAGGGAATCCATATTCATCTTAATCAATTTGTAATAATTCAATATCTTGTAGAAGTTATGCATCACTTGTTTACCACCTAAAAGTTCTAAAATTCAAGATGCTACATGTCGGGCTTTTCTTGATGCAATTTATAGATGACACATACATCCTAAGGATAAGTTCTATTCATTAAGTGAGCATAGATAGGTTCTCTACATGGTCTCAAAAAGGTCTTTTATTTACCCAATAACGATCCTCGTAAGCAACAATATAGGGGCATTGCAAGAAATGGTAAAGAAACTTATGCCCACCTTCACCAAGAAGGCATTCAGATCTGAGTTGGGCGTTTCACGAGCCTGAATCTTGATTGATAGTCATAGGGCAGACCATTAATCTCTCACCTAACCTAAAAGCTTATGTGTGCTCTAAGAAATTAAAGCATGTAATACATAAGGCATTATTCCATATCCAATATATAAATACATGAGGAATATATATAAAAATCCATGTAGATAATAAATGTATAAACCAACCAAAATAAAACACAACAATCAGATAAACAACACAGTTTAGTCCATGAGAAACTCCCCAGTTGAGTCGTCATTTTATCATACGTGTATGGCATCAAAACGATCATCCTCCTTGATTGGGATTTTTAGTGTGGGTGGAAAGAATAAGAAATTATTTTCCTTTATTAGTTAAAAAAAAGTTTGGAGTCACCACCTAATATTTTAATCACTATGAACCTTGAATAGTCTTTAGAGTTTAGATAAGTGGATTGTTTGTATATAAGAAGGATAGTATCACCTCTAGTATACCCTACCTAAGGTAAATTACTTATTTATCTGGATATTACTAAGGCATTGCTGTGTTTTTTTAAAATCATTGGTTTGTCTGTTGATTAAAATAGGTTCATCCCGGTAGAGTAGACATGGCTTTACGGGTTAAGGCTAGCCATTATAGAGCCGAAACATATTTTTTGCATTTTATTTTCTTTTAATACTGGGAATACATCTTATACATAAGTTTGTAATTCTTCTGTTGCTTAATTTCGCAAGTGCACGAATCGTAACAAGAAATAAAGTGATAAGTAAAGTATCGTCCCACGAGGATTTGTAAAAATTACTACTAATTACCAAAATCTTTTAAATTATGATCTATTTGAGGAATCGAATGAGATAGTTTATGAAACAAAAATTAATGATTAAAAACAAACAACCAATTGATTAAATATTAATGAATTCAATTGTATTGGTTCTAAGATTTCTGACTTACCGTAACTATTCCTATGTGAACTTTCTCAATTGAATTAATTACTCCTAACATTGATAATCAGGTTTTTCTAATTTAAACATTAATCTCTCTTGAGTATCAATGAATTATTTCGACAAGCAAATTTCATATACTCTACAAAAGTTCTGAACTTGTCAAAATTTATTAAGTACCGTAAAACCTGTAACGATTACAAAAGTTCCTAGGATATCTCTATCTTATAGATTTCTTAAGGTATTTCAAACAATAACTAAAACAATTATCACTTCTCAGTCTCAAATTGAATTCTAAATCATGCAGATGTTGGCCAAATATACACAAGCATTACACATAGAATGAAATACTCAACATCTTAATGTAATAATTCAATCGAAGAAATTGTTCACATATTCATAGTAAGATTACATCAAAAATCACAGAATAAAAGTCTACTCCATAGTTAAATTAAAGAGAAACAAACTTGATACGATGAACATCACTTAAAAGCAGAGAATGACAGTGGAATGGATAGGTGTCCTCCAACTCTTTTATGTTTTTTCCTCTATTTTTCATCCCTCTTTGTGCCGCCTCTCCTTCTCTCTTTAGTCTCTTTTAGGGTTTCTCTATGTATGTACCTTTTTTCTTGCAGACCCCTCTTTTTTTCTTTTCTATTGTGGCCTTTTTAGCCCCACTAAAATTAAGACAGTTTCCTTTTCTGATTCGAATTCCTTCCTACCCAGACATTGCGGGCGAGATTTGAGGTAGGAAACGTGTGAATTCAAATATCTCTATTTCTGGAGAAATTGTAGAAAATCGAATCTTCTTTCCAACAACACTAATCTTGTAATTTTTGGACTTCTGAGACTTGAGATAAGGGCCATAAACTGAGACAGTATTTGGAGTGCAGGAAGTTCAGGTCTGATTCAATCCCTATTTTTTGACTCGCTTTTTGGGCTTCAAAACAGCAAAACTGAGTTATATGCCCTTCATATGTTTTGTAGACCTTTATCTTAGATATTTGAAAATGGTGACGAACATCTGGAACTGAGTTGTATAGCTTCCTTTGCAGCACACAATAAATCAATGTTCGGTTTTACTGCCGGATTCTGCCTGCTCAGTAACCTAGTATCTGAAAACACATTAATTTCCCACGAGGTCAATAGTTAAAAAAGGGATCTAAAATTCTAATTATCTTGTGCAACACATCCAAAATATTTCAAAATCAAGCATGAATAGTAAAAAATATACATGCTAAAAATTCCTTTATCAAATACCCCCAAACTTGAATGTTTGCTTGTCCTCAAGCAAAAAGGAAACCATGAAAGCAGAGGGCTAAAAGCTCATGATAAGTTCAACTTTCACATTTAAATGGCTCCCTCTTGCAACATTAACTTCTTGACTTAGCTCATAGACAATATTAGATAATGGAAAACTAAGCATTCCTACTCTCTATGGAGACCGCTGTACAAACTTCCAACTCATCCATGTGTTTCATGTGTTTAGCATCCTTAAACTGTGCACAGTCATTCTGTTATTACCTTTTTTCACTCATACAAATAAGGTAGCCAACTTTGGGAGAAACAACACACTTTTACTTGTCTTTTGACAAGGGTGATTTTTTTTTTAATTTATCACTTGTCTTTTGACGTGAATACAAACATTTATAATGAATGCACCTGGTTACTTAACAGGTCATAAACTTAAAATGCATTTGCATACTCATATTTTAAGCTGCCGTTTGACGTAAAAGTAAACATTTATGATGAATATTCCTAGTTACTAAGCAACTTAAGACATTGGAGTAGATACACATCATATACTTATTCATTCACTTTCATACTCATTATCACTCCTTGTTTAATATTTTTCTTAAAGGGTAATAACAAGAAAGCTAGTCACTAAGCAACTCAAAACATTGGAGTAGATACACATCATATACTTATTCATTCACTTTCATACTCATTATCACTCATTGTTTTAATATTTTGCTCAAAGGGTAATAACAAGAAAGAAACAGCACACTTATCTTTTATGCATAACTACACAATTCATATGACTTTACTAGAAAAGTGTACTTCAATAATTCCAAAGAAAATAATCATGCTTAATCCAACTTTATAAGATATTATATGCTCTAAGCCAAGGAATATCATGGATACATCATGAAGCACCTAAAAATGTCAAAGTTGGTCTTAAATGCATATCACTTTTCACCCTCTGTTTTCATAGTCTTAGTGTGCAGTGTCTTTCATAATCAAAGCATGCAATGTCTCCCCCAAACTTAAATATCACATTGTCCTCAATGGAAATAACAAAGAATAGAAAGGCTTACGAATACTTCCATTTGACTATGTGGGTGTGAGCTTGTTGTTGCTCCTGGTTTTTTATGCTTGTATGATCCATCTCTGCAACAACGAATACAGAAATCTTCAATTAACTTTTTCAGCAAGCAACAATGAAGTCATTAGAGTTTGTTAAAGTTGTTAGAGTTAGTTAAAGATGTTACAAGAGTTAGTTATAATTAGTTATTCTATTTTCATGCTGGCCTATATATAAATAATGTAATAGACTATTGAAATTAAAATGAGAAGGAAGAATTCAGTTCATCTTTTTCCATTTCAATATTTCATTATGGTATCAGAGCATTTTCTTTGAAGTTTTTATTTCCATATCTTCATCCTCTCCATCAGTTCTTTCTTTCTCTCTATTTTCTTGGCAATGGCTGAAAATATCAACCCTACATCAGAAATGGATTCTTCCAATCCTTTCTTTCTGCATCATAGTGACAATCCTGGAGCCATAATTATTTCAAAGCCACTCAATAGTGAAAATTATAATTCATGGAAAAAGGACGATGATGATGGCTTTATCAGCCAAGAACAAACTCAGTTTTGTTAATGACACTTTGCCTAAGACATCCAATCTTTATAATTCTCAAGGTTTGGCATGGACTCGTTGCAATAATATGGTTCTCTCATGGTTGCTTAACTATGTTTCAATAGAGATTGCTAACAGCATCATCTACATTGATGATGCATCTGAAATATGGAACGATCTTCAGGATCGTTTTTCTCAGCACAATGGATCACGAATCTTTCAGCTCCAGAAATCTATCTCATGTTTTTCATAAGAAAATAATTCTGTCAGCTCATATTTTACTGATATGAAAGATTATGGGATGAGTTAGGCAATCACCAACCAATTCCTACATGCACATATGGAGTTTTGAAGACTATTTTGTCTTATCATCATCAGCAACATGTCTATTAGTTCCTAATACGATTGAATGAAAGTTATTCACATGTTCAAGGTCAAATTCTATTGATTGATCCACTGTCTTCAATCAATAAGGTTTTCTTATTTGTTGTCCAAGAAGAGAGGCAACAAATGATTTCTTTATCAAGCCTTTCTTTCAATCAAAACACCGCTGCTTTGTTTACAAAGACTATGTCTCCAACTCATTTTGCTGGTAACAAATCTTTTCATATTCGAAAAGATCGACCTATATGCTCTCATTATGGTATTTCTGGTCACACTATGGAGAAATTTTATAAAATTTCATGGCTTTCCACCTGGTTACAAGTTTAACAGAGGAAATATCTAATGCATCTCATAGTGTTAATCAAGTTTCTGAACATACTACTCCTCAGCTGCCTATTACTTATGAACAATGTAAGCAATTCATCAATATGTTCAAACCGTCAATCTCAAAACTTGACTCATCTGTCAACCAAGTTTCCTTATTTGCCAATAAAGAGTCAGAAATCCCCATGCAAGATGAAAGTATGACAAGTACATGTGTTTCTTTAATTACATCTCAACTTTCTACTCTAGATTCAAAACATTCTGTTTTTGCATCTTCTTTGTCTTTAACTCAACAGCCTTCACTCACAAATTCTGCCAAAACTCCTTGAATCATTGATACTGGTGCTGTAGATCACATGATTTGTTCCATATTATTCTTTACAAATATTACTTCTGTTGTTTCCAAATTAGTAAGATTACCCAATGGACAATATGCTTCAGTTACCATATTGGTACAATTAAGATTTCAGAATCTTTTGTTTTAACTGATGTACTTTGTATTCCTTCTTTTTCATTCAACTTGATATTTGTTAGCAAACTAATCAAAAATCTACAATGTTGTGTCATTTTCTTATCCAAGCTCTATTTTGTTCAACACCTTACAAGCTGGAAAATGATTGGAGTGGGTAGAGAAGCTGGAGGTTTATATCATTTGCTGTAAAATCCAGTTTATGTTTACCTAAGAATTCTGTCTCTGTCAATTCTGCAAAATTCGAGTCCAATCATACAATCACTGATTTAGCTTCTGCTAGTTTCTCTGTAAACTCTTCCAATAATAGCTTATGGCACTACAGATTAGGACATCCTTCAGACTCTTCTTTGAAATTACTTTCCCATGTAATTCCTCAAGCTTTACATGAATCTAATAAGACTTACAGCATTTGTCCATTGACCAAACAACATCGTTTATCTTTTCCACATAGCACATCTACTTCTACACAACCTTTTGATTTAATTCATTGTTATCTTTAGGGCCCCTTTTCTACTAAATCTCTTGGTGGTTCTTCATATTTTCTAACCATTATTGATGATCATACCAGATTTACATGGATTCACCTTTTAGAAAATAAATCTCAAACCAAAACTCACATTCAAACTTTCTTTAATTTGGTTGAGACACAATTCAATGCTAAAAACAAGTCCTTAAAGTCAGATAATGGAGTTGAGTTCAACATGAGTCATTTCTATGCATTAAAAGGTGTTGTCCATCAACTAAGTTGTGTTGAAAAGCCACAACAAAACTCAATTCTTGAGCGCAAACACCAACATATCTTGAATGTGGCTAGATCCATTTGTTTTTAGTCGTATTTTCCTTTACAGTTTTGGGGGGATTGTGTTCTTACAATAGTACATTTGATAAACAGGATTCCTACTCCTATACTGCAAAATAAATCTCTTTATGAAACTTTGTTCAAATCTTCTCCATCATATTCCTATTTGCGAGTATTTGGTTGCCTTTGTTATGCAAATACTCTTCTTCGAAATAGACATAAGTTTGATCTTAGAGCTAAGCCTTGCATATTTCTTGGTTATCCATTTGGCATGAAAAGGTTACAAGCTCTATGATTTAAATCTCCATACGTTTGTGTCCAGAGATGTTGTGTTCCACAAAAATATATTTCCTTTTAGACTCAAATATCATATACCTCCTACTGATTTTGTCCTACCTTTGCCTATTCCACTGCATGAATCAGTCATTCATTTACCTGATCCCTTACTTTCAAACTCTTTTCCTTTGAATTCTATCAATGATTCACCTTCTAGTTCAAGTAACATGCACTCTACTTCAGAACCATGTATCCCATCCGCTTCAGAAATTATACCTCAACCCAGTAGAAAGTCTTCTAGGGTAAAACACACACCTGGATATTTGCATGACTATCATTGTCATATTGCAACCTCCACTTCAAATCCTGCACCTTCGTCTACAGCTTCAGGTATTCCTTATTCTCTTTCTTCAGTTCTTTCCTATGATCATTTTTCCTCTACTCGGAAATTATTTAGTCTTTCTGTCTCTGCACTTGTTGAGCCCACATCGTATGCCCAAGCTGTAAAACATGGGGAATGATATGAGGCTATGGATAATGAGATCAAAGCACTTGAACTAAATGATACATGGACTGTTGTTAACCCTCCTGCTTCAAAGCATGTTATTGGGTGCAAATGGGTTTACAAAGTCAAGTTAAAATCTGATAGGACTTTGGAGAGGTATAAAGCCAGGTTAGTTGCCAAAGGATATAATTAGTGTGAGGGGTTGGATTACTACGAAACTTTTTCTCCTGTGGCTAAACTCACCACCGTGAGAACTCTTTTAGCAGTTGCAGTTGTAAAGAAGTGGCATCTTCATCAATTGCATGTGAATAATGCTTTTCTTCATGGCCAATTAGATGAAGAGGTCTACGTGTCCTTACCTCTTAGATTTAACAAACAGGGGGAGTCCAAAGTATGCAAGCTACACAAGTCAATCTATGGCCTAAAGCAAGCTTCCAGACAATGGTTTGCTAAATTTTATTCTGCCCTGATCGAGTTTGGGTTTATACAGTCCAAAGCTGATTACACTTTGTTTACAAGAACTTTAAAGGGTTTATTCATCGCGTTATTGGTTTATGTTAATGATATAGTTGTTGCTAGTGATAATTCAACTGAGGTTTCAAAGTTTATCCAACTGCTTAATGATAGATTTAAGCTACAAGACCTTGGCCAGTTGAAATATTTCCTTAGTTTAGAAATAGCTCGCAATGAGCTTGGCATCTCTGTTTGTCAGAGAAAATATGCCTTGGAAGTTCTTGAGGATACTGGTATGTTGGCTTCAAAACCAGTACACTTTCCAATGGAACATAATGTGAAATTCTCTAAGGATTCTAGCCAATTCTTAGATGATCCTACTTCATACAGACGGCTTGTTAGGAGATTACTCTATCTCACTATCAGCAGACCTGACATTTCATTTGTTGTTCAGGTATTAAGTCAATTTATGGACAAGCCTAGAGTTCCTTATTTAGCTGTAGCAACTAGAGTTCTGCGATTTATTAAAGCATCTCCAGCTCAAGGGTTGTTCTTTCCAGTTATCTCTAATTTACAAGTGAAGGCATTCTGTGATTCAGACTGGGCTGGTTGTTTGGATTCCAGAAGATCAGTAACAGGGTACTGCGTCTTTCTTGACAATTCTCTGATTTCTTGGAAATCAAAGAAACAAACCATTGTATCTAGGTCTTTTGTTGAGGCTGAGTACAGAGCAATGGCATCTACTTGTTATGAGGTTGTATCGCTTCGCACTCTTCTTTAAGACCTACAGGTTCCACCTTAAGCTGCTCTCCTTTATTGTGACAGTAAAGCTGCTCTTCACATTGCAGCAAACCTTGTCTTCCATGAACGTACAAAACACATTGACATTGATTGTCATGTGGTTCCAGAGAAGATTCAGTTAGGCATTCTGCGAACTTTTCATGTTTCCTCCAAACACTAGCTCGCTGATATCTTTACTAAGGCTCTTGGCTTCACTCTTTTTTATGCTTTAATGTCCAAGATGTGCCTTCATAACACTTATTCTCCTTGATCTTTTTATGAGTCTCATCTTGAGGGGGAGTATTGAATAACAACAGCTCAGTCTTCACGCCAGCAATGAAGCCAGCACCTCTGCCTTCTTCACACTAGCAGCAACAACAACGAATATAGCATTCTTCAGTTAACTTCTTCAGCAAGCAACAATGAAGCCGTTAGAGTTTGTTAAAGTTGTTAGAGTTAGTTAAAGCTGTTACAAGAGTTAGTTATAATTAGTTATTATGTTTTCATGCTGGCCTATATATAAATAATGTAATAAACTACTGAAATTAGAATGAGAGGTAAGAATTCAGTTCATCTTTTTCCATTTCAATATTTCATTAGATGGTGATAGAGTTTGAGATGGTGGTAGTAGTCGATGTAAAGGAGAAACCACCGCTGATAGATGTTGAAGAACTGACTAACGGTTGGAGCCGTGAGGAGCTGCTGCTTACAGGGAAAAATATAAGGAAATGTGTATTTTTTATTTCCATACATAGATTTTACCAATTTTTATTTGGGCATTTCATTCAAAACTTTATGATGGACTTTCTATGGCCACTCATGGAGTTTTTTAAAAAACCTAAAAGGATAATTTATTTATTTATTAATTTTTAAAGAAACTTGATTTCATTCTGAAATCCAAAATATACCAATGAAATTGAAGAAAAATACTTTTTGATTTTTTTTATTTTTAATCGGAAATTTGTTGGAAAATTTAAAATTCATCATCCAAGAATTTTTTCAAAAATTGATTTCCCTCCCAAAAAATTTTTCCATCCTAAATTCGAAACTTTCCAACTAGAATTTTCATCAAAAGTTTGAAAACTTGCCCGAAATTGGTTTTCTTTGAAATTAAAAGTACAGATTTAAATAATTTTCCACATCATATCCGTTGTAATGTGTCGAGTTTGAGTGTTGTGTTTTGTCTATTATATTACAAACAAAAACCAATCTTACAAAGGTGACATTACTATAACATAAAAAATACAAAGACCCATTTTAGGTATATTTGGATATAATTTATTTTCTAGTTTGGAATGAAATTAACTTCGTCGACTGGCACAATTACTTTCTTCTTCTTCTTCTTCTTCTTTCTTTCATATCATTGAACTGTTACCATTACTAGGAGGCCATCAATGGAGTTTAAAGTTTCTATTTTAAGATAGAAAAGGAAGTATATAATATTGGACTGCTCTTAATTATATTATAAAGTCGTCATCCATCATTATTCAATGAAAACAATGAGTATAAAATAAAGCTTACCTAAAGGAAGGGATTAGAAACTACAAAGTCAAATTAACGCTAGGGCAATCAGCAAATGCATTTACTAGGTTCTTTTTCAATAGAAAGTTGAGAAGGTCGAGACATTGAACATTGATATAAATTTAATAATCATCTGGGGCACGTGATGATCATATAAAAAAGAACCACCTCTGCACGTATTTGGTGATATATATATATATATATATATATATATATATATATATGGTACAATCTAGTCTAGGTTTATATTTTAACCGAAACACGCATGTTGAAACAAGTAAAGGCATTGAAACTTTCTCCTTGAAACTTTCAATGGTTAAAGATTAATTTGGGATTCTTAGATAAAGGTATTTTTATATTAATTTATGTATACTGAAACTAGGTTCAACTTTCATTCATATTCATGCTTTTATAAAGAAATTAA
>Ga0325405_1007859_pt1 | contig 10683 bp, 4 predicted proteins | sample PopdelMetagenome_21_FD_205663 | JGI IMG/M metagenome (GOLD analysis project Ga0325405, IMG submission 205663) | Populus deltoides microbial communities from Bellville, Georgia, United States - Xylem-Control-R2 | ecosystem: Host-associated > Plants > Phyllosphere > Stem > Wood/Secondary xylem...
TCTATAAAATAAATAAACCAACATAAAAATATGGTGAGAAAAGCATCCTTGCAACTCTTCAGAAGTGCGCAAATTTCATTATCAAGAGAGGGCAAATGACCACATAATTAACTTGCTCCAGGTGGTTGTGTACCTTATCCCCTCCCCAAGTCTCGAGTTAGAGCCCTCCTCAATACGAGGACGAAGAAGAAGAACCTCATTTGTATCCCTAACGTATTATATGGTTCTATATTTTGACCCCAAACCAATTAATTTCATCAAAAATTAATTCAAATATTTCCCTCCCACACAAGAATTATGGTGTTTCTTGCACGTATTTTGACATTAATGAAGGCAACATTGCCTAATTTTTAAAAGGTTTTGGATGAAATTGATAAAAGTATTTGGTTTGGGATGAAATTGAGAAAGAGTTAATCATTTAGGGATGTTAATGATGTTTTCCCAAAATAAGGTGAGAATAGAGAGATTTAAAACCTATTTGAGAGTGTGGTAACAGTTACTTTTCAAAATATTTTTTATTTTGAAATGCATCAAAATAATATTTTTTTTATTTTTTTAAAATTATTTTTAAGATCAGCGCATCAAAATAATTTAAAATATAAAAATTAAATTAAAAAAAATTAAATTTTTTTTTTTTAAATTACGGGTTAGTCTGCATTTTGAAATGCTTTCTTAATCATGAAAAAGCTGGCAGGAGCTAGGCCCGTGCTATTAAAAAAAAAATATCTGACTCCACGAACTATTTAAAATTTTCAATTTAAGTTTTGGCTCTCCTAGAAAAATCTTATAATCTTAATCTCTAAAAAAAAAAAATTGGCTTCGTTCCTGATTTAGGATAGTGACATACTTAATCTCCATGCTACACGTACCAACATTCATTCCATCATGCAAGGTAGGTTGCACTACAAATTCAAATTTATTTCTCAAGAATTTGATAAGAATTTTAAATAAATCCAACACTTGCTTCGAAATAACAAAAGGGATATATATATATATACACACACACATCAACATCTATTGGGCTCAGCCAATAGAAAAACCGATTCAGTTATATTTTTTATCCCACTTTTCTTACATTAATATGTGAGGAAATGATTAAAAAGCTATCAGTTTCTTTCTAATAATATTTCCTAGTCTTTCCATGATACACAACCATGATACACTTAGGCTAAAACGCTTGATGGATCTACTCATTATCACAAGTATTTTTGCCCATTCAGACTTCCAACAGCTCATCAACAAAGGGCAACCCATCACCCGAACTGTGTTGGCCACTCAAGAGCAAAATCAAGTTTGGCCACCTCAACAAATTTTGACACCCACGACATCCCTATCTTTGGAAAGGATTAACAATGTGTCTTCTTAGTGCCATAACACTACTCTCTAAGGGGTAGATCAAAGAGCTTCTTAGAGTCCAATAAATCACCCCAAAATATATTATCTTTGATAGTAAGTAAGTTTATTTTTAAATTAAAATAATTGTTTCACTAACATATACTTTTTGTCTACATATCTTTAATAGGAACTTTTGGACTCTTGAACAATCTCCTTAGAAAGGGTTCTCCCTAGTGCGATTGCACACTCTTTTGGAAGGGTTCTCCTTAATGTGATTGCATAATCTCTTTGAAAGCGGTTCTCTTTAATGCGATAACTCCATCCTTCATGACAACTTGAGATGACCAACCTAAAAAAAAGTAACAGGACCTCGTCCTATGGCCAAATATATACCACAATGGCTAACTAGAACCTAGAAAACTACCACAACTCCCTAGATTGGCTCCCAGACCTCATGCTATCTCCATGGATGATATCAAATCTTTAACTTTCAAGGCCCCCCCCTCCCCCAATAATTGTTTCACTAACATACACCTTTTGTCTACATATCTTTAATAGGAACTTTTGGACTCTTGCACAATCTCCGTAGAAAGGGTTCTTCCTAGTACGATTGCACACTCTTTTTGGAAGGGTTCTCCCTAATGTGATTGCATAATCTCTTTGAAAGCGGTTCTCTTTAATGCGATAACTCCATCCTTCATGAAAACTTGAGATGATCAACCTAAAAAAAGTAACAGGACCTCGTCCTATGGCCAAATATATACCACAATGGCTAACTAGAACCTAGAAAACTACCACAACTCCCTAGATTGGCTCCCAGACCTCATGTTATCTCCCTGGATGATATGAAATCTTTAACTTTCAAGTTCTCTCCCCCCCCCCCCAATAGAGGGGCTCTTATGCCCCATGTCATCTTCAGGGAGGCCACAAGCCTCAAAATCTTTTAAAAAATGCAATAACTCTTCAAAAAATGGATTGACTTGTTCTCATAAGTGCAATAGTACCACCCTCCATAAGTTTCCCTCTGCCCTTAGAAAATTTTCTAAGTATGGGCGTCGATAAGGATTCACTCTCTTTAGCCTCTTAGAATATTTTATAAGCATAGGCTCACCCTTTTGGGTTTCCTTCGCCCCTTAAAAAATTTCCAAGTGTGGGCATTGATAGGGATTCACTCCCCTCAACCTCTTAGAATATTTTATAAGTATAGGCTCACCATTTACTAGTTCTTTTCTTTTATAAGTATAGGCTCACCATTTACTATTTCCCTTCAGCCTATAAGAATATTTTATAAGTATAGGCTCACCATTCATGGGTTCACTTCAACCCATTGTAAATTTTCTAAGCATGGACTCCACCCTCCATGAGTTCCTCTCAGCCTCTTAATTTTTTGTTTCAGCTCATCCTCTTAGAATTGTTTTTAAGTATGAATTCTTTCATGATTCACCTCTACATATTTAGAAATTGTTTTTTTCAAACATAGGGCATACCCATACACACAAGCTTTCTAGTATATTAACTGGGGTTTTCAACCCACTTCTCATATAAAATTTTTTTGATAAAATTGTTGTACCGGGTACTTTTACAAGTTTTTGCATATAAATATCACAAAGACTTATAGGGCTATTAATAAAACCAAATTTAAAGGCCCAAAAAACCCTTCATCATCCCTTGGGTTTAGCAAAAGGAAGGACCCATTTTTTTTTTTTTGCACAACTAAATTTTGGATTAAATTGCTAGAACCAAGAGATAACTGATTATCCAAAACATAAACCATACTCTCATATTACTTGAATTTTTTGGGACATTGCAAATATATATACACACTGTCTTAGTCATGATAGAAAGTAAAATTAGCAAATTGAAATTTTAATTGGCACCTGTTTTTCTTGGAAGGGTTGGAAAAATGAGAAGAAATTGCGAACACATATTCATCGCCAATTATATCAGACAATCAGATATTGTTCTTGTTCTTGGTTGCAATGTAAAGCTTGAGAACTGTTTCTACAGCTGGGCTATCTTCCTCTCCTGATCGTGATGATGAGGTCTTAGCATTGGATGACACTAATGGCAATAACACTCTATGCTTTGAAGAGTAGCTAGACGTTTCAATCAAAGGTTGGTGCAACAATGGTGAATGACACATACACATAAGCACAACTTCTCGTGCGCATATTTCCGTGACTAAATTTCTATTTTGCTACGCGGCTGGCCATGCTTTTCCTAAATTTTTAAACAGAAATTACTTTTAATTAATTTTTTAATTGTTTTGATATATTGATATCAAATATAAAATTTAAAAAATAATAATTAAAATTTTTTTAAAAATTATTTTGATATACTAATATCAAAAATAAAAAAATAAAAAAATATATTATTTTAATATATTTTCAAGTAAAAAATACATAAAAAATAATTATTATCATAATAATAATAATAATAATAATAGGATTATTGGAATTCCTTTGCTGGTGGGATGAGTCAGGGAGGAGAAATTGAGACTAATCTTGTGGCATTTAACAAGCTGGGGGGGGAAGAGACAATGGCCATTTGATGTTGAATGGATAAGATGAGCACTGGATGCGACATAAGTAGAAGTCTTGAGGATAAAGAAATAATTATTTCAAGGGATTTTTCGAATGAAGAAAGGGTAAGTAACATGTAAGAAAAATGTATAATTTTTTTTTTTGGTTCATTGTAATAAAAGAATTTCAAGCAATACTTCCAATTTCTTCAAAGTGTAATGTAGGGAGGTTACTGATCTTCATGAAAATAGTAACATGAGGTCTTTTACAATATATATAAAAGGAAAGAAAAAGAAACATGGTTTAAATGTTTGCAGTATACAATGTTCCAGTAGCCAAGATTATATTTTCAAGGAAAAAAAATAGAAATAATATTTTCTTGAACTAATTAGTATTCAAGTTGTGTTTTTATGCTAGTTTGTGCATATTAAAATAAAGTTTATTTTTTTATATTTTATCAAAAAGATATGATCATTCATGTCAAAATTAGGAAATTCATTAAGATCTTACCTAAGTCACAATCAACAAATTAGGATGGCATAACTCATAATGGCAGGGGGGTTTTGATATTTTGTATTTCTAAATAATTTATTTATTATTTAAGAAACTTGTGCTTTTTTATCCAAAAACTTTAAGTCTCTTGAAGGTGTTAGCCCCCAAAACCAACAAAATATAAAACTATTCACCAATGATTTTTTTTTTTTAAATACATATAAATTATTGTGTTACAAGATAAAAGTAAGAGTATTTTATGGTTTTCAAATTTGAATATACAATACAATTACATCTTTAATCTTGGAAAAGATAAAACATAAGCTTAACATTTTAGGGTATTTTTGTATTTTCATATGAGTATTTTGTGTAATTCTCGGGGTTGTGGGTGACATTTTGGTATTTTCATATATTTTTTTTTGAATTTTCTAATGCTTCAAGCTGCTGGAGCGTGCTTGACACGCCCTGGCACGTGGGTGGTATACCCGTCATTTAGGTGGAGCGTGTAATGCCACCAGGTGAACGTAATTACCTTACGGTGGTTGGATATTGTTGTTAATGGTCATTTGATTTTTTTATCTTCTTTTCTCTCTCGTGACAAGTAATATATACAATTTTCCTACTTGTTTCTTATTTTTTAATTTTAGTTCTCATACTATTAATTTCTTATTTTGTTCCTTTTTCATTTATAGAAGTTTTTATTTTTTTTTAATTTAGTCCTTCAATTGCAATTTCTCATATGTTTAACTTTTCATTTTGGTCCTCATTTTTTTAATTTCTAATTTTGTCCTTGGCACTTTTGTCGAAGTTTTTTTCTCTTAATTTTATCATTCAATCAATTTTCTATTGTTTTATTTGTTTCAGTTTGACTCTCATTCTTTTGATTTTTTTTCCTTTTATTAAAGCTATTTTTCAAGTCAATTAAACCATCTAATTGTAAATCTTTATCCATCTGATTAATGTTTTTCTCACCCTCATTTTTTTTGATCCTTTTGTGTAATTAATTTTTTTTTCCTGGTTTTATCTTTCAACATTTAATTTGTTAGGAATTCAGCTTCGTACGATCTTATTGTTCCATATTAGTTTTTTTAACATTAGTATTTGATCTTCAAGTTTTTTATATATGTTTATCTTGTTCTCATTACCCAGGTCACAATTTTTGCATGCCTTTTTTAATATAAGTTTTTTTAGTTATTATGTTTCTATTTTATTTTTCAAGGTATTATTCTAACTCATCTATAATTTTTTTTATACAAATGAAGTTTATTTTTTAAAATAAAAAAATATTCATTTTTAAATTATATTGCTGATGTGTTTGACCTTGTGTAATATTTTTTTTTTAAAGTGAGTTTATTTAGTCAGTTTCATTTGTGTTTATTTTTTAAATCATGAGTTTTTTAGGATATGAATTTATCATTTATTTATTTAGATAAATAAGATCAGAAACACAATCAGATGCATGTTTCATTTTGTATTATTAAATATCTTAATCTTACTTATATAGATTTTTCAATTTATACTTCGAATTTTTTTATGTAAAAAGTACATTGAAACAACCTGCATACATAGTATTTGTTTTTTTAAAAAAATTATAACTCGTGATGAGATGCAAGTTAAATGACCAATATAACACTAGACAATGTTAACTAGCAAGAAATAAGGATATACTTGAAATTTGGATATCTGTGATGTAGATATTCACAATTAATTTCAAATCTAATGTTTAGTAATTTATACATAATATCATATCTAATAATATCATATCTGTGTAGATGTGATAATATCATATTTGTGTAGCGTAACAACAATCATAATATTTATAAATTTCTAAATAGTTTATCTTACTTGAAATGCACAAATGGCTTAAAGAAATTCTAGAAAATCTAAAAACCTTGGAGGCTTCCACAATTTTTGTTTATTTTCTCTTTATTGATTTAACAATGGAATAAATCTTCCTTTCTTTCCTCTTTTATAATTTACTATCAGTAAAAAAATACAATTTTAAATTTCTTGACATGTTAAGTGAAATTGTTAAATCACATCAACCATGGTACTATATAGTATTTTAACTAGTTTGACAAATTTTACTTAAGAAATCACATTTAAAAACAGGAAACAAATTGCATCATATTCATAAAAAAAAAAAATGCATCCATTAATGTGTTAATAAAGATAGTAATCACTAGATCTCCTCAACTTTTTCACAATTTTATATAGATTTACTTTCTAAAATTTCATTGATATGATTTTGTACGTTGGCCAAATGACAAGATATTGGTCATCCATTTTGGATTCTCTCCAACAATTAGATCATAATCTACTTAGATATTCTCCTTTTATGGCATTATGGCCAATGAGCCCTCCTTCTTTGTCCTTATATACCCAATATTCTTCTCCATTCTTACCAAACGATTAGACTCATAATATACCAGTAGCAAAAAATGAGTTCAACAAGTTCAGCATCCACCAGCAGCTCTGCTTTCACTGAAATGTCAGCTAACATTTCTAGTGATATTATCTCTGATATTCTTACTAGACTGCCTGTCAAGTCTCTTACAAGATTCAAGAGTGTATCCAAGTCCATGCTTGCATTCCTTGGCAATCCAGAATTTGTTAAGCAGCATCTCAAAAGAGCAAATTTGAAGAACCCAAATCTTGTTCTGAAGCATGACTCCAAGCTTTTCTACGTTGAAGATGAAGAATGGAGCAAAGCTAGAAGGCTGCCATTGCCCTTTTCACTGTGCTTAGAAAAAGTTGAAATTTCTGGTTCATGCAATGGCATAGTTTGCATTTCGGACCAACAGTGCAATCAGGATATCTTTCTCTTGAATCCCTCTACTGGGGTTTTCAAACACCTTCCGTTCTCAGGTTTCGATATCGCCGCAGTTGAGAACTCTTTCACCACGATGGGGTTTGGTTATCATCAAGCAGAAGATGATTACAAGGTCATAAGGTGTGTTTATATATATGATAAGCCTTTTATTGACATTGACTCTTATGAATGTGAGGCTAGAGTCTACTCTTTGAAAGCTGGTGAGTGGAAGGATATTGGAACTATCCCATACCATCTGGGCTATAAAGCTGCTATCTGGCTTGGCAATGATTTTCTTATCTGGAAAGCAACTATCGGGCTCGGAAGAACGGGGAGGTATCTGATAGTTTCTTATGACATGAGCAAAGAAGAGTTCAAGGAGATTCCCCAGCCTATTGTGAATTATAATGATGAACTTCACATGGAGGTAAGTGTGTTTGATGGATTGTTATCAACCTTCTATCTTTCAAAACATGACGAGGCTCACATTTGGTCCATGAAAGAGTATGGAGTGACGGATTCGTGGGAATTGCGGTTTGTGATTAAGCTGCCTTGGAGAGTTGAGAACTACAACTATATCTTTTTGAAGCCCCTGACTATTTTGAAGAATGGTGAAATCCTGATCGAGGCAGGTGAAAAGGCAAGAATTCTGCATGATCCTAAGAAGGATAGCTACAGAATCATCAATCCTATTCGTGGAGTTCCTCGAAGATTTTTAGTGACTCCTATTGTGGGAAGCCTGGTTTCACCTTTTGATTATCATCAGGGCTGAAAAGGGCATGACCTTGTTGGGATTTCGAAGTTAGTTAATGGTTCAAGTAAGGGATTAATTTTAATTAAGTTTCTTAAGCATTTAATTTCGTAATTCGGCTGTCAAGGTTTTGAGTTTTTACTTAATTTTGTAGTTTTATAAAATTTCTCAGTTTTGTAGAATAAAGATTTCCTAATTACTTCTCAGAGCAAAACTTCCCCTCTCTATTTCTCTCTGTGTGCGCGCATCCCACAATCAATAGTTAGGCTATCTAGATTAGGGTCAATTGTTAGTAATTAGCTGTGTATTGAGAGCTCCTCTTACAATGGGGTATTTTTTAAGCTTATGTTCTTGAAAAAGATGATTTGAACCCGTAACCTCCTTGCAAACTCACTTTGTGTGTTTTAAATCAATTAAAAACCTGCAAGCTACAGACAGCCTTCCTAATTTTTGTGAATATAAAGTAAATATTTCATGGGCACGATTAGGATTTGAAAGAAAATAGGAGAGTGCTGTGCTTCTTATGAGAACCACTGAACCAGTCAGGAGAAGCTACGGCAGAAGGCAGCAGCAAAAATCAAGAGGAAACAGAAGCAAAGACTAATCCAGCAGGAGGAAGTTCGCAGCAGTAAGTCGGTGCTGGAAGTCCTCGCGGGAGGGATCTGGAGAGGTATTATATGTGGCCGCAACAGCCTTGAAGACAGCAACCAAACTTGGCAGAACTAGGTCTCTGAATCGCGGACTTCTGACTTCTGACTTCTGAGTGTTACAACTATCTTGGATTAGATTAGGATTATTTTATTTTCTAGCAAGTAGAATCCTTGTTATGCTGAGATTTAAGACTATATAAATAACCAAGGAAGTATTAAACATTCAATCAAGAAATCAAGCGATAAGCAATAAAATAAAATACAACATGGATACACATACAGTACTAGTATACAAAATCCAGCCTCGAAGGAAGTTAAGGAAAACTCGCCCCATTTAAAAGGCAAGCTTCCCTTCTCTTGTTCTCGAGAAACAAAACATTAAATTAAAAACCTTGATACACACAAACACGGAATCAAATCGATCGAAACCATTATGAGTCTACCAGAGGATATGCTTGCTCTCGTGTCATACCACTTACCTGTCAAGAGTTTGACAGCAAAATTTTCATCCAATTTCACCTCAGCAAGTTTGACAGCAACTATGTCCTTAACAGCAGCACGACAGAACTATTTATCTCTATTAACGAAGATTAAGAGGTCCTCTCTGTTACCATCGGTCCTTGGTGTCAAACCATAAATGACGCAGCATATAGCAAAAGGTAGAAATCTAGAGTTTTTCATGCCTTAAAAATTAAAATCCTAAACTATAGAGAACTCATATCAAGTTTTAGAGTTTTTCATGCCTTCAAATTTTTTTAGGGACTTCGGATCGTTCTTGGCTTTCTTAGCTTCAAAATTATCTTCCAAAGCTTTATCTCCACTTTTCAGATTATACAACATTTTAAGTTCCACTTTCTTGGACTTGAACCACCCACTTACCCCCACACGTTTCTGCCACTTGACTTGCGCCTTGCTAGCATTACCTGCTTTCTTTCATTATTTGTACTCATCTTATTTGGTTGGTATATCATTGCTTTTACAAGTCACAATACTAGCTTCTAGTTCTTTGATATCATTGATGTGTTCTCAAGAACCCCTACATATTTGACAAGGATGGTATGGGGCACTACAAGCAACAACCTTATGTGCTATGTGCTAGTTCGGGATGCTTTTCATTGGTTGTTAATGCAAGGGGAAGAATCATATTTGGTTTTCATAGAGATGATGAAAGTTGTCTGGGCAATCATCAAAAGGATTCTTTCTAAATAAACATAGTTCATTCAGTTATTGTGAAAATATGACTAATGAAAGAAAAGGTATCCCTTTACTTAAGAATCATTTACCATGTCGAGTCTGCAAACTTATTAGAAGTCCTAAGAATCATATTTGGTTTTCATGGAGATGATGAAGGTTGTCTGGCAATTGTCAAAAGGATTCTTTCTAAATAAACATAATTCATTCGGTTATTGTGAAAATATGACTAATGAAAGAGAAAGTATCCCCCTACTTAGGGATCATTTACCCTATCAAGTCTGCATACTTATTAGAAGTTCTTGGTTAGCAATAACTCCTAAAGTTATATGGATTGAATTAACACTATGTTGGTATCCATTTTAAGTTTTTTCAAAATCTCAAAGTTCCGAGTTCCAACTTTGATAGTAATTTAGGGGTGATAATGGCAATGAAGCCGCTGGTTTGTAATAACTCCCAAAGTAATACGATTTGAACCAACATCTTGTTAATACTTGTTAAAAATCTTACAAAACCTCGAGACTCTAAATCTAATGATAATTAGGAATGATAACGGCATGGCTCCTGAAAAAGAGATCGATGGCCTTTTTTTTTATCATGTTCCTATAAACAACACCAATAATGAAATCTGATTCTATTCCATGGGCTTGAAGGCCAAGCCGAGACCTAGTATAAGATTATTAATCTCATAATTCTAGTAATCTGGTCCATCTTTTCTTGATTAAATGGCTAATGGATTATGCTCAACATCTGCAAAAGGTCCCCTTATTATTTGAGTTTGGGAACTTTCTGATGATTAAGTCAATATCATATAAGAGAAAAAAACAATTCTCTTTTATAAGGAAGGCTTATATATATATATATATATATATATATATATAGAGAGAGAGAGAGAGAGAGAGAGAGAGAGAGAGAGATAAACAAAAAAAT
>Ga0325405_1007861_pt1 | contig 10680 bp, 4 predicted proteins | sample PopdelMetagenome_21_FD_205663 | JGI IMG/M metagenome (GOLD analysis project Ga0325405, IMG submission 205663) | Populus deltoides microbial communities from Bellville, Georgia, United States - Xylem-Control-R2 | ecosystem: Host-associated > Plants > Phyllosphere > Stem > Wood/Secondary xylem...
TAAATATCAACAAAAAAAAAGATCAACTTATAATTTTCACATGAGGAGAGCAAAAAGAAAAGGTAAAAAAAAAGATCAACCAAGACAAACCATGATGTCACCTCTGACACCTTCGTACTATGAGGAAGAAGACTTGGTGAAACTTTTAATGACAAGGCTAAATAGCATTTTATGCCACTAGGAGGCATCACACATGCTAAACAAAGTGTGTAGTTGCCAACAACATCTTCAATTTAATTAGTATTTGATCCTTGTTCAAAGACCAAAATGCCTTTAATGAACATCATCATAAAAACTAAAGCCTAAGTGAAAATACTAAAAGACCCATATAACGCGAACCTCGTGATCATGTAGTCACACAACCTATAATCAAGATTGAGATCTGATCTAAAAAAGCTAAAAGAGGTTTGATAAGAGTGTGGCATAATGAAAACATGTTCCAAGACAACAACACTATTGGAATGAAGTCGAATGACACCACGATGCTAATTAATCTTTAATAAGTCAAATTCAGTTCGTTCAAGAACCAAAGAATGCAAGAATGTCTTTCACACGTTAAACTAAAAAGTTCAAAAGTATTATTGATAAAAAAAAAGTGTTGAAATTGAGGCTTATATGTGTCTAAATAGTTTTGAGAAATTAACCCTAATGGATATATCATTATGGGCTGGATTGACTCACTTATAAAAACTAACTCAAAACCTTTACTAGTAAGGTTAAACCCTGATTCAAACAAGCCTTAGATCCTAGATGAAAACAAAGTATTATTTAAGACCAAATAAGCCTTGGGTTGTAGCTAATAAAATAAAAATAAAACCTATAAGTCATGTTCTGCGTGAGAAGAGAAGAAGAAAATAAAACATTGCAGGTCTGATACAAGACTTATTTATAGCCTATAATGTTGCCCAATAATCTTAGTAACTAAAATAGAAGTTGTTGCCCCTTTCTTGAAGTTAGAATAGAATTATGATCTTAACCTTGTATTTATCTTTTTTTTTGGAAGAAAAATGATGTTACCTTTAATGCTTCTTTTTGCTGCCTTTTAGTATCATTCCAATACTATGAAACACAATTATGTTGTTGAATTCTTCTTCTTGCATAACAAGGAAACTTTGCCACCACATGTGTTTTCTTTTCCATGTTTTCTTGAATTCATTTGTTTTCTTTGCCATGTTTTCTTCTCACTCGACAATGTGTCCTATAATTGGTGTTGTGGCATGCACAACGTTTAATGATGGATTTGCCTCCTAGATCGAGAGGTTTTTTGATGTGTTGGGATAAATCATAAAAATTATGATTTAAAGGGTTTAGGAGTCGCCACCTAGTATTATGGTAATTGAAAAACCTAATGGTATGCAAAAGTTTGGGTAAGGAGACTAGTTATGCATAAGAAAGACGCATCACTCACGGTGCATCCTATCTATGGTAAGTTTTATTATTGGTCAATTGTTTTTTTTTTCGAAGTCATGTTTCTATTCGCTGGTTTGTATAAGGTTCAAGAGAAGTTAGGCCTTGACCTTTATTAGGCTAAAACCTAACTATTCTAAGGCTAAAAAATTAATGTCATATTTCTTTCTACTTTTTATATTTAATACTTAAGGATATACTTTACAGTGTAATTTTATAACCCTAAATATTAAAGTCTACATTTAATTCATAATATGTTATTTTTGTTAATTCATTTAATTTAATATCAAAAGTATGCATTACGTTGTAAAATTCATATCCCAAATATTAACTAAACAAATTAATTTTTGTAGTGTTTTTGAAATTTCAGGCAAATCCTAATGGATAATCATAAACTGATTATGATACTAGTTTATGTATTTTTTTTTAAAATATGATAAAAATGCAGTCTTTGTAATTGTTTTTTTGTTATAAGATATACATGAAAAATTTTAGAATTTGGTTGTATATACACAAACAAAAACATATTTTTGTATTTTTGGAATAAGGGATTTTTTTAATTTTTTTTTGAGATTTTGGAGAAAATTGAATATTTTTAATATAAAATTAGTATCTTACAGTGTAATTCTACAGTCCAATATTAAGTGAAATTATTGAAAAAACATGCGAGGAATCCATAAATAATTTTAAAACAGTCCCTGAATTTTTTCAGAATTATTAGAAATGTTTTAGGGCTTACTTGGCTAAACACAATAGTAAAAGCAAACCAATGTTAAAAAGAGTACAATACCACGTGTTTTTCAAGCACACCCTTGTCCAAAAGTTAAAGGCATGAAAAATACCTTAAAACTATATTTAGCAAACACACTTTAAAAGCAAAAAATAATAATTTTTCTTTGGAGATAATTGGACGTGACAAACATGCCTTCAAAGTTGATAATAAAATACTAAATTATAGAATTGAATTGAATTGAATTGAATTATTTAAAATACATGTGAAAATAAATTGAGTTAATAATATTAATCGTGTCTCCCATCAAGAACTCTTATTGAATTAATAACGTCTTATATTATGGACAAATAAAAAACTGATGAAGTTGGTCTTCTGCAATTTCTTAGCAGTTCCATACCCAAACTCATCAAGAGCTATTGTTGACCACGTGTATATGGCCATAGCCACAAGCCTTTGTAGGCAAAGTTAGGGAAAACCACTGATAGGCATCTTCTCTTGACAAACATCCCTGAGGATCACAATATTTCTCTACCAAACTCAAATTCCTTCAGTATATGCTTACAAGCAAAAGAGAGCAGAGGCAGCAGCAGCAGCTCCTGCTACTGCTGCTGCTGCTAGTCCCAGAAGGAAACCCCTCCCATTCAGCTCTTCATGGACCATCTAGATGTGTATGCCTGATGCAGTCATATTTATTCCATAACTTCTCTGTAATCAATTGTTTGCCCCCTTCTTAAATTACCATATCAATCCTCTTCCTTAATCACAGACACAATTTTCTCTTCTTTTACTTTTTTTTTTTAAAAAAAAACACTAATACAATAGTCAATAAGCTTAAAACAAAACTTTGTAATTCCAAAAAGATAAAAACAATCGTTATTTATTAAAACAAACCTGCACCAGAAATAACTCCACAAGGTGTCATAACATGCCTTCTAATAGTCTAGTAATGGAGTAGGGGAATTAAGAGATGTAAGTTAGGGTTTTTAAAAGGAATTAGAGAGAGGGTATTTATGGAAAATAATTTTCAATACCAATTAGAATTTAATTCTTGAGTATGTTTCTGGTTTATTTTTTAAGAGTTAAATTTTATTTGAAATTCAAGTCTGTACCTTGAAAAAATTCCAAACACATAAATTGATTTAGTCCCGGAAAATCAATTCAATTCACATGGTTCCAAACAATATTGTAAAATAAAAATAAAAACTCTTGGCAAATCTAACAAAAACCAAAAAACAAGAGAAAAGTTTTTTTTTGTCCTCGTACCTTTTCTTTGCATTTAAATAAACAAGTTCGCAACCTAAAAATACCCTAAAATTAATAGAAAAACCAAAATTAAACAAAAAAATATATCCCGAGTCTCGATCTACTTGTTGCGGTGATGTTCAAAATCACCTCAATAAAACTCCTTTCGTTAAGAGAAACCTAATAAAACCAAGATTGGCTTTTTTGTAACTAAGATTTGATTAACCGATTACCTTTTCTTTCTTTCTTATTTTCCATCAACTTTCTCTTTTTTTTTAAAGTTAGAGATTGAAATGTAAAAAAAATAAATTTTAGGACTAAACATGAAATTCTAAAACTAAAAGGACCAAAATGAGTAAATGGATAATTTTTGAATGCAAAAATGATTTTTTTGCATGAATTTGAAGAAAGCCCCATTATTATTTTTTATTTTTTTTTATCTTCCTCCTTTTATAACATATATTTTTTCTATTTCATCAAATTAACCTCAATTTCAAATTGAAAACTCCACACAAACCTTGAATTGCAAATAATATGCAAAAAAAAAAAACTATAAACACATTAATTACCACAAATATGACATGGAAAGATGAAATTAAAAAAAAAAGAGAGTAAAGTTCAACAATCAAAATGAAAAATTGAAAAATAGTAATGTTCATTTAGGGAGTAGATATAAAATAACGAATAGTAAGAATAGTAGCTCTTTTAGTTTATTAGTATTAATATTAATTAATAAGAAATAAAGCCTATTTCTTTTGCTTTGTTCTTTTTTTATATTAACAAGTTGTTTAAACATGCTCCATTGATTGATCTAAGTGGCATATATTTTCTTTATTTTGTAGTAAATCGATAAAACTATATCACAGGGATATATATGATTTTCTTATTTTGATGCCTACTGAAATTTTTTATAATCAAACTGAAAATAAAATAAAATCTATTTCTTACTTGAGAATATTTTTCTGACTACATAGCGTAAATTGAGATACACAAGTCATTTGAGCATGGATTTGTACGACGACGGCAATATGATACTGAAGGAGATTCAAACACTTGAAGGACACACCGATAGGGTTTGGAGCTTAGCTTGGAATCCAGCCACAGCAACTTCTCCTGTCTTCGCTTCTTGTAGCGGCGATAAGACTGTTCGAATCTGGGAGCAGACTCCTTCCACACGCCTTTGCCACTGCAAAGTTTCTTCTTCTTCATCTTTTGCAAGTCAGATAAAGTTGGAACCTATACTAGAATATTTTGGTCGTGTCTGGTTAGGAAGTTGTGTTAATTTAGTAGATTCTTGTGTTGGGAGAATCTTATGATTAATTATGGGATGACTGCAGGCAGTTCTGGAAGAAACACACACTAGAACTGTTCGGTCGTGTGCCTGGTCACCTTCTGGGAAATTGTTGGCAACCGCCAGCTTTGATGCCACCACTTCCATTTGGGAAAATATTAGCGGTGATTTTGAATGTGTTTCTACTTTAGAGGTATTTAATTTAAGAAAAAAGATTTTTTTTTCCAGTTTGATAAAATTTTATCATACCTGGGACTAATAATTTATTTACTTTTTAGGGTCATGAAAATGAAGTGAAAAGTGTGTCTTGGAATGCATCTGGTTCGTTCCTTGCGACGTGTAGTCGGGATAAGACTGTTTGGATTTGGGAAGTGATGCCTGGGAATGAATTCGAGTGTGCTTCGGTTTTGCAAGGACACACACAAGATGTTAAAATGGTTAAATGGCATCCAACTGTGGATGTTTTGTTTTCTTGTAGTTATGATAATACTGTTAAGGTACTTTTTTATGGGTAAAATTGCTCATCTCTGCCTTTTCTTTTTCTTTCTTTGTGAAAAGCCGATTGCAAAATTTCCATTCCTGCTTTCAAAACAATTTAAAAATATGAGATCAACTTTATAATTTTCATAGAAATACAGGTTTGGGCTGAGGATGGCACTGGTGATTGGCATTGTGTTCAAACCTTAGGTGAATCTAACAAGTACTCTCTCTCTTCCCTTCCTTCCTTCCTCCCTCCCCCACCCCTTCCTTTGCTTTTATGCTACTCTTGTAGACGTGCTATTCTTTTGCATTAGACCATTATGCATGCTAGCTGATATAGTTAGGTTTCACATAGACTTTAGTTAATGTTATTTGTTGGCTTATTGATAACTCCCTTTGCAATATGACGAGCTAATCTAATTGAACAAGGGTTGTTTCCTACTCAGTGGTCACTCTTCTACTGTCTGGGCACTTTCTTTTAACGTTGAAGGAGACAAAATGGTTACTTGTAGGTATGTAAAGCTTTTTCCTAAGTTTGAAGATCATTGGTTGGGGTGATTTTTATTTTTAAGGTATCTAGAAACAAAAGCAATTGAATGGATTTTGGGTTGACTTTGCAGTGATGATCTTACCCTAAAAATATGAGAAACAGATGTTGGGAGGATGGTGTTGGGTGATGACCACGCTCCTTGGTGAGAAGCATGCTCTTTATGCTTATTGGATCTTCTACTTTTCATTTCTTACATCTTATAGTGCACCTTCACTATTAGAATTCAAATAAAGAAATGACTTCAAATTAGTGTGAATGACTTGTGAAAAAAAAAATATTTGAAATTATGGATTGAAATTCTGTTGGTCCTAAGTAGTAGGCCACTTGATAATTTGTGTATTTTTGCAAATGACACTAGAATTATTATGGCAGAGAATGAAGGACAACAATGGGAATTAGTTTTTATTTATTTATTAGTTTTAGTATTATGTAATTATTCTAGATTTAAATATTTAGGAATATTAGTAGTTAAATTAGGATTTTAGTTTCCTTATTGAAGTAAGACTTATTGGTTTTTATTTTATTTTATTTGGTTTGGTGTATATAAATAAGTACTTAAACATTAGTTATTTTGGTCTTTGAATTATTGACTAAAACTTTGAGTTTATACAATATTGAATGTGTATCTCTTGTTTTACTTTCAAGATTGAGTGTGTCTTTTTTAATTTGGTCCCTTCAAGATAGTGTGTCTCTCTTGTTGGTGAGTTTTGGTTACTATTCTACTTTAATTCTTTGGTTTTGGTATTTTTTCTTCTCCTATCCTAGATCATTTTGGCGCCCACCTTGAAATTTGTGTGTTTCTCGTTTCTTTTTCTTCCCGCAATTACTTTGCCAATTTGGCCGATACCAAATCTAGGGTTTTGGTTTTTTCAAACCAAAAAGAAGTCTACTAAAAGAACATAAAAAAAAAAGACAAATCAAACAGAATTAGTGGTAGTACCACAGATTCCCAAAGTCACATATATGTGATAATTGAGCAAAATTCCACCCACACTAACTTTATCTTGCCGAGCTAGTTGGGAATTCTATTTGTTTCCAGAATTTGTGTCAACATCTGTAGGATTGGTGGATTTCTTTTCTTTTGGCTTTGTGATAAACTATTCCTATATGCTATTTTATTGATATGATTTATATGGTTTGAGGAACAAGAATGTATACTACTCTTGCTCATGGTTAATCTTTTGAAATTCATAGAGAATATAATTTTGATAGGAGAAGTGTAGTTCTTCAGGAATAAAGAAGTGAGATAAGCTTTGTTTTGTTTGTTTAGGTTCTCCCATATATCGAAGTGGATGTATTACATGAAACATTTTGGAGAATATATTTATGTTTGAGGAATTTGTTGTTTTTCAATTCAATATGTGAAACATTTTGTTTTGGCTTTATTTGAACTTAATTACACTTGTGTTTATGAAAATTTTATGAAAATTGTTGTAAGATGGATATTCGACTCACAGATATGGGTAAATTACGAATGTACTACGGGAATATGCATCTTATTAATACCATCTATCCTCCAAAACCAAAAGTCAGATTGTCATAGCATGCAATTTATCAACCTCCATTGATTAGCAACATTGAGGTCACCAAAATCACTAGCACTGTTAATTCTTTAGAAACCCAAATCCAAACCATGCAAATTTGCAAACTAATCATACAAAATTCAATAATATATTTATCAATTCAAAATAGAAGTTGAGCGTTTTAAACAACTAGTGTAGAACAAGTTGATGAATGCATTGAAGAAGACATTGGAGAAACTTATTAGAGGAAATTATGGTTGTGCAAACACAAGATGAGCACAAATTTACAGATTAAGAAGTTCAAACAACTAATATAGTATAAGAAGATTTTGAAGTGCCATGAGTAACGATTCTATTCTTGAAGAGCTCAAAGATGAGGTTGATCAAATTGACTTTAATGTTCCTTCTAAATTCAATATTATAGCCGAGTAGACTATCTTATTGCTAATATTGCTTATGCTTCAAATGCAAAAAACAAATTTTCAGGGAGTGCTTGCCACTTCATGGAGTTTTTGCTATTTCAACACTTTAGAACTTGAGGTTGAGTTTTTTTCCAACCAAGAGAGAATGAAGTACTGCAATGGAAATTGGTTTTTAATTGATCAGGAGTTTTAATATTGTGTGATTATTCTATATTTTATTTTTAGAAATATTAGTATTTATTATTCAGTTGTTAAATTGGGATTTTTTTTATTGATCTAAGACTTGTTAGATTTTTCAATTTTATTTGGTTTGATGCATATACATAAGCACCTAGACATTAGTTATTTTGGTCCTTGAATTATTAATTGAAATTAAAACTTTGAGTTTTTGCAAGATTGAGTGTCTCTTGTTTTGCTTTCAAGATTGAGTTTGTCTCTCTTGATTTGTTTTCTTCAAGATTGAGTGTCTCTCTTGTTGGTGATTTTGTTTCTATTCTATATTGATTCTTTTGTTTTGGTGTTTGTGCTCTCTTTTCCTACATCATATTATCAATGTGCTTTATTTGAATAATTCAGGAAACAAAGACTTGATTATGATGCTCTTACACGCTAATTTGATGTGAGATTTATGTGGCATAAGATAATTATAGCATATGCTCCCCATCCCTAACCTGTTGTGCACCTTTTATTTTGGATGCCCAAAATGTTTATCCATATCCATTAATAAATCGTATTTATGAGTTTTATCAAAGTTTATTTAGTTATGATAGTTAGAAAAAGAATAAGAACGGATTTGGGATTCACACCCCAAAGGTATCAATTTTCGTTTCATTTGTATTTGGTATGATGAAATTATAGGCCATTTTCAAATTATGCAGGTGCTTGCCCACACACAAAACAATACTTGTTGACAACATGGTTTGTTTTTCAGGAATAATCTTTGCACTCTCTCAGGTTATCATGATCGAACGATCTTTTCAGTTCATTGGTCAAGGTAGCAACCCTTTAATTTAATTGAACAAAATATCATGTCTTCTTCATTGTTTTACGTTGTTTCTGGCTGTTCCCTTTCTTTATCAACTTATCATTGGGTGCTCTTTTGGATGTTATGGGTAACATATACTTTTTCTGGGTTACCCTTTGTCTTTCAGCATTGGTTCTTTCTAAATTCTATGTTTTTGCACCCCTTAAATTTTAAACAGGGAAGGTATTATAGCAAGCGGAGCAGCTGATGATGGTCTACGGTTTTTTCTGGAGAACAAAGATGGTTTGGTATTAATAATTTATGCCCTCACTTTATTATATCTACTGATTTAACATACCAAGGAAGTTGCTCTGTTATTTGCATTGCATCGAAATAACAAAAACCCCTTAAATTGTTTTTGCAGCATGTCAAGTATGTAGACATAAACAACATTACCATGTATGGATAGCTGCTAAGTTCTCTCTTTCACAAGTTAGCTACCTGCCTTTTGGGACGAAAACTGCTTATTTATTTACTCCTTAGGATAAAAGTGCTTGAGGACATGGTTTTTGGAGTTCAATATATTTTTCACTCTCTAAGTCTCAACGGATCCCCCCTCCTTATCTACCTCTTACCTATCTTTGTTATTCCTGACAATGAACTTCATGGAGTGGTGGTGGTTTAAATTAAGCAACTGTTTTTCATTAGGTTTTTTCTTTCTTTTCCTCAGTTCAGTTTTCACATCTTAGATAAATTATTTAGAAGTTCAATGGTTCGATTCTCTCGATTTATTCTTGCTTTCATTTCTTTTTATATTAGTTTTTTCTGCTGCTTAATTGCTTCTATCCAAATCCTTTGATTTGTGAACTTTTCCTGTTTCAATAATTTTTGTCCAGTATAGTGGCATGGGGAGAATTATCCTCAAAACTCAAAAGTTGGATGGATATTTAAAGAAAGGAAAGAACTAAATATTATTGCTCTGAGTGGGGGGAAAATGAAACTAACCACCTTGTCCTGAAAACAGTTTTAGTGCAAATCATTGTTGGGGCACTTTTGTCCTAAAAAGTGGACATTTTGCTAACATTGCTAAAGAGTGCAACTTGTGATCCCTTGTGTGCGAGCAACAAACACATTCTTACTCAACTTAGTTTTTCTTGTGAATTTCTTACACTTTACCTTTTTTGTAATCTTATTTCATAATATTAGTTATAGATTTTACTCAGTTCTGGTATCTCAAGAATGCCAAATTTCAGGTTGATTGCAAAAACTATAAGCTAATCACCTAAGTAACCTTTTGAAATAAATTATCACAACATAGATGGAAACACTTGTATCTGATTTTGATTTGAAATTGGTCTGATGAGGTAATGCGACCTTGTGAAGTTCCTATTTATGGATGCTCATAAATTGAGGATGCCTTACTCTTGACTTGATATATTGATTAGTGAATTAGGAAAAGAAGGATTAAGTGAGACTATTGTGTGTTTGTTACAGGTTGACGGTCCTTCATATAAACTGTTGCTGAAAAGGGAAAAGGCTCACAATATGGACATAAACTCAGTGCAATGGGGCCCTGGGGTAAGCTTTCTTTTGGAAGTGTTGAGATTACACACTCACAACAATTTTTTTATAGTGTATTTGATGTTTGTGTTTGTGCTGAAATGAATGCTTAAATTAAGTACAATAGGATCTGGTGGGAGGAGAGGAAGGGGGGTTGGTAGTAGATTCTTGGGTTCTATGACGATAGAGTGATGCTTGCCATTCAAGTGTCCTTGTAAACCAAATATATATTTCCCTGCTTGCCCTGATGATACTTATCCTGAAACAATTTGGTGGGGACACCAGACCCACACCACAAACTACACGAGTATATGGACGGAGACGACGTAGGATGGCCCAGCCTGTCACGCTTTGGGTGGGAGACTAAGCCTATTTGGGCCTATTTCATTGTTATTTTATTTATTTAGCCCATTTGGGCCTACTCATTGTTATTTTATTAATTATGTTAAACAGTTTGATTTGATGGGCCGAGCCCAATAGCGGGATATTTTAGGGTTTACTATTTATA
>Ga0325405_1007866_pt1 | contig 10676 bp, 9 predicted proteins | sample PopdelMetagenome_21_FD_205663 | JGI IMG/M metagenome (GOLD analysis project Ga0325405, IMG submission 205663) | Populus deltoides microbial communities from Bellville, Georgia, United States - Xylem-Control-R2 | ecosystem: Host-associated > Plants > Phyllosphere > Stem > Wood/Secondary xylem...
GTGCTCTTGGGAAACATCATCGACAATCATTTCCAAGAGAAGTAGCATGAAGAGCTAAGAATGTACTTGAGTTGGTGCACACTAACATTTATGGTTCGATGTTCACTCTATCTCATTTTCAAAATAGATACTTTGTGTTGTTTATTGATGACTATAGTAGAACAACATTGATGTATTTTATTAGGCAAAAATCTAAAGTTGCTATAATTTTCAAGAAATTTAAATTTTTGAAAAACAATATGGTCATTGGATAAAAGTGTAAAGAAGTGATAGGGGTAAAGAGTACACTTTATGATGATTTTCCAGGTTTTGTGAAGATGAAGGTATTGAGAGGTAGCTCATTGTCCGTTACACATACCAACAAAATAGAGTTTCAGAAAAGAAGAATCAAACCATGATGGAGATGGCAAAGTGTATATTGTATTCGAAGAAGCTACCTTAGAATTTTTGGGCTGAAGTAGTGTATACAATTGTTTATTTGATTAACAAATGTCTTATGAAGGTTGTTTATGGTAGCACACCATTTGAAGCTTAGAGTGAAAGAAAACTATATATGAAACACTTGAAAGTATTTGATAATATTTGCTATGCTCAAATACCTGAAGAGAAGAGGTGTAGGCTAAATGAGACAAGTGAGAAGTGTATATTTGTTGGCTATAGCTCAATGTCTAAAGGCTATAAGTTGTATAACTTGAATACAAACAAAGTGATTATTAACGGATATGTAATTTTTTATTTCTATGTTACTTGAATCCTTTGGTTTTTCAGCTTTTAAACTTTTTCTTTCTTGCCCAACATTCTAGAGTTAATTATAAGCTAGTCCTTGTAGTTTATAACAATTAATTAAACAGTCCCTTGACTAACTTTGGGAAGAAATTTGTGCCCTTCCTAAGTCCTAAAATATGGTCATTAGTGAGGCATAATTTGCACATGTAAGATAGTTTAAGGATGTAAAATGTGTGAAAAGTATCAAAAGTTCATAGCTGTAGAAAATCACTGAAAGAATTAAATTTTATTGTCAATTGCATGTTTAATGACATTCCAAGTGGCATAGAGATCACTCACTCCTCCAAAAAATGTCAGTATACATTTTGTTTTAATCAAATTGAGAAATAAAAGAATGATAATCATGTTGTTCAAACATATCATAAAATGCTGCCATCTGGGATCACTGCACTCTCTAGAACCACCACTATTCCTCCACTGATTATGTAGCCATTGGCCTCCCTGTTGCTTTCTTGCACATTGTCTTTGTTAATAATCTGCATAACATAATTGCATGGATGTTACACCAGTATGGAATGACAGGAACTCAATACTCAGTCCCACAGAGACAATCCTGTTTTAATAATGCCTTGGACTTGCACCTTGACATTCGATTGTATTTTTGTGTACATGACTAGCTTTGGCATTGGATTTGGTTGCTAATTTGATATGCTTAGATTTTACATACCATTACATTTCTGCCAATCCTTGCATTCTTATCTATAATAGCTTTCTTTATGTGAGTCTCATCACCAATTCCTATCGGAATTGCCATGCCCTCCTTGCTACTCCTTTGGATATAGTCTTTCTGTTGAACAACCACATTTCAGTTGGTCATACATAATTGGAGGAATGTGTGCAAATATGCATAGGTTTTTTACCAGAAAATGTGCTTATATTTCTTTTGCAACAGGAAAAAGTGAAAGGTTATTAAAAAAAAAGAAAAAGAACCACCCTTACTTGATAGATATCAGAGCCCATGATGACTGAATCTTCAATGATGGCCTTTTCTCCAATGGTTGCCCTCATACCAAGAACTGTTCCTTTAATCTTGCACCTCTACTCTTAATTAAGGCCAAAGGCACATTTTCAGGAAACAAAAGCAAGACAGATTCAGAAACAAGATCAAACACAATCTACGACAGCATATTCCTTACTTTGGGCAGAAGGGAGAAACATGGGAGGGAGATGGAAATGTTATTCTTACATTAAGGATGCAACCATCTCCAACCACACTGTCTGTTATGACAGCATCAATTATAGTAGATGGAGGCAGATAGCGAGGCATGGTGTATAGAGGAGCATCTTTATCGTAGAAGCTGCTAGGAAAGAAATGAAGTTTGTGTTCGTTAGTGAGAGGCCATCATAGGTGTTATACTTTCAGCCTTCCTCGAAGAGAAAACACTGACTTGTATCCCATGTTTAATCCCTTTATGCATTCCATGTTTGCTTGATAAAATGCTGCAATGCTACTCATGTCCTCCCAGTATCCATCAAATGCATAAGCTTGAACCTGCTCCATGCACGTAATCAGCACCTTCTCATGAATCAAAGCTCATAAAAGAAACGGAAACATCATTACATATTTGGACAGAACAAATGAATTTTATTACATAGAAACAAAAGTTAATGTCAAAATTAATGCCTAATTAGCTAAATCTAGTCAGACCTTCATTCCAATCGAAATTGCGCCAGGTATCACTTCAGTTCCGAAATCATTTGCCTGGGGGAAGTATTCATTTAGAAGCTTTGTCATAGTATCTCTATTAACAAGATAGATCCCCATGCTTGATAACTTCCTATAAGCATTATCATTGAATGCTTGGGAACTTTGAGCCTGCAGTTTAGCAGAGATTATTTAGAGAACATGATCCCCGTTTTGCAGTATCATAACTATATGGAGGAGAATATTACTGAAATCAACTTACCGAAGGGACAATCATTGGCTCCCTCTCTGACTTCACGTGGAACTCTGCAACTTCATTTAGTGAATTCACTTTTAATGTGCCAAAACCTGGGTCTTGATCTCTTGTTGAATTCAAAGCTGCAATTGTTATATCAGCCTGGCTTCTTCGATGAACTTCTACTAGTTTCTGGTAGTCCATTCTGTAGAGATGGTGGCCAGGAAGGACAAGAAACTCGGACACTTGGTGCTCTTCCAGTACCCACAAGCACCTTCTTATAGCATCAGCAGTTCCCTGATAAAAACAAATTAAACAGAAATGATCACATTGGCTTTGTGGATCGTAGTTTGGCCCCTCATGGAATAGAAGCTATAAGCATCGAGTACAAATGTGTTATGAAAGTAGACCAGCTAGTAGACCTGAAACCAGCCTTGCTCTTCAAGACTCTGATATGCTGCAATAACTTCAACAAACCCATCTTTTCCAAGGCCTAAGCCAGAATATGCTCTAGAGAGGTGAGAATTGAGATAAGTAGAGTTATATTGTGTTAGAGCATATATCTTGTTTATGTTACTGTTAATACAGTTGCTGATAACTGCATCAACGATTCTGTACTTTGCTCCTAACGGAATGGCTCCTTCTGATCTTCTCTTTGTCAATGGATAGAGTCTTGACTCTGATCCGTCTCCAAATACAATAGCTGCAACACTCTGCCATAGATGAATTCTCAAACATTATACACACATGCTAAGCATTTCCAAACCTTGGCAAAAACTGCATTTACAAACTAAATTGTAGCTTTCATTTTAAAGTTATATATATCGATTGGAAGATCAATAGCAGAAAGTTGAAACTAAGGCAGGCAAAAAAAGAAGAAAAATTGACCTGATTTACTGGAGAGAATGAGGATATGGGGTGTTGAGGTTGCTGAGAATTGGATATGAACAAACTTGGCAAAGAGAAAGAAGATAAAGTTGTTAAATGTTTTCGACTACTATGAGCCAATTCAAGGATGGAGAACTTTGCTTGGGGATTTACAGGGGTGGGACCAGAAAGCTGCAATATCACCATGTCAAGAGAGAGCAATAGACCGTATGACGTATCAGTGTATGAAGATGAACCCTCAGTCAAAATTATGATCTTTCAATGTATATTGCTTAACATCTTCTCTCTGCATTGCAGATTTAAAAGAGTCGAATGGAAGAGAATATTTTGATTTCTTCTTCCTGCTGGCCATTGCAAAGAGAAATCTTCCTTGCATGGCTTGTATTTGCAGACTGTGCCAGACATAGTCACAAAAAAAGCTAGCCGTAACTCATACTTACAAACTGTGCCAGCATAATGACAAGCTTTCACGGTTCATGTGGGCAGCTTTGTTTGTGATACTATGTTTAACTTTGATTCTAAGCTTCGTGTCGCCTTTTTTTTCGTTTAATCTTTATTCCTTGGCTCGATTGCGTTTTGTTCACTTTATTTGTTCGTCTTAGCCAAGGTAATGGTACATAACAGCCCCACGACAAGAGCATTAGACCACCCGATAGATTTACCACATTGTCCTTGCAGCCTTCTGAGAATGGCTCTCGCTTCATTTCCCTTGTCCTTTGTTTTGGGACAAAAGAGAAAGGGCAACAAGCTAGATTGATTGGGACAGTTTGGTCATTTTGTCTGAGAGGGAAGCTTGAAGGGCAATAGCTAGTGCCTGGCATTTTGGAATAGAGTGGTTATCAAGGAAGGCATTGTCTCAGGTTCATGGGGTTATGGCCAGCCGTCTCTTTTTCTCTCTTTGTTCTTTTCATTCTTCCATCCCCTCATCTGCACATTTACAATACAGCGTAGCTTCATGGGGAATTCTGTTTTCTGCATTCCTTTTCTTCACATGCAGAAAACAGCTACAAGATGGCCGGAGTGAGAAATATTATGGCTGTTCTGTTCATGAAATATTAAGGCAGTATTCTCCATTGGTGAGGAGACAAGGAGAAATAACGTAAGACAACGAACACAGTTCCCAAAGAACTAACAGAATAATAAATAATCCTTTCGTTCATCTTTCTTTCCAGAAATAGCTTTAAGGCATTTCTTGTCAAACTTAGGTAGTTCTATCTATTCATCTTCATTTGACATGCCAAGATATGTGAGCAGTTAACATAGTTCTGTGATGTCTCTTCCATTGCCTATGCAATTTCATGAATTAAGGAAAATAATTGCAATAGACAAATGGCTGACTATCATCTGAGATGTTGAGGCTGCCCATTTGTTGTCTCATCAAATTCTCAAAAAATTCTAGCAGTTTCAAAGAAAATGAAAATACAAGTTCAGTCATTCCCAGGACAAGATGATACTGGGTATAAAGGATTTGATAAACTCTCCTCAAAGCGACAGTACCATTACTTTAGATGGTGCTCAAACAAGGATGCCATCTCAATCTGCAATACAAAACAAATTAAAAAAAAATTAATTAAATTATCCAGTCAAAAGATTCAAAAAGGTAATTTATTTTCTTGTCTTGTTATATCTCAGCCAGGAAGAAGTACAACTAGTGATTCCAAATTTTTAGATAGATCAAGTTGTTATATTACTAGCAAAAGGAAAAAACCATGGTGTGATAAGAACAAAATGGACTTCATTGTATCTTTATGTCTTGGCATCAATGAAACAGTTCTCACATTGACAAGAAGTAGAGGGTACATCAGAAACCAAGTAGAAAAGCTTATTGAACCATTGCATGCATTAAGAAGGTAAATTTTGAAGCATGAGCCTAAAGGACAATGGTCTCAGCTGAGCAACTAGGCAACACTTCTTTGCACCACCCACAACACCTCACAAAACTCAGTTCTGCTAATAAAAATATATTGTTTACTGACAACCAAGTAGATGAACACTCACCCTGCACCTCCTATCCCACTAAGTTTTAATGAAGGAAGAAATATGCTGAAGAAAATTGAGAAAGAAATTAAGAATAAGCATGCTGGCAGAAGACACAGAATTAAATACTTGAACATAATTAATCAGTGCACACGCACTTATCCAAAGCATTTAACAGCATATAATCAACTTACTGCTGTCAGAGCAGCCTCAGCACCCTTATTCCCCGATTTTCCACCAGCTCGATTTATCACCTGCAATTATCAAAACAAAAGTTCTCAGATGAAACATTCTTGAAAGAAACCTATGGGTCTTGGTTTTATTTAAATGCTTCTTTCACCTGTTCCATGTCCTCGCATGTCAGAACACCAAATATACATGGAACCCCTGCAAATTCTCAAGAAAAAGCATCATCAGTTTTTCACTGGGAAGTGGGAAGCCTTTCAACAAAAATGGAGAGAGCAGCAGTAAACTGACAGGCAGCAGAAGCAAGATCATTTCCTTAAGGGTTGACGAAGCAAGTATGTGTTACATTAAAGAAGAACGCAATTTCTCAGTTCTCCAAGTGATAGGCAGAAACAGAACATATTTGATGCTAAATGACATCTACAGAATAAAGAGTTGGTTGTGTGTGACGATGCACACTCTGACACACGTGTTTGATGTGTGAAGAACATTAGATGAGAGTGTTTCATCAGTTTTGCCAAGTATTACACGCACCACAGTAATATTTGATGCAATAATGACAACAACAACCACTCTTCATAGGTGATTGCTAGCATCTTTGAGCCCATGTTGCCTTTCCATATTCACTTTACAATATGACATAATATGTCACAGAAACTTGTACAGAATAAGGTAACTACTACAGTCAAGGACAAACTTTTAAAACCCCGATCAACAGAGAACAACATCGTTTCAAAACCAAGCAATAAAACCAGCAGAGTGTAACTACCAACCTGACTTTAAACCAGCAGAAAGGACTCCAGATGCTGCTGAATTAGCGACAGCATCATAGTGAGTAGTATCACCTCTTACCTATCATTAACAACAAGAAAATAATTCACATATCAGGGTCAGCCTGTAAACATGTGCTTCAATGAAAGAGAAATGAGGACGAAGCCACCCCTCCTAACGCATTTCACTACCAACATTTCATCAAGTAATAACTTCTTTCAAGGTTATGAAGAGAAATCATTCATACCACAGCTCCAATGCACACAACCGCATTATATTTTCCCGACTTGCCTAGCCTTTCTGCAACAATGCCTATTTCAAAACTACCGGGAACCCACACAACCTGAAGAGAAATACATGAAAACAACCCTAATCAAAATTTACAAACAAAAAGAAAGCAAATTCGAAAAAAAGCTTCTAAAATAAAACAGTTTGCCTACATCAATGTCTTCTTTGACTGAATATTTCTTGAAAGTTGCAACAGCTCCCTCTAAAAGTGGCCTTGTAATAATCTCATTGAACCGGGCCACGACCTTTGAATGTTGTTTCCAATCATCAATGTCAACAAATTACAACAATCAATTCAAACGAAAACCTAAATAAACTGTGAAAAGAAAAAAGAAGAAAAACTCACCACTGCAAAGCGAAGTCCCTCAGTTCTGGTAACTGACCCTTCCAAGTGCCTAACAGCTGCTGTTCCCACCAAGGATGGCCGCCCTTTCCTCTCGAAGGCAATGCTAATCGTCCCAAATCCTGAAGAGTTTTGAAATCAATATCACAAAGAAACGATCTTTCTCAATTACCATCCAAGCTGAGAAAAATACTCAACATTAATTATCATAGATTGCAGTAGAGTTGAATCCCAATGAAATTAACATCATAAGAAATCATCTTTCACATTAATTGATACTAGTAATTTGGATTGAAAAAGAAATGGCTCACCAGTAGAAGAGGAAGAGAAGGATAATTGCGTTGGTTTCTGATGGGGAGCCAAAAAGCTCCGATTTTGATGGTGAAAAAGAACTGAATTCGATATTAACGCTTTGGTTGAAGCAGACAGAAAAGCCATTTCCTTTTTCTTTTGATTCTCTTAAGACAAGAAAAGAAAAGATTTTGGTGATTGACAAGAGAAAATGAAAGAACCTATACAAAACCCCACTTAATCTCCCTCAGTCTTAAGCTTAAGACACATGCCATAAATGGATTGTCAACATTGGATCCGAACCCGGGTTTTGTTTGCTGGTTGCAAACGTGAATTCCATTTCTCTCTTACAAAACGACCGTTTTCATTTTGAAACGTCTGACATCAATCTAGTGTTTTTATTTTTGGATCAACTCGAGTGGCTTGCTGGCTTTACTTCACTATTCGATTAGTGGGGAACCCCCTAAAACCCTAAAACAAATCACCATCTCCTCCTCCTTGTGAAGCGAAAAATGTGGGTTCAAGGGGCAGAGCTTAAGCAGCCATTAAAACCGCCCTTTCTTTGCAATCCACTTAACTCTAATCGAACTCGTTTCTTCACCAACCATTATCAGGTGATGTAAAAAGCCGCAGCTATCTTTTTACTGCTTTCATTGTTTTTAGAACCAAAGCTTTTCCCTTTTTTGTTTCGTTTTCTGCATAAATCAATATAGACAAACAGGGCAACGCAAAAAATGTAACTTTAACAAGCTAAGTTTGCTAACACCCTTTAATACATTAACTTGTTTTTGTTTTGTGACATCAGAAACGGAAACCTTTTGTGGTTGTTATGTCCATGTCAACCAAAAGTACTGCTGTTCCTATCATGGTAAGATGTGCTATTTTTTTTACTCATTAATTGGTAAGCTGATATGAATTGTTTCGTCATTTGTGGAAAAATGATTTTGGATGTTATAAATTTGTATTATTTTGTAATTGGAGGTAAATGGCTGTAATGGCAAAATGGGGAGTTCTGTTATAATGGCAGCGAATTCTGCTGGACTTCAAATTCTTCCAAAATCATTTGGCCCCGAATATGAGGCTGGTAATACTGTGAAAGTTTGTGGGAATGAGATTAAAATCCATGGTCCTTCTGAAAGAGATAGTGTGCTCGCTTCCCTTTATGATGAGTATCCGAACATGATTGTGGTTGATTACACTCTGCCTACTTTGGTGAATGGTAAGATTCTTGGAGCTTATGACACTTGAAATAGAAGAAATCTTAATTATTTCGCAAAAGGGAATTTACTTGGTAGCTCAACTCTGCAAAATTCATAGGTTTGCTATTTTACTCTGAGTTCAATTGGGAATTGTTTTTTAATTGGCAACCTTTACTACTTGAAAAGAAAATACTTTGGTGCTGCAAAATCTGGGATATGGATATCCTAATTAAAGTTTTTTCAGTTATCTTAGTTTTCTGTTGCATCTAGGATTTTTTTACCTTAGAATTGCATGGAAAATAGCCATGATTTTGTTTACTTCATTTATGGATCCTTTTTTAATCTTTTGACTTCCCTTTTCCTCTTTTGTGATCTGTAGATAATGCAGATCTGTATTGTAAAGTTGGGGTTCCATTTGTTATGGGAACTACTGGCGGAGACAGGGATAGATTATACAAGACTGTGGATGACTCAAAAGTTTATGCAGTAATCTCTCCACAAATGGGGAAACAGGTGATGGGATTCAGTGCCTCTAATGTTAGATGAAATGGATTCCAATGCTATTTAACTTAATATGTTCTCTGTACTAACGGGTTTTTTCTTTTAGATAGGTGGTTGCATTTCTTGCAGCTATGGACATGATGGCTGAGCAATTTCCTGGTGCTTTCTCTGGATACTCCCTTCATGTAATGTCTTTCTGCATTGATTCCTTTTCAGCAAAGAAGTTCTTTTCCTCACTTGAGTTGTTACAGTAGTTCTAATATTTGCTGACCTCTTTGATTCTTAGGTGAAGGAGTCCCATCAAGCAGCAAAGTTGGACACATCTGCAACTGCCAAGGCTGTCATTTCTTGCTTCAAGAAATTGGGGGTGTCTTTTGATGATCAGGTGGCTTTAAAGCTTTTCACATTTCATTACAGCATAACTTATTCTTATATTCACTGGAAAATACTGAAATCCACGCTTCATTTGCTTTGTTCATCATAGTACGTGTAAAAGTTGAAATTTGACATGATTACAAAAGAAATTGAAATTTGATCATGAAGTTCAGTCATAATATCTTTAATCCCAGCCTTCATTCGACACCGCTTTTCCGGTTTGAACTTCTTGTCAACCTTGCTGTCTTGGAAGTGTTTGCATAGAGGATTTGGTCGTATGTTGTTATGGCAACTGGTCCCAAAAAATGTGCTGTCTTTTTTATATGATTTTCTGCTGAGTTTGTCCAGATAGAAATGATTCGGGATCCCAAGGAACAAAAAGAGTTGGTGGGAGTTCCAGATGAGTATTTGTCTGGTCATGCATTTCATTTCTATTATCTGTCATCACCTGGTAAAACGTAAGAACAAACATCCTGATTGTTCATTTTCATTTGGATTCTGTGTTTATTTTTTTCTCTCTTTGTTGAAAACAAATATATTTTCTGATTTCTTTTCTTGCAGTGTTTCTTTGGAGTTTCAACATAATGTTTGCGGTAGATCGATATATGCTGAGGGCACCATTGACGCTGTACTTTTCCTTGCTGAGAAGGTAAAATTCTTCACCTGCTTCACACTTAATTTAGCTGTTAGTGCTCCCCATAAAGCCATATGAAAACGGCCCTACTGCCAATTTGTTTCCTGCTCGGACCTTATTCAAAGATTCGAAACTCATTGTTGTAGCACTCATAACTACTACGACCTCCTCATCTACTTTATAGTTCTTCTGTGGTATTTTCTCTATTTGAAGATTAATGTGTACTGGGAATAAATTTGTTATTGAGAAATTTTGCTGTGGTTTCTAAGTTGATTGTCAGTAGAAATTTTAAATGTGATTAAAACGCAGATTCAATCGAAGGCTGACAAGCGGATCTACAATATAATCGATATCTTGCGGGAGGGTAACAAGTAATAAACTGTCATGACAGCAACAAGTTAGTTCACCGTTTTAATTTCATCCATTTGCAATGGCGCTTCCATTGCTACATAGTTTGTGGTTCATTGAGCACTGACAGAGAATTGATTGAATGCTTAGATGGATCCTGCTAAACCTCAATGGGACGGCTGTTGTGGCGGGGAGAGAGAGAGAGAGAG
>Ga0325405_1007868_pt1 | contig 10675 bp, 6 predicted proteins | sample PopdelMetagenome_21_FD_205663 | JGI IMG/M metagenome (GOLD analysis project Ga0325405, IMG submission 205663) | Populus deltoides microbial communities from Bellville, Georgia, United States - Xylem-Control-R2 | ecosystem: Host-associated > Plants > Phyllosphere > Stem > Wood/Secondary xylem...
CACAGATATTTACTTTAATAATAATAATAATAATAATAATAAATCCAAGAGAATATATACAAATATAAGTCGAAACCTACCGCCATTTTCGTTAGAAGAACATAAACCTACTACCCGTGTAGTGAGTCAACTTGATGTGCACTTGTAATTAAGAATATACTTAGAGTATACACGGACCAACCTACATGTGATATTTAATACTGAAGATAGGTAGGCAGAAGCTAATTCATTTGTAGGATTCGATGTTTATCTCTCTGGATTAAATAATTATATTCTTTGCTTCGTATCGGCTGGCAAGAATCGAGAGGTAATTCATTAATCGCAAGATCCATATTCCATTTAGCTTTATTCATGTAAATATTTTTATAGATTTCGACTTGTTCAGTGATTTCAATGTAAATGTACCAGAATTTTTTGCAATAAAATAAATTATAATTAAATCTTTGAATAAATTCATTCATTCATCAACGTTATGTTACTGAAACGACATTAAATTAATCACTGAACAAGTTGATTAATTCAAACAACACGCATTCAATCAATATAATGTTCTTGAAGATAAGTGATCGATGAACGTTAAACAATTCAACAAGTTGGGATTAGAAACAACACGCATTCAATCAACATAATTAAGGAAGGACCATTCATCAGTCAACTACTGCATGTAGAGTACAAACTTGTATTTATCGTTCACCTAACCACTATGTAATTTTATGGATTGCTTAGTACATATTTCGATATGATCTTAATTACTATTCACTATCATGTTGCTTAATATTGATCGGTTATGTTATTATTGGAAATTCGAATTCCACGAAGTAAACTATAAGGCATGATCGGTTTGGACGAGGATGACTTGATTTGAAAAATAAAAAAAAATAATTATGATAAGTGAAAGATGGCTTAAGAGTCTAATCACTGCTATTCATGATTTATTTTGTAAGAAGATGGATTTTATCCATTATTTGGTACCAATACTTTTTATTTATTTATTGGAGCCTCTTATGTTTTTTTTATAATTGATTGAGTCCCTCTACTCTTTCTTTTGTTTTGTAATAGTCCTTCCATCATAATACTATGATTTCATGCGCTTACATGGAGTTTTCTTTTAGATTACTAAATTGAATGCTTGACGACGCATGATCCATAACTCCTTATTTTTTAATTTTTTTTCCTAGAAAAAAAAATTCTCAATAAGTAGGCACCAACAATCAAGTTTTTTTTTTTTAATGAAAAAACATATTTGTTTCCGATGATGAAATTTGCTGACACGACCACATAAATTTTTTCAATGGAACCTATAATAAGATAATGATATTCCCATGAAAATAAAATTATAAAAAATACATATAAAAGTATTGATATGTAAAGCTAAAACAATAATCTAAAATAACTTTGAGAGGTAGCTCAATTAGTCAGGTTTTGGGTCTACTTTCTAATAGTCATGAGTTCTAGTTCCCTTATGGCTACTGGTACATGGTCGTTAACTTCAGAGCCCGTGAGATTAGTTGAAATACACGCAATCTAGTATAAACACTTACATCTTCTTACAAAATCAATCACGAAAATAGCGGTAGGTTTCGAATTATATTTGTATATATTCTTTTGGATTTTTTTTATTATTATTAATATAAATGTTTGCACCAGATTGGTTGCCAAATAAATTGCAGAAGACGTCACACCTTCATCAATTATTGGTTGTAAATGCCTATCTAAGGAAACAATATATAATCTTACGTGCAGAACTTGAGAGGTAATCACAGACATTTTGGTCCAGGGAAGGCCACAACCGGGCCATTTTGTATTGCTTCTAAGACCTCCCAAAAAACCCAAAAGAAGAAGAAGAAGAAGGAGGAGGAGGAAAAAAAAAAGAAAGAAAACTCCATGCTATTTTTTTATATCTTAAAAAAAAGTTTTTTGAACTTAAAATTTATATAAGTTTATAGTATTTTACATTTAATTTTTATCAAATAAAATGATGTGATGAGTTATAAACTCATGACTGCTTGGTCAATAAAATTTTAATACTATATTGAAGAATTATCTTAATTTAAAAACTTAAATTATTGAATGAAATTTTAAAATATGATTTATATATTTTATTAATGATTTATTTTGTAAGAAGATGGATTTTATCCATTATTTGGTACATATACTTTTTTTTTTATTGGAGCCTCTTATGTTTTTTTTTATAATTGATTGAGTCTTTCTTCTGTTTTGTAATAGTCCTTCCATCATAATACTATGATTTCATGCGCTTACATGGAATTTTCTTTTAGATACTAAATTGAATGCTTGATGACGCATGATCCAATAACTCCTATTTTAAAAAAAATTCTCTCTTTTGATATGAAAATTAAATTATTAAAATAAAATAAATAAATTAAGAAAAAAAATTAGCCTAAACAAACCTAATTAATTAAAGTAATTCAATTAATTTCCACATGTTTATTTTCTTTTCTTTATTTCTTTCATTACATAATCTAAAAAAATAAAAGAGTTAATTCAATAGAAAAAAAATGTCATGTAGACATATATCAGTTTAATGTATTAAAAAAGATTTAATAAATTTATTTATAAGTTGGTCTCCAAATTTGAACTAAAATAATAATATTAATAATAATAAAATCTCTTTGAGCATCAAACCAACTTTAAAATTTATATAAAAACTTCCTAATTAAAATCTTTGAACTTTGAACTTGAAATTTATTCTAGCCTGAAAAATTAACCAGGATAAAATTCAGGTAAAATTTGGTTAAAAATTTTATTTTTATTATTTTTTTTTTATCAATAACAAAGTTATTTTTTAATTTTTTTATACTAGAAAAAAACAATTCTCAATGAGTGGGCAGCAACAATCAAGTTGATGACAAAACATATTTCTTTCCTGAACTTTGCATACAATATATTTATGATATGGTACCTATGACGTTTTGTGAGTCATTGATTTTTTTCCGTCAGCTTCACTGCCTAGAAGATTCATATTTAACAATTATCAACTGATCATAGAGGAAGCCTATATCCAAACCAATCGCACAGCCTTTCGTCCTCCAAGTTCCTTCTATTTTTCTCATGTACACAATTAACATATCCTCAATTACCCTTTCGATTTAATTTTTTTAATGAATTAACTATGTGAATAAAATTTATAAGAGACGTAGAGGAGGGCATGAATAGCACTAGCTAGAAGTCAGTGTATCAATGTTAATGCTCCTCAAAAAGTCAATGCTGGTGAAGTTGGTAGCAAAAATAAATAATAATAAAAACAAATTAATTGAGTAGCTACTAGCTAGAGAGCCAAACGAAATTGCAGAAGACGTGACACCTTCATTATTTAATGGTTGTAACTGCCTACCTAAGGAAACAATATTATAGTATTTAAGATTTTTAACATTTCATTTCATATAATCTTATGTGCAGAACTTGAGAGGGATTCACATAGATTTTGGTGCAGGGAGGGCAACAACCGGACCATTTTGTATTGCTTCTAAGACCTCCCTAGGAAACACAAAAAAAGAAAAAAGAAGAAGAAAAATCCATGTTATTTCTTTGATACATCCTTAAAGCAAGTTTTTTGTATTTAAATTTAAATAAGTTTATACTATTTTATATTTAATTTTTATAAAATAAAATAAAATGATAAGATTTAAATTCATGATCGCTTGATAAACAAAATTTTAATATTATATTTTAGAATTATCTCAATTTCAAAACTTAAACTAAAGAAGATTTCGGGATATGATTTTTTCTTTCTAACCGTAAAACATAACCCACAAGGGTTTAAGTGAAGAATATTAGAGTATAAAACCAATCCCGGGAAATAATATAAATTTCTAAATTTTAGACTCTTTGACAACAAATAATTAGTCGAGAACTAATTTGTCTAGTGTTGGTTCAAATTCTAACTTCGTCAAAGTCTAAGGAATCCCCTCCATTAGGCCTTCATTAGGCACGTAGTTTCCCAAAATCTATCCCCTCTAAACTTGAAAGATAATTCAAGGGAGAGAGGGTTTCTCAATATTATGAAAGGAAAACCAACATGGTTAGTACCGGGCATGACCATATTGGAGTAATAATTTTAGGATAATCTACAAGGTGGTGTGATCACATTTCCAAGCCCCACAAATGAAATTTTCAGAAGCCCTTTTAATTTTCATATATGTTTGAATTTTCTTCTTATTCGTCCACCTGTTAGTTCCTTCACAGAATTTTCAACGAAGAATAAAGGAAAAAACTATGAGTATAACGGTAAATTAATAAAAAGATTCTTCTGTGGGGAATCAGGAACCAGAATAATAATGAATTGGAAATGAGTTAGGTGTTGTAGTTGGTAACGAGTACCTCACTCGTTGATGAATTCATGGTTTTATAAACGCAATCATTTACTACTCTTCCTGCTCCTACCTTTCACACCTACTGCATGTCCACAATAATTATTACTATAAATATGTAGCAAGTTTGCCTTCCCATACATTCCATTTCAAGCAAAAATATTCTTGAGCTGAGGTAGAGCCACCATTTATCACAGTTTGCAGCAAACACACTTTTTGTGCGATGGCAACACCAACTTCGATATCGTTCGCAGTCCGAAGGTGCGAACCAGAATTGGTTGCGCCAGCTAAGGCCACACCTCATGAATTCAGACAGCTTTCTGATATTGATCGCCAACTATACCTCCAATTTCAATCACCACATTACAACTTGTATGCACACAATCCATCAATGCAAGGGAAAGATCCTGTGAAGGTAATAAAGGAGGCAATTGCGCAGGCACTTGTGTATTATTACCCTTTTGCTGGTAGGATTAGATCACAGGGGCCAGACAATAAGCTTATAGTTGATTGTACTGGTGAGGGTGTCTTGTTCATCGAAGCCGATGCCGATGCCACGGTTGAGCAGTTTGGTGATCCAATTCCATCTCCATTCCCATGCTTTCAGGAACTTCTTTACAACGTCCCAGGATCAGAAGGGATCACCAATACCCCATTATTGCTTTTTCAGGTACGTATAGGACATTATTGGCTAATGTTTATTCATTCTTTCATTATTATTATCGAGAAAATGATTGCTCCGTATGCTTATTCAAAAATATAATTAAAACAATGATGGTAATATTCCATCAATTACATTCTCATAAAGTATTAATAATTTTACATTATATTAACAGGTGACACGCTTGAAGTGTGGTGGTTTTGTACTTGGGCTCCGTCTTAATCACCCAATGACTGATGCATTCGGCATGCTTCAGGTATTGAATGCCATAGGTGAGATTGCACGAGGTGCTCAAGCCCCTTCAATTCTACCTGTGTGGCGAAGGGAACTCCTCTGTGCTAGGAATCCGCCACGAGTTACATGCAGACACAATGAATATGGTAATGATGCTCCTGTTGCTGTTGATCCTACAGCCAATGTGCCTGAATTCCACGGCCAGGTTCACGCTGTAGCCCACCGTAGTTTTGTTCTTAACCGCAAGGAATTATCCAACATTCGTAGATGGATTCCTTCTCATTTACACCCATGTTCAAATTTTGAGGTAATAACTGCATGCTTATGGAGATGCTATGCCATAGCATCTCAAGCTAACCCTAATGAGGAAATGCGCATGCAAATGCTTGTCAACGCACGTTCCAAATTTAACCCTCCATTACCAAAAGGATATTATGGTAACGTCCTAGCTTTGCCAGCAGCTGTAACAAATGCTAGGAAGCTTTGCTTAAACTCTTTAGGGTATGCATTGGAATTGATAAGAAATACCAAGAATAGAATAACTGAGGAGTACATGAGATCATTGGCTGATCTAATGGAGATAACCAAAGGGCAGCCTATAGGGTTACAATCATATATCGTGTCAGACTTAACAAGTATTGGGTTCGATCAGGTGGACTATGGATGGGGCAACACAATTTACACTGGGCCACCTAAGGCCATGCCTGATGAAATTTCTATCGCGGGAACCTATTTCCTGCCGTATCGATTCAAGAACGGAGAGCGTGGGGTTATGCTTTTGGTTTCCTTACGTGCACCAGTTATGGAGAGATTTGCAATACTATTAGAGGAATTGGCAAGGCATGACCCAGAAAGAAGCCAAGAACAACAAGAAATGATACCAAGCTCCCTATAAGACAGAGGAGAGGCTATGGTATTATTCTATTCTTGGCCGGATAAGCCTTTGGTACCAAAAAAATATTTTAAAGCAGATGGTGGCGAAGTTTGAATAAGCCTTTAAATTTATCTATTACGAGCAAGCCCGTACTCTTTGACCTTGTTGTGATTGTATACTTAGTTATATGACTTGGAGTTGTAATGAAAATTTGGTGATTTGTGTGGTTTCAAATTGTTTACAGTTGTAAAATTTAAGTCTCATGACTATTATTTTGTTTAGTGTGCTATCACTTTTATATTCAATAATAAGATCAATATTTGTTTCCAATAGTTTGATTGATCCTTGTTTCGTGAGTTAATTAGGGTTTTGATCTTTTTTATATAAAAAATTAGGGTTTTGATCAACATATATATGCCATTTTGTTGAACAAAAATAATTGGAAATTCATTGGACAACAACCGTTGATTTTTACTATTTTTTTGCCTGAGTCAAAGCAACACCGTAATAACTTAGGAAAGCTGCATAGAATTTTGTTTGAGTAACATTTTTAAGTTTCTTTTAGATGAAAAAAACTTTTTTAAAAAGTAATATTCAAGAATTTTATCATTTGCTTATGGATTTTAACTCAAAAGTTAATTAAAGTGAGAAAGCATAGAGAGGAAGTTGTGAACAAGAAATTTAAACAAATCTATACAAATACGGTTTATCTAAACTTGTACAAAGTGTTTTTAAACCCATGCTGGACTAGTCCGTCCGACAGGAAATTTGCTGACACGACCACATAACTTTTTTGAATTGAACCCATAATAAGTTCAATTAAAAAAAAAATATTTGATTTTTAATAAGGTGTAGTTAAATTAAAATTTTAGTTTCTCTATAATTTTATATAGATTATCAATTTCGCTAAAAAGTATAATGAGTCTAATTTCAATTATACTAATAATGATTTTATAATATTTAGAAAGAGATAAATAAAAGTTAAATTTTTTTTTCCGGTTTCTAGTTAATTATTATAAACAAGTTTTTAATGTCTTGACAATATGTTAGTCATACGATTATTAATGACATGGCAAGTATCTAAATAAAGACTTGGGGAAAACTGGAAGGTTTTTGAATTTCGGAGAGCCAAAAGATTTAAACAGAAGGCAGAAGAGTAATATTTCTGATTAAAATTTTATTGTGGATTTTTTATTTTAAGGAAGCAAATATATTAAAACTTCACAGTTTTAAAATGTTAATTTTTTTATTACATATTTTTGTAGTATATGTATTTTGTTTGGGTGTTTACTTGTTTTATTATTTTTTCTCAAAAAAACTTGAAACTTGTTGTATGGATTTATGATTTTTTACATGTTATGGTTTGTTTTAAATTTTGTAAAATTATATTTGTCTGTAAATTGTTGAAACTTATATCGAATTACCAACTTAGGTGTGTTGTGATGAAATAAATAATGGTTTATTTAAAGGTCCGTTTTATATTTTGTCAATTTTATTGCCGAGTTGTAATTTCCGTAAATATGTACAAATTCATAACGTAGTTAATTAATACATGTTGTCATCATTATTTAATATAGGTGTCATAACCCATTTTTGGGTTATTCCCCAAATTCACCTTTTCTCTTCCAAAAAATCAAAAAATATTCGAACTAAAAAACAAAAAAAATCTAAAAAATAATAACAGTGAGAAGAGGATGTCATAGCGCCCAGAAAATGGCTAACAGTTGGTTGAGGAGGCTCAAAAATTAAAATATTAAATTTTGACAGTATATTTTTACAGATGAAGAGCCCTGTTGACAAAGAAAAATTCAATTTGAGCAAAAAAAATCTAAACTCAGATGTTTATGGACTCAATTAAATTTTATTGGAAGTTTAATTGAATTTATATAGGGTTTGATTACAAGAAAAATTAATTTTTAAGTCAATTTAGGCTTTAATTGGAAGAAATTAAAGTTTTGGGGTCAAAGTAGAATTTTTGAGAGTTGATTTGGTCAAATCAGGGGCTTAATTGCATAGACATTGAAGTTTGATGGCCAATTCGAGACTTGATTGAAGAAATCCAAAACCAAGGACCAAACTAAAAAGCGCGTAACTTGAAGGACTGACTTGAAATGTGACACTTTGACGCCTGTGTTCCATTTAAATGAAACGACTCATTTTGGGAAAAACGACGCCGTTTCATGCTTTCTTCACTAAAAAAAAAGAATAATAAAAAGGAAAACGAAACAGTGCTGTTTTTAGGCGGCACTGTTTCTTCTTCTTCTTCCCCTGGACGTGCAACAGGGGAAGAAATTTTTTTTCTTTTCTTCCCCTTGTTTCTTCCTCTCCCCCACGTGCTCTGTTATAACCAAAACCTGATGCCAGCCGCACCTCCTCATGATGAGAAAACAGAGAAGCCGTGCCCTGTAAGCAACGCCTCCATTGGCCACCTCTCCCAGCGCCGTGACAGAGCAGGAGAACAGTGCGCCCCATGCGCAGTGATGGGACGGGGTAGGGTCGATCCCACTCCCCCTGCCCCTATAAATACTGCTTGAAAGGTGAAGAAGTGAGACGAGAAGGAGAGGTAGACGCAGGGAAGAAAAAAGACAGGAGAAGCAAACCGACGAGGGGGAAAGAAGACACCGAGATTGGTGTCTCTGCACCTAGAAGAAGAAGCATACAGCAGCCACCACGGGTCATGCTTGGGGGAGGAGGAAGAACGAAAAAAGACAGAAGGTGCCTCTACACTGTGAAGAAGAAGAACACGACAGCAAACACCGGTTGCAGCGACAACAACAACCATCGACCGGCGCAGCAGCTCCTCACTGCATAGACACAACGTTTGGAAGAAGAATCACCGGGGTTCCCAGTCGCCGCTGCCGCCACCACAAGCCACTGGAGACAGCAATCACACTCCCTCATTCCATGTAACCTTCCTCCCCCTCTACTGTCCATTTTTTGATTCGTCTTCATTTGCATGTAGAACGTGAGCAATTCACGTTCTGTAGCAAATGAAATATAATTAAGTGGTTACTGTGTAGAGCACAGTAACCACCTAATTATAATTAACTGAGCACAGTAACCAGCAGCCAGCCTTTTGTTCTTTTGAGTGGAACATCAGCCCAGCCCACACGGTGGGCTGAGTCCAGCCCTGCAGCTGATGGGCCCAATTTTTCTTTTTTGGGCCGGGTCTGGCCCTGCCCAAAATGGGTGGGCCCAACCCAGTAAAAAAATATATTCAAAAATCATTTTGGAAAATTTGTGATTTTAACATGCATTTTGGCTTTAATAACCAGTTTATTAAAGTCACAAGAATTTGGCCAATATTTCAAAAAAAATATATTTTTGTTTTGTTTTAATGTCTGGGATTACGAATTTATACGTAAAACGTATTCCCAATATTAAAAAGATAGTTCTTTTATAGACATTAGAACGGTTAGGTTTTACCCCATGAGATAAGAACTTTACTGAGAAGGGCTTTTCTTGAACCATAGACGGACCAACATGATAAGACCTTAGATTTTTATTAGACAATAAAACAATGCAGTTTACCTTAGATAAGGCATATTTGGGGTGCTAATACCTTCTCTTTACGCAATCAGTCTCCGTACCTGATCTCTGAGATCAGTTAGGGTTCCTAGTAACCAAAAACTAGGTGGCGACTCCCAAGAACCCAAACAAATCAATCAATCGAAACAAAAAATTGCGACAATAAGTTCGATAGAAGTCATGGATGATCGTTCATGGATGTATCGAGATTCACCCTAAGGATTGTGGAGGATAGATTATTGTAATGTGGTTCAGAGTTTTATTAATTACATAACACCTAATCCGAGAAATATTAGTGAAGGTGGTATTAGGTGTCCATGCAAGATGTGTAAGAATAAAAAGTTTCTCAATTCAGATGTTGTAGTGATACATCTTCTACATAAAGGGTTCTTAGAGGAATATATGTGTTGGTATGCACATGGAAAATCATTTGTTCCTCACGAGACCATGGTTGAAAGGATGGTTTGATCAACTTCTAGTGCTAGCAACGTGCATGGAGTTTTATTAATTACATAACAACTAATCCGAGAAATATTAGTGGAGGCGGTATTAGGTGTCCATGCAAGATGTGTAAGAATAAAAAGTTTCTTGATCCAGATGTTGTAATGATGCATCTTCTACACAAAGGGTTCTTGGAGGAATATATGTGTTGTTACCCAATTTTTGACCCATATTTTTTGTCATAACCCAATTTTTGACCATTTTATTTTAATTATTATTATTATTGAAAAGGATAAAAAAATGATGATAATGATGATAAAGCAAGTAAAATGAAATAAATGAAGAATGAATTAAAATTTAGGTTAAGGGCAATATGATTGGAAGTTTTGGGATTTAATTAAACTTTGAAATTAATTTAATTAATCAAATCAAGGTTTTAATTGGAGAATTGATAAGTTTTAAGACTTAATTAAGCTTGGAATTAATTTAATCAATCCAATTAAGGGTTTAATTGGAGAATTAATAAGTTTTAAGACTTAATTAAAGCTTGGAATTAATTTAATTAATCCAATTAAGGGTTTAATTGGAGAAATTGATAAGTTTTGA